>SKEI01002055.1_pt1 | contig 10428 bp, 9 predicted proteins | sample 4826701 | NCBI WGS metagenome assembly SKEI01 (sample SAMN11008813, study PRJNA524170) | human gut metagenome | biome: Human fecal sample; material: Feces; isolation source: fecal sample from pouch patient p2, p6, p7, p14 | host: Homo sapiens | place: Israel: Tel-Aviv | collected 2016-08-31 | reverse complement strand
GCCAGCATCTCCTGCAGCTCACGGTAACTGATGCCGTATTTGCAGTACCAGCGTACGGCCCACAGAATGATGTCACGCTGAAAATGCCGGCCTTTGAATGGGTTCATGTGCAGCTCCATCAGCAAAAAGGGATGATAAGTTTATCACCACCGACTATTTGCAACAGTGCCTTATTTTTTACCGCTGCCTGACGTTGCAAACCTGAATTGATAATGGCATATCTGTTTTAATTGAATGAAAGTCTGTGATACGTTCAGGCGATTTTTTCGATTTCCATTTTGACAGGGATAACAATTCAATGCGCAAGGGTAAAATTATTGTTGCATCAATGATGGTGCTTTGTGTCCTTATTTTTGTTGCGGCGGCGGCATGGTTTATGCTGTTCCAGGGAGAAATGACGGAGCCGACAGAGGAGGAAAAACAGGCGGCAATTTTACACGCTGCGGGCCTGATGAAATCAGAGACCCAGGATAAAAAATCAGTCGAAACGCTCTATCATCGTTATATTATTCAACGCCATGTTAATTTAGATTCCGGCGAACTGGTGGCTGGCAGCAGCGCGGACACCGCGCGGCAGAAGTGTGAAAAACTTGCCCCTGAACGCGACCCAGCGCAGGTTCGTCAGCGCTGTACGGTGGCGGATGTGTTCTTTGTGAAAGATAAAAATAATGAAATTCAGCAGGTTATCATTCCAGTTACCGGTAAGGGCGCGAAATCCATGATGCATGCGTTTCTTGCTCTGGGGCTGGACGGTCGTACGGTGAGAAATCTGTATTATTATCAGCAACGGGAAACGCCGTTTCTGGGGGCTAGGGTGGAAGACGCCAACTGGCGCAAACAGTGGCCAGGGAAACGATTATTAGATAACAGCGGACATCCTGCATTGAAAATAGTACAGGATAAACCTGAACATGCCGATGAATATACCGTTGACGGTATTTCCGGTGCGACGTTGACATCAACCGGCGTTGAGAAAAGTATTAACTACTGGATGGGGCCGCAGGGATATGGTCAATTCTTACAGCGTCTTGCCAGCGATCGAAATAACCTTAATCTTTGAATATTGCTGTACGCAATAACGCGTTTTATTTCTGCCTGCCGATAATGAATAATATCACTGTCGGCAGGGGGATTTATTCCTCTGTTACCGCGCCTGCCTTGCCGTTAATTCCATGAGAAAAACAGGGAGATAACGTCCCTTTTATCAACGCATAATGTGTGTGTTCATCACGATTTGATGAAATAAGTTTACATAACTTGTCGTCTGCTGACATTTTTATGATCCAGGTCATGTACAACGCGACAAAAAGATATGATAATAATTATCATTTGTATTCTTTGGCGGTGTGCACGTGCGTAACTTCCGTAACTCTTTGTTGGTTACTCTCTTTGGCTTGTTTATAAGCATGAGTGTCTGGGCGTCGACGGATTATGCGCCTTTGATTGAAGATATCGAGCAACGTCTTGATAAAACAGCGGAACTTTATCAGCAACAGCATGCCGACGAGGCGCGCCGCACGGTACAAATGGCCTATTTTGAGGTGTTCGAGAACCTGGAAGGGCCGATCCGCATCAACATTTCCGCGCGCAAAAGTTACGAGATGGAGAGCGCATTCGGCGAGATCCGTCGAATGATTGGCGAGAAAAAACCGCTCGCTGACGTCCAGGCGCGCATTGACTGGCTGAAAGCCGCACTGCGCGAAGTGGAACCGGTGCTGGATGGCGGACATCGTCTGGTGGCCGAAGAGCAGCACAACGCGCTGTCCAGGGACGACATTGCCGTTCACTGGCAGGAGAGTTTCAGGACGATCGACGATCTGCTGGCGCAGGCGGTCACTGAATATCAGGCCGGGAATTACAGCGTTGCCAGTCAGCACGTTCAACAGGCGCACTATCAGGGCTTTAAAAACTCTGAGATGGAGATGTCCCTCAGACAAAACCGTTCTGCAAAAGATGCCGCCTCCATTAACCAACAATTCTCATCCCTGATTGCGCTGACCGCGCAACCTGACCATCTCAACGATGTCTCCTATCAGGTCACTACGCTGCTACAGGATATCGAGGATATCTTACCCGGCTTGCCAACCACCCGTGACGATCAGCAGGTTGCCGCAGCGCAAAGCGCAGACAACATTCCGGCGGCGGACGAGGGAAATAACCGCACCGACTGGGCTGAGGTGACGACGGGAATTAACCAGAGCATTCAGGACGCGATAGCGCGCTATCAGGGCGGCGATGCGAAGAATGCGATTCTGGATATCCAGGATACCTACTTCGACCGCTTCGAAGCCAGCGGCATGGAAAACAAAATCGGCTCTCGCGATTCGGCATTTAAAACCACGCTGGAGGCGTATTTTACCCGCCTGGTCAGTCTGATGAAGGCCGGTCAGCCGGTTGAGCGCCTGAATGCAGAGGCCAGCGCGCTGGCGCAGGATCTGCAAAAAGCCGTGACGATGCTGGGCGAAGGCGAAGAAACCCAGTGGAGTCTGCTGCTCTATAGTCTGATGATCATCGTGCGCGAGGGGCTGGAAGCGCTGCTGATTGTTGCGGCAATCGTGGCCTACATGGTGAAAAACAACCATCAGGATAAGCTGCCGCTTATTCGTCAGTCGGTAATTGTGGCGCTGATCGCCAGCGTCATCACCGCCGCTATCTTCCAGATGCTGTTTACTAACTCCGGCGCCAGCCGTGAACTGCTGGAAGGCATAACGATGCTGATTGCCGTCGTGATGCTGTTCTTTATGAGTTACTGGCTGCTGTCCAAAGTGGAAGCGCGCCACTGGAAAGCCTGGCTGGAAGGCAAACTGTCTCATTCCCTGTCGCGAGGCTCCCTGGTCGGACTATGGCTGACCAGCTTCCTGGCGGTGTACCGCGAAGGGGCGGAAACGGTGCTGTTCTATTACGCTCTGATTGGCGATGCAAACACGGTATCCGGCCATATGGCGATTGGCGCCGGTTTTGTGATTGGCTGCGTGGTGCTGCTGCTCGCCTGGCTGGTGATGCGTTACTCAGTGGTGCGCCTGCCGCTGAAACCCTTCTTTATGTTTACCGGCAGTTTCATGTATCTGATGGCCTTCGTCTTTGCGGGCAAAGGCGTTCTGGAACTGGTGGAAGGCAAACTGTTCCAGCCTACGTTGATTAACGGCTTCCCTGAAATCAGCTGGCTGGGGATTTATCCCTACGTGGAAACGTTGTTACCGCAGGTCGTATTGCTGCTCGCGGCGCTGGTGGCGCTGTGGGTGATGCGGCGCAAAAGCGCGGTTCCCGGGGAGACGATAAAAAATAACCCATAATCGTTGTATAGCCGTTGTTTTAGACGAGAGGATACGTTTGATGACCATGAAGAAAACCCTGATTGCCAGCGCAGTGATGGCCAGCATTTTCATTGCGCCAGCCGCGTTTGCTTTTAAAGAGTACCCGGCAGGCGAGCCTGTCACCATGAATGAAATGGAGCTGGCGGCCGTTTACCTGCAACCGATTGATATGGAACCGCGCGGCATGGGCTTACCGGCAGCAAAAGCCGATGTTCACCTTGAAGCGGATATCCACGCTGTAGAAGGCAATAAAAACGGCTTTGGCGCAGGGGAATGGATCCCGTACCTGACCATCAGCTACACCCTGGTCAACAACGACACGGGCGAAAAACAGGAAGGCACCTTCATGCCGATGGTTGCCAGCGATGGCCCGCACTATGGCGCGAACATCAAAATGATGGGCGTGGGCAACTATAAAGTGACCTACCACATTGAACCGCCGTCAAAAGCCGGGATGCATCGCCATACTGACAGCGAAACAGGCGTAGGCCGCTGGTGGAAACCGTTTGATGTGAGCTACGAGTTTAAATATGTCGGTCTGAACTAAAACCGACTAACCAACGCGCCAGGAGGATTCCCCCTTCTGGCGCGTTGGTCAGACCGATCATATGCCCGTCGCTTAATTCAACCCGCCGTACAGAGTCGAAGTTATGAGTTACTTTTTCGTCACGACGCTACAGGTCTTTTTCTGCATTGCGCTTCTTTCCGGTGTTCTCTGGAGTCGAAACGATCCTCCCTCTTTACGTCCGCTGACCTGGACGCTGCTGACCGGGCTGATTGCCGGCGTGCTGGCGGGACTGTTTATTCACGGCAGCCAACCGGTACAACTGCTGCTGGTTGGGGCGGAGGTCATGGTATCGCTGCTGTTTGTCCTCAGTTTCTGGTGGGCTTCAACGCGTATCCGCTATCTGTGGCAGGGGATTCTGATTTTCGGCGCTGCCCGCCATTGGGCGCTGGACCCTAATCTGGGCGGGCTGACCAGTACGCATGTGCTGAATACTGACCTGCTGTTAAACCTGACGGCCGTCGTTCTCGCTTTTGCGATCCTCTGTCTGGCGGGCGTACTCTGCGCGATGCTGCTGCGGCGTATTCGCGGCCTGTACTGGCCGTTAACGCTGATTCTGCTGGTGATGATCTGGCTGCCGCTGAGCGGCAACCTGCTGTTGTTGCTGATGAAATTACAGGTTGTTCCGCTGGGAAAATCACTGCTGAGCTTCGTGGCGAAAGTCACAAATAACACGGCGCTGTATAACTGGGCGGGAGCCGCGCTGCTGCTGGCCCTGGCGCTGTGCTGGCTTCCGGCGCTGTTGCGGGCTTTTCGACAGACGCGGGAAACCGAAGAACCGATTGCTCACCGTCTGGCGCTGGCGCAGCGTCGCAACGCTTTGCGGCTGTGGTTGGTCACAATCGGCTGCGCGGTGGTCGTTATCGCAGGCCAACTGTGGTGGGATAAAGTGGCCTCGCAGCCGCCGCAACTCTCTGAAGCCGTGCCCGTAACGCTGGGGAGCGATGGCATGGTGCGCCTGCCGGTTGAACAGCTTCGTGACGGTAAACTGCATCGTTTCGTCTGGGTGGCGGACGATGGCAAAGCGGTGCGCTTCTTCGTGATTAACCGCTATCCCGACAAGCTGCGTTTTGGCGTGGTGTTCGACGCCTGCCTGCTGTGCGGCGATCAGGGTTATGTCATGGAGGGCAATCAGGTTATCTGCGTCGCCTGCGGAGTGCATATTTTTATTCCGTCTATCGGCAAGGCCGGTGGCTGTAACCCGGTGCCGATTGAAAACTGGCACAATGATGAAAAAGAGCTGGTGATCCCCGGTAAAGAACTGGCGACAGGGGTGAACTACTTCTCGACGGTCATGACTATTAAAGTGACCGATCCGGTCGATGGTTCAACGTTGACCAATACCTCAGCCGATTACAAATACAGCTATGGCGGCAAGACCTGGTTCTTCTCGTCAGAGGCTAACTATGAACGCTTCCGTGAAACGCCGGAGCAGTTTGTTCCTGCCGACATGAGGGAGGAATAATCATGCTGTGGCGGATGTTACGACAATCCTGGGGGCGCAATTTACGCCGCAAAGTGCTGGCGATAATCACCGTTTTTCTGGCCTCCAGCCTGATCTCGGCGCTGCTGGCGGTGTCCATTGATATCGGCGACAAAATGTCCAGAGAGCTGAAGTCTTATGGTGCGAACATTTTGATTGAACCCGCCGGACAGGCTGCGCTGCCCGCGCTGTTTAGTGAGAGCAGTAATCCGCTTTCCGGTCAGGATTTTCTTGATGAAGCCGAGCTGCCGAACATCAAAGATATCTTCTGGCGAAACAACATTGTCGGGTTTGCGCCGATGCTCGGCGGCGAAGCCAGCGTGGAGGGAGAACCAGTGCGGATTCTGGGCACTTTCTTCAGTCAGCCAGTGGATATTCCTGATGAAGAGGGATATGAGACGGGGCAGAAAACGGTCAGCCCATACTGGCAGGTGACCGGCGACTGGCCGCAGGAACCCGCAGGCGCAGAGCCGCAGACCTTAGTCGGGCACGCGCTGGCGCGGCAAATGGGCTGGAAACCCGGTGATAAGCTGACATTACGTACCGAAGGCGAAGCAGTGCAGGTCACCGTCAGCGGTATCCTCTCCAGCGGCGGCGATGAAGATAACCAACTGGTGATGCCGCTAAGCACGGTACAGCACCTGCTGGGGCTCCCCGGAAAAGTGCAGGCGATTCGCGTCTCGGCGCTGACGGTGCCGGAAAACGAACTGTCCCGCCGCGCGCGGGAAAACCTGGACGCGCTCAATGCCGAAGAGTACGACCTCTGGTATTGCACGGCCTATGTGTCGTCGATCGCGCATCAGCTGGAAGAGGCGATTTCCGGTGCGGAAGTGCGCCCGGTATGGCAGGTCGCGGCGTCCGAAGGGGTGGTGATCGATAAAATTCAGTTGCTGATGGCGGTCGTTACCGTCGCGGCGCTGGTGGCTTCCGCAATGGGGATCGCCTCGCTGATGACCAGCACCATTATGGAACGCGCCAAAGAGATCGGTTTGATGAAAGCGCTGGGTGCGCGACAGTGGCAAATTATGCTGCTGTTCTACCTGGAAGCGGCGTCCAGCGGGCTGGCTGGCGGGGCGCTGGGATGTATTGCCGGGTGGGGGCTGGCGAAAGCGATTGGCGTCATGCTCTTCGACGCGCCGCTTAATTTTGCCTGGATTGTGGTGCCGTGCGTACTGGTGATTGCGGTACTGATTGCGTTGATCGGCACCTGGTTCCCGGCCCGGCGGATTGCCCGGCTGTATCCTGTGGAGGTGCTGTATGGCCGCTAAACGTACCATGCTCTGGCTGCTGGTGTGGCGGGCGCTGCGTCTGCGTTTTCAGCGGGTCAGCGTGGTGTTTGCCGCGCTGATGGTGGGGGCGACCATCGTGACGGCGCTTTTTGCCGTCTGGTTCGCCATTAACACCAAAATGAGCGAAGAACTGCGCACCTTCGGCGCGAATTTTTACATCGGGCCGGGGCACGGTTCCAGTATGCCGCAGCAGGAGTTGCAGAGCATTCTCGATCAGGCGCCGCAGGGGCTGGTGCATGGCGCCAGTCCGTGGTTGTACGGCATGGCGCGTACCGAGCTGGAAAAAGTGGTGATGGTTGGCGTGTGGTTCGAGTCGCTGCAAAAACTGGTGCCGTACTGGCAGGTCACCGGTAGCTGGATTGGCGTTAGTTTTGACGACCGTAATGCGATGATCGGCGTCAAACTGGCGGAACGCCTCAACGTGCAGCCGGGCGACAGCATCACGCTGGTGGATCACAATCAGCGTAAGAATTTGCAGATTAAAGGCATTGTGGAGTCTGGCGATGCGACGGACAACATGCTGATCGTCAGCCTCGACGTGGCGCAGGCCTGGCTGCATCAGCCGGGCAAAATCAGCCACGGCTTGCTGAGCGTCAGTAACGATGTCGGCCAGGTGGAGAACTATGCCAGCCGGTTGCAGGCGCAGTATCCTGACCTGGAGATTCGTCCGGTGCGTAAGGTCTCTGCTTCCGAAGGGCAGGTGCTGGATAAAATTAAAGGTCTGATGGGACTGGTCTCGATCGTGATTCTGGCGCTCTCTTCGCTGTGCGTGAATACCACGCTGATGGCGATTGTCGGCGAGCGGGCGCGCGAGTTTGCGCTGCAAAAAGCGCTTGGTTCCAGCAACGGCGATATCGTGCGGCAAATTCTGCTGGAAACCAGCATCATCGCGCTGGCGGCGGTGGCGTGCGGCTGGGTGCTGGGATATTTGCTGGCGCAACTGTTGGGATTAACGGTGTTTAATGCCGCCATTTCACTGCGTCTGCCGGTGTTGCCCATTACTCTGGTGTTGTCTTTACTGGTCGCCATTCTGGCGGCGATTGTTCCGGTGCGACGCGCGGTAAGCGTCGAGCCTGCTAAAGTGCTGAAAGGAGAGTAGCGCCATGTCCGTTACGCATATCCCTCAGGTGGCGATCGAAACCCGCCACTTATACAAACGGTTCGGTGACGTTACCGCCCTGGATGACATTAATCTGCGCATTGCGCAGGGTGAATTTGTCGCCATTATGGGCGCTTCTGGTTCTGGTAAAACCACGCTGATGAATATTCTGACGTGCCTTGATACGGCGACGGAAGGGCAGGTGTTTCTTGATGGCACCGATGCCGCCGCGCTGGATGAAGAGGGGCGCCGTCGCTTTCGCGCCGAGAAAATCGGCCTGGTATTTCAGCAGTTCCATTTGATCCCGTTCTTAACTGCGCTGGAAAACATCATGCTCGCCCAGCATTACCACAGCGTGGTGGATGAAGCGGCGGCGAGGAAGGTGCTGGAACAGGTAGGGCTTGGGCATCGTGTGACGCACCTGCCGAGCCAGCTTTCCGGTGGTGAGCAGCAGCGTGTGTGTATCGCCCGGGCGCTGGTCAACGAACCGCCGGTTATTTTCGCGGATGAACCGACGGGCAACCTGGATGAAGAGAATGAGCAGCGGGTGCTGGATCTGCTCACCGATCTGCATCGTCAGGGGCGCACGATTGTGATGGTGACGCACAACCCTGCGCTTGGGCAGTTTGCCGACCGTATTCTGCGGCTGCAACACGGTAAATATCTGGGTGAGGAGGCCAATCAACATGCGCTGGCATAATGTGCTGTTACTCGCGGCGGCGATCCTGATAAGCGGGTGTAAAGAAGAAAAGCTGGCGGTCGGGGCACCGGCCCCGGCGCTGGCGGCGTTTGATCTGCAAGGCCAGGAGTCAGGCCTTGAACGCTGGCAAGGAAAGGCGGTGTACCTGAATTTTTGGTCTGCGGGATGCGGGGGGTGCCTAGCGGAAATGGACACGCTGGAAGCGCTGAGCAAAAAATGGGGCGATAAAGTGGTGGTTGTGGCGGTCAATACCGACCCTGAAACGGTCAGGATCAACGATCTGCTGGCAAAACATCAGATAACCTATCCGGTGGTGCGCGATCAGCTCAACATTACCCAGGAACGTTATCAGGTGATCGGCACGCCGACCTCCGTACTGATTGACTCCGAAGGACGCGTTCTGGAGCTACACCAGGGTATGCGTAAGCCGTCTGAGTTAGAGGCCACGTTTGCGCGCCTGGCGGCGCGATGAACGACGCATACGGAGAGATACCCAATGGCATTTATCTGGAACGACGAAAGCCTTGCGATTCTGCGAGAAAACGCGGGCATCCTCACGACAGAGCAGATAGCGCAACTGCTTCACACTAATATTACCGCCGTGCGGAATATGGCCTATCGGCTGAAACTGAGCCTTCGGGTGACGGCGTATAATCACCGACGCATAGCGCAGGTTCAGGCGCTTTATGCCTCTGAGACGTTGAGTCTCAAAGAGATCGCGGCGAAAACGGGGCTGCCGGTCAGTACCGTGCAATATATCGTGTACGTGAAATCAAAAAATAAGCCCTACGCCACCACGGAATATGTCTCTTTTGAAACGGAGAACGCCGTTCATTACCGCGTGCAAAAAGAATTTGTCGATACGGAACGTTCCCTGCTGGACAACATCTCTGATAACACGCGATTTCGTGAACTGTATCTGACGGACGGCACTTTTTATTGCGCCCGCAATATTAAGTATGAGGTTTTTATCTCGGAGTAACCGGAACACGCTGACCTGCCGGTTATTTTCTGGAATCTCCCGTTTTGCGAAACCGTTCCCGGAAAAATGTCATATTTCTGTCACACTCTATGAGGATTGATAACAACAAGAGGTTGTAGGGATGAAAAAATTGATACTCGCCGCCGCTGTGGCAGGGGCTGTTTTATTGTCGTCCGCCGCGCAAGCGCAGACAACGCCGGAAGGTTATCAACTGCAACAAGTGTTGATGATGAGCCGACACAACTTGCGCGCGCCGTTGGCCAATAATGGCAGCGTGCTGGAGCAGTCCACGCCGAATCAGTGGCCGGAGTGGGATGTGCCCGGCGGGCAGCTCACCACGAAAGGCGGTGTGCTGGAAATTTATATGGGCCACTACATGCGAGAATGGCTGGCGGAGCTGGGGATGGTCACGTCAGGCGAATGCCCGACGCCGGACACGGTATATACCTATGCCAACAGTCTGCAACGCACCGTTGCGACGGCACAATTCTTTATCACCGGCGCTTTCCCTGGGTGCGACATTCCGGTACATCATCAGGAAAAAATGGGCACGATGGACCCAACGTTTAATCCGGTGATCACCGATGACTCTGCGGCGTTTAGCCAGAAAGCGGTGCAGGCGATGGAAAAAGAGCGCAGCCAGATGCAGCTTGACGACAGCTATCAGCTGCTGGCGCAGATGACGGACTACAAAGATTCACCGTCCTGCAAAGAAAAACAGCAGTGTTCGCTGACCGAAGCCAAAGACGCCTTTAGGGAAGGTGCGAATAAGCAGGTCATGTCTTCCCAAGCTGACTCGTTGATTAAAATTTCGCGGATCTGGGCCGATTTTTGTCCCGCAAACACATCGAATCAGCCTATTTAGGCTATTTTTTCCACCATTTCTGGTGTTATTTCCGGTTTTTACTGAGATCTCTCCCACTGACGTATCATTTGGTCCACCCGAAACAGGTTGGCCAGGGTGAATAACATCGCCAGGTGGTTATCGGGTTTCAG
>SKEI01002044.1_pt1 | contig 10458 bp, 9 predicted proteins | sample 4826701 | NCBI WGS metagenome assembly SKEI01 (sample SAMN11008813, study PRJNA524170) | human gut metagenome | biome: Human fecal sample; material: Feces; isolation source: fecal sample from pouch patient p2, p6, p7, p14 | host: Homo sapiens | place: Israel: Tel-Aviv | collected 2016-08-31 | reverse complement strand
GCGCGCAGGTCTGCGGTGCGGCGGCGCAGCAGCGTGGCTTCCGCCTCGCTGTTCTGTTGTTCGGCGCGGGCGGCGGGCAGTTGGACGGCGACTTCGCCGCGCATGCGGGCCAATGCCCAGTCGCGCAGCACGGCCGGTACCGTGCCGTCGACGGCCGGCGTGACCGGGTCGAAGGCGCGGGCCTTGCCGCGTGCGGCGGCGTATTCGCCGTAGGCCTGTTGGATGCCGCGCAGCGTGTCCATGCGGCGGGTCTTCTCGTCCATGGCGTGGAAGTTCTCGTCGTAACGTTCGTAGTCCTCGACCGTGGTGCGGGCCAGGTCCAGGGCTTCAGGCACGCCGAGCACGCCTTGTTTGAAGATGTCGTCGAGCCGGGAGGGCGCGTCGGCGGACTGGATCTTGTGCAGCAGTCGACAGGCGGCCTCGCTCAGGCCCATTGCGCTCCAGATGTGTGTGTGGAACGCTTCGGCGCTGGGGAATGTGAGGCAGTCGGGGTAGGTGGCTTTGAGCTGGGCCGGCGTGAACGGGGCGTCACGGTATTGGTCCATGCGCCTGGGGTCCACGGGCTTGCCCCAGACCACGTACTGTCGGCGCACGTCGCCGCGGCCGTCGCCGGGCATCAGGTAGAGGAATTTGGCGCAGGAGAGCACCTGGCCGGTGGTCTGGTTGCGATAGGTGTCCACGATGGCGCCCCACACGGGTTGCGGTGCGCCGTTCTCGTCGCGGCCGCGCAGGTAGAGCGGCTCGTCGCCGGTTTCGGTGCTGCCCACGCCGACCATGCCGCGCAGGTAGGTGTAGTCGCTGCGTTCGGAGCGGCCGGAGTTCGAGGCCTTGTTGAACGGCGTACCGGTTGGGTACAGCAGGGAGATCTGCGCGTCGACCAGCGTGGATTTGCCGGATTCGCTGGCGCCGGCGAGCAGGGTCACCGGCAGCTTGTGGTCCGTGGAGGGGCGGAATTCGTGGTAGCCCTCATAGGAGCCCCAGTTGATGAGTCGGCGGGATTCCAGCATCCACCGGTCCGCGATCATCTGCACGTCTGTCGCCTGCATCATTCGGCTCCCTTCTCGTCGTCATCGTCATCTTCCGTGTCGCCGTCGCCGTGTTCCGCGACGTCGAGCCAGGTGTCGGCCAGTTCGCGGTCGAGCACCACGGGCACGAGCGGCGTGATCTGGTACATGGCTTCGTCGTCCAGGCGCACCAAATACCCGTAGGTGATCATCGCGGAGACGATGGCGCCGATCTGCTTTGCCACGCCTTCCTCGTCGTTGCGGGCGGCCAGATAGCCGGCGCCGGTGGCGAGCGCGGCGCGGATCTCCTCAAAGCTGACGAGCCAGTCGGCGGGGTCGGCGTGCACGTTCTCGTATTCGAGGACGCGGATGCGCAGGAAGGCGAGCAGCGCGGCCTCCTCGCGTTTGAGGCTGACACGGGTTTTGAGCGAGCGCAGGGTCACGTCGTCGCCGGCCACGGGCGTGGCGTACATGATGCGGTAGCGTTCGTTGATCACCAAGTCGAGCAGGTCGTTGTTCAGGGAGCGTACGACGGCGTCGCGGTTGTCGAGCACGGTGTCGTAGGTGGGCCCGCTGATATAGCGGGCGCGTTTGAGGGCGATGGCGGCCATGCGTGCCTCGGCCGGCATGTCGCCGATGTCGCCTTCGAACAGGGCGTACGGGTTGGCGTTGTCCATATGCTCCTCGTGTTCCTCGTGTTCCTCGGCCACGGTCATCCTTCCTCCACAATGATGCTCAGCTCGTCCATGTCGGCCAGCACCGGTCTAGTGATCCAGTTCCGGGGCTCGCCGTCGATCGATACGCAATGCCAGGTCGCGGTATCGCCGCGCTGCGCCGGAGCCGGCTCGGTGGCGATGTCGCTGTCGACCCCGACGCCGACGCCGTCAGTGGACGGCTCGTCGGCGATGGCGTTGCCGCTTACGGCTCCCAGCCCGCCCAGGAAGCCGACGATCTCGCTTTCGCGGCGTTCGCTTTCGGCCAGCCGGTTGAAGCTGGCGGCGATGTCCACGAGGGTTGCGCCGGGCCTGTCATCGGACCTGTCAACGGTCACCGGGTTGCGCCGGATGAGGCTGACCATGCGCAGGAGTCGGGGGCCGCCGCTGTTGACCATGTCCCGCAGATCGGCCACCGGAGTCGACTGCGGGGCTTCGGCGGCGAGGTCGCTCAGGCCGGGTGCGGTGGCGCGGGTCATGGATTTGGCCGGGCGCATCGGCAATGGCGCGAACAGCGCGTCCGAGGTGGCCGTGTCGTACGGGCGCGAGGCGTCTCCCATATGGGTTTTCGCATCCGCGTTGAGGCGCGCGTACAGTCGGTTCAAGCGGGTGAGCATCGTACGGTAGCGAGTGTCGGTTTGCTGGCGCACGAGCCGGCTGATCGCCTCGTCGGAGACGCGCATCTGGCGGCGCACGGCTTCGATGCCGTCGTAGATGCGGGCCAGTTCGTCGCGGATCTGGCCGAGCAGCACGCCGGATTCGCCGGCCAGATACGGGGTTTTGGCGATGGCGCGCAGGGCTTCGTCGATTTGCTGGCGGCCCTCGTCGGTGATGATCACCTGGAAGGCGTCCTCGAAGCGGCGGCCGCTGTCTGATTCGCGGAACGAGCGGCGGTATTCATCGTGGTAGCGGGTCAGGTTCTCGTCCACGCTGATGTCGCCGGCCTGCATGCGCCGACGCAAGGCGTCGCCGTTGTCCCGCTCGTCGAGCACGAGTTCGCGCAGGTCGATGGGCACGCCGCGCAGCGTGTTGTGGATCACGGCGATCACGTCCTCCACCTGGGCTTCGCTCAGCGTGGCATGCTGCTTGCCCTGTTGGATGCGTTTGATCTCGTGCTTGCGTTCCTTGATTTCACGGTTGAGGAGTTTGATGCGCTCGCCGGGGTCGGCGGTCAGCTGCATGCGCGCGTGCTCGATTTCCATGATGATGCTGTTGGCCTGCGCGCCGGACAGGGCGCGTGATTCGTCTTCGAGCCTGCTCAGCGCCTCGATGGCGCGGTGGGCGCGGGCCGTCAAACGGTAGAGGAATCGGTGTGAGGCCGCATCATGCGAGTTGGCGAGCCAGGCGTAGTCGCCTTCGCCTTCACGGGTCAGGTCGGCGAGGATCTGATGAGCGGCCTCGGCGAAGGTCTGGTCCTCGCGCGGCGCATACTCGCCGGCGTCGGCCAGACTGCTCAGACTTTGCGCGAACCGCTCCTCCACGGTCTCGCGCGGCAGCTCGCCGGTGAGCGGGTCGAACGTGGAACGCAGCAGCGACACGTACAGCATCGCGTTCTGGCGCAACAGCAACCGCAGGACGCCCGTCTCATACACCGGTCGCAGCCGTTCCAGCTCCCGCATCACATCGGCCACAGCATGCCTCCCTCTGTCGTGACCGCACCATACTAGCCGATAGCCGCGAACCACACCCCGCCCGCGCCACGCCCTTCGCCCCCCCACAGGGAGGGGCGCCAAGCCATGCTAAAAAATCACAGACAGACTATTGCCTCTGCGGGAAATCATCGTTAGATTGGCGAGAGGAATATTGTCAATGCATACGAAACGGAAAACATCGTGACCGCACCGAACACGCCCGCCGAAACCTCTGACCAGCTCAACAAGCCCGCCAAATCCGGCAAACTGGAGGTCTCCGACCTCATCACCATCGGCGTGTTTGCGGCCCTGTACTTCGTGATGGTGTGCATCGCCACACTGGTGAGCACCCTGTTCACCAGCGGCTTCGGCTCCATCTTCCTGCCCGCCATCACGGCCCTCATCTCCGGCTGCGTGTACATGCTGCTGGCCGCACGCCTCGGCAAATTCGGCGGCATCACCGTCATGGGCGTGATCATCGGACTGTTCCTGTTCATCTCCGGGCATTTCGTGCTTTCGTTCATCGCCAGCATCGTGTTCCCGGTGGCGGCCGACCTCATCGCGCGCGCCGGCAAGTATAAGAGCAAGGCGCTACTGCTCGTCAGCTACGTGGTGTTCTCCTACGGCCTGACCGGCCCGATCCTGCCCCTGTGGTTCATGAAGGACGCCTACGTGGCGAGCCTGCAGGCGCGCGGCAAGGACGCAGCCTACATCGACGGCGTATTCGCCAACATCAACACCGGCACGTTCTTCATCTCGATGATCGCGATTCTGGTGTGCGCGGTTCTCGGCGGCTGGTTCGGCCAGCGCATGATGAAGAAGCACTTCATCAAGGCCGGTATCGCCTGATGAATCCTGCCCGCCGGACGCTCGATCCGCGCGCGAAACTCTACCTTCTGCTGGTGGCGAACCTCATGCTGTTCTTCCACGTAGGGCTCGCCACGCAAATCGTCATGGTCGTGCTGTTCCTGCTACCCCTGCTGGCGGCCGCCCGATGGCGAACCGCGTTGAACTTCGGCGTGACCTATGCCGTACTCACCGCGCTGGGAATGCTCGACCCCGATGCCCTGGGACTGCCGTGGCTGCATGTGGTCTCCGCGCTGGCCGTGGGCGTCACGATGATGCTGCCCTGTTTCATCACCGGCGCGTATACGTTCACCACCACGTCCGCGAGCGCGTTCATCTGCGCGATGCGGCGTATGCGCGTGCCTGAGGCCGTGGTGATTCCCTGTGTGGTGGTCATCCGCTTCTTCCCGACCATCGCCGAGGATTACCGGCAGATTCGCAATGCGATGGCGTTGCGCGGCATCGCCTCCGGCGGCTGGGGGCTGGTTCGTCACCCGGCCCAATCGTTGGAATACATTCTGATTCCGCTGCTGATGAACGCCACCAATGTGGCACAGGACCTGTCGGTGGCGGCACTGACCAAGGGGCTCGGGCGTGAGGGCGAGCACACCTCGCGCACGCTGATCCGTATGACCGTGGTCGACTGGCTGGTCATGATTGTGGTCACTTTGCCGCTCGCGCTCGATATCGCGGGGGTGATCTGATGGGTGGAAACCAATCGCAGCCGAATGCAACTGCCATTATTGGGACCGGCAAGGGTGGCCCACTCGACACGTCTGCGGGAACCATCGCCTCCCGTGGCATCTCCTTTACCTATGACCATGCCGCAGAGCCGGCATTGCGCGACATCACGTTGACCGTGCCCGCAGGCGAGTGCATCGTGCTGTGCGGGGCGAGCGGCTGCGGCAAAACCAGCTATACGCGCGTTGCCAACGGGCTCATCCCCTCATTCTTCCATGGTGCGTTCGCCGGCAACCAGACCACGTGCGGGCTGGATGTGGAGACCGTGCCGATCGACCGGCTCACCCCGCTGGTCGGCAGCGTGTTCCAAAACCCGAAAACCCAGTATTTCAACGCGAACGTCACCGACGAGCTCGCCTTCCCGGCCGAAAACATAGGGCTGCCGGCCGAGGACATCAATCGTCGTATCACGGCCGTGGCTGAGCGCTTTGGCATTGGGCATCTGCTGCATCGCAGCATCTTCCACCTGTCAGGCGGCCAAAAGCAGCGCATCGCCGTGGCGGCGGCCACCATGCTGGGGCCCAGGGTCGTGGTATTGGATGAGCCGACCAGCAATCTCGACGCGAACGCCATCGCGGACATGCGCGCCATGATCGAGCAGATGAAGGACGAAGGGCTCACCATCGTAATCGCCGAACACCGACTCGCATGGCTCAACGGCGTGGCCGACCGGTACGTGGTATTCGACGGCGGGCATATCGTGCAGGATTACGAGGCCGATGAATTCCTGTCCCTCTCCCCCGGCTGCGTGGCCGCCATGGGATTGCGGGCGTTGGACCTGCAACCGTATCGACGCCGGATTGCGGCGCTGGCTTCAAGCCCGGCCGCGGATGAGTGCACTTCAGTATTGCTCGGCACCCATAACCTCACCATCGGATACAAAGGCAAGGACGGCTTCACCCGCGCCATCCCGGACCTGCGGTTCCGTGCCGGCGAAATCACCGGGCTCATGGGCAACAACGGCTGCGGCAAGACCACGCTCGTGCGCACGTTGACCGGACTCATCAAGCCTGTTTCGGGCCGCATCGAGCTCAACGGCGTGCCCGCGAAACCGCGCGACCTGACCCGCGCCGGATTCCTAGTCATGCAAGATGTCAACTACCAACTGTTCTCCGACAGCGTGCGCGAGGAACTGCTCATCGGACTCGACGAGACGGATGCCGGCATCACCGCTCAAGCCAATCAGGTCATGGCCGATCTTGACCTTGCAGCGTTCGCCGAACGGCATCCGATGAGCCTGTCCGGCGGGCAGAAGCAGCGGGTTGCCATCGGCTCGGCATTGATGTGCGGCAAGGACCTCATCATCTTTGACGAGCCCACCAGCGGACTCGACCGCTACCACATGGAGCAGGTCGGCGAACTGCTGCGGCAACTGGCGAGCCAAGGCAAGGCGATTCTCGTGGTCACCCACGATGAGGAGCTCGCCGCCGGCTGGTGCGACCGCATTGTCAATCTTGGCGCCGACGATTCCGGGAACAACGGCTCGCATGCCAGTAACCCAGATGCCAGCAGCCCCAGCCCTAATGCCTCTACCAATTTCGCCACCGCATCCACCCATGAAAGGAACGCGCAATGACCGCCAGCAACACCACGGATTCCACGGCCTTCGACATCACCGACTGGCTCGGTGAATGGGAAAGCTTCGAGCATTACATTGATTCGGATGACGCCGCCATCCAGCAGACCTGGGAAGCCGCCGAGCAGGCGGTGCTCGCCAACCCGAAGATGGCCCCGATGGCCGCGCGCGGCATCAGGACGTTCTGGTCGATGGCTTGCTCCACCACCAGCCCGGAGAACATCATCCATATCGGCTACTGGCGTGTGAACGAGCCGGCCGCCGAATCCGGCTCCACGGACGATGCCGCGCTCGCCATCGAATGGTTCGCCGAGGACGACACCAGCCTCGACACCTACGAATACACCATCGACCATGTCATCGAGCACGGTCTCGAAGGCTCCCCCACCTTCGTGTTCCACACCACCGATCCGGCCGCCGAAGACAGCCCGTTCCGCTGGCTGCTTGCCATCAATCCGCTGCCTTCGCGCAAGGCGTTCGCCGAGGGCGGGCTGCTCAGCCACCTGCATTTCCAGTACGCCAACGATCTGCACACGCTCGTCGCCACGGATGAGGCCACCGGCACCGAGACCTTGCGCAATCCGCGTTGGTACGCCACCATGTGCGCCAACGAGGGAACCGTCGAGGACCGTTGCGCCATCATCCGTGCGTTGCACCACTTGCAGTAGACCTGGCAACATACGGCAGTATGGCGGCTCCCCGCTAGTGAAACTAGCATCGCTTCAGTAGCCGTGCGAGTGCAGATACTCGTCATCGAAGCCGAAATAATGGCCGATTTCGTGCAACACGGTTTTGCGGATCCGTTGGCGCAGCTCGGCCTGTGTTGAGCATACGCGTTCATGCGGCCCCTTGAACAGGGTGATGACGTCCGGTATCACGCCGCTGTAGCCCGTAGTTCGCTTCGTGATGGGTATGCCCTCATACAGTCCGAGCAGTTCACCGCACGGATTGCTCATTGTGGCCAGTTCGCGCTCATTGGGTTCGTCCGCAACGACGATGCCGACATTCTCCAGCACCCGCGCAAACCGTTCAGGCAAATCATCCAACACCTGTTCAATTGCCCGTTCAAACTCATCGTCACTGATGTGCATTCGCTCTCCACACGCGAAATGCCTTGGCACCAAGTATGTTCCAAGGCGCTGAAATCTCAGACTAGCAGGCTCAGCTGTTGCGGTTGATCTCGATGTCGGTGACGGTGAGGTTGGCCTCGTTGATCAGGTTGAAGAGGATGACTTCGGCCAGCGGACCGGGCTGCATGAAGGTGTGCTGCTTGGCCTCGGAGACGTAGTCGCGACTGTCACGGTAGAAAGCGGTATCAATGCCGCCCGGATAGACGGCGACCACCTTGACACTGGTGCCCTTGTATGCGGCCTGCAGACTCTTGGTATAGCCCTTCTCGCCCCACTTGGTGGCGCAGTACACGCTTTCGTTCGCGTTGCCGCGCGTGGCGGCCGTACTCATAATCTGAGCGATTTTCACATTCTGTTCGCCGCAGGCCTTGAGGGTTTCCACCGTCCACAGAATCATGCCTTTGAGTCCCTTGAGACATTTGTCGACGTCGGCGGCCTCGTAGGCAGTGGGCACCTTGAACGAAGGCTGGCCGGCGTTGTTGATGAGCAAATCGATGTGGCCGAGCGTGGCGATATCCGCCACGGATTCTTTCACGAACGCTTCGTCGGTGATGTCGCCGACGAAGGCGCGGTAGGAGTCATCGGGCCACTGCGCGGTCAGTTCGGCTTGACGTTCGGCATTGAAGTCGACGCCGGCCACCAGCCAGCCGTTGGCGATGAGCTGGCTGGCGAGCTCGTAGCCCAGGCCCAGCGCGCTGCCGGTGACGATGGCGATTTTCTTACCTGTTGTGGTTGGCATGGCAGACCTCTCCTACTACTATTCTTCGGCTACGAGTTTACTACTATTCTTCAGCTACGAGTTCGAGGTACGAATCATTCCAGAGGTCTTCGTCGCCGTCGGGCATGAGGAGCACGCGCTCGGGGTTGAGCGCCTCGACGGCGCCCTCATCGTGGGTGACGAGCACGATGGCGCCCTCATACTTGGCAATGGCCTTCAGAATCTCCTCACGGGAAGCGGGGTCGAGGTTGTTGGTGGGCTCGTCGAGCAGCAGCACGTTGGCTCGCGAGGTGACCAGCGTGGCCAGAGCCAGACGGGTCTTCTCACCGCCGGAAAGCACGTGAGCCGGTTTCATCGCGTCGTCACCGGAGAACAGGAACGAGCCGAGAATCGAACGGGCCTGCGTGTTATCGAGCTCGGGCGCCACATGCTGCAGGTTCTCCAACACGGTGGCGTTCAGATCCAAGGTGTCGTGCTCCTGCGCGAAGTAGCCGATCTTGCAGCCGTGACCGTATTCCACGGAACCGGTGTCCGGCTCCTCGATGTGGGCCAGCAGGCGCAGCGTGGTGGTCTTGCCGGCACCGTTGTAGCCGAGGATCACCACACGCGAGCCCTTGTCGATGGCCAGGTTCACGCCGGCGAACACGATGTTGGAACCGTAGGCCTTGGAAATATCCTTGGCCATGATCGGCGTGCGGCCGCAGGGCGCGGGCTCGGGGAAACGGATGTCCGCCACCTTCTCGGCCTTCTGCGCCTCGGAGGTGTTTTCCAGCAGCTTTTCGGCACGGCGCATCATGTTCTGCGCCGCCACGGCCTTGGTGGCCTTGGCGTGCAGTCGAATGCCTTGCTTCATGAGACGGTCGGCCTTCTTCTCAGCCACTTCGCGTTCGCGGCGGCGGCGCTCCTCGTCCACCACGCGCTGGTGCAGGTAGGCCTTCCAGCCAAGCGAATACATGTCGATCTGGCCGAGCTGCGCGTCCAGATGCCAGACCTTGTTCACCACTTCGTCCAGCAGTTCGGTGGAGTGGGAGATGACCAGAAAGCCGCCCTCGTACTTCTTCAAGTAGCCGCGCAGCCATTCGATGGAATCGGCATCCAAGTGGTTGGTCGGCTCGTCGAGGATCAGGGTGTCGGCATTGGAGAACAGGATGCGCGCCAGCTCGATGCGGCGGCGCTGGCCACCGGAGAGCGTGCCGAGCTGCTGCTCCATGACCTCCTGCGGCAGGCCGAGCGAGGCGGCCATGGAAATCGCCTCGGACTGGGCCGCGTAGCCGCCAGCCTTGTCGAAGTCCTGCATGGCCTTGTCGTACCGGGTCATGGCCTTGCTCATCACGTCCGGATCCGGGTCGGTCATATCCTTTTCGGCCTTGCGGATGCGGTTGATGATGGTGGCGATGTCGCGCGCGCTCATCATGCGGTCGAGCGCGGTCTGTGTGGGATCGGAGGCATGCGTGTCCTGCGGCAGGTAGCCGAGCTTGCCGGAGACGCGCACCGTGCCGGCGGTGGGCAGCATGTCGCCGGTGATCACGCGGGTCAGCGTGGTCTTGCCGGCGCCGTTGCGGCCCACCAGACCGATCTTGTCTCCCTTGGCCACATGGAAGTTGGTGGGGTGAAGCAGCGTGCGCGCGCCGATCTGAATTTCAAGTCCCTGCACCTCAATAGCCATGAATAACCTACTTGCCTGTTACGAATACTGTCTCTTACCAAAGTCCGACTGTCCATCATAGCGAACACCATGCCGACCGGGCTCAGCCGACGCTCATGTGTCCATACGCAGCCGCGCAACTGATCGGCAAGGTGAAGACTGCGACGCCCGGTATGGTGATCGCCCTGTATGGTGTGATGCGTCTCGTGTCCGCCGCGTTCAACGTGAGTTTTGGTGGCGTGGCCGGGTTCGTGCGTCCGGTCATTATGCCGATGGCGGTGGGTGCGATTGAAGCGTCCGGTCACAAACCGAACGGCACGCCGACCATGGAAATCGCGACCATGGCGCACGGTATCGAAGCTGCCATCGAAGCCGCTGTGAGCACCGAAACCGACGCCACCGACATCATGGGCGAAACCCACTAACGTACAGACAGCCCAGACCCCCCCGCCAA
>SKEI01002029.1_pt1 | contig 10514 bp, 9 predicted proteins | sample 4826701 | NCBI WGS metagenome assembly SKEI01 (sample SAMN11008813, study PRJNA524170) | human gut metagenome | biome: Human fecal sample; material: Feces; isolation source: fecal sample from pouch patient p2, p6, p7, p14 | host: Homo sapiens | place: Israel: Tel-Aviv | collected 2016-08-31 | reverse complement strand
ACTCCACCCACCCCGCAACGGGTCAAGGGCTGCACGCCCTTGACGATCCTAAAGAAGTGGGCTACACCGGAAAAAACTGAAGATTCACGCCTGTTCGGCGTGAAGATCTTTTAACCGTTTTTTCCGGCTCCGCCGATTTATAGCCCCTCAGTCGCTGCGCGACAGCTCCCCACGGGGGAGCGAGCACACCCGGAAGCTTTGCGTTTTAGCTGGAAACTGTACCTCTGCCGCTGAAGCCTTCCCCCGGTCGGGGGAAGGTGGCGCGTAGCGCCGGATGAGGGTGCAGACTGGCAGTGCTCCCCCGCCGCGCTGCGCTTTCGCAGAAAGCAGCGCGGCAGCTGCCGTTTCCCTCTACGCCCCCTCCCGTGAAAAAGTAGTTTCGAAACGCCCGCAGGCGTTTCGAAACTACAAATAAAAATAATCTTTCCGCTGACTATGCGCAGAGCAACGCGGCGCGCATTCAAAATCGTCCCACGCGCAAGCTTGCCGGATATGTCCCACCCCCTTTTTTGTGTCCGCAAAGTGTGGTATACTGAAAATAGCATTTTATACCCGGAAGGAGGTTGACCGGTATGAACAGGACCCGCAGGCTGCGGCTGGTGCTGTGCACGCTGCTGTGCTTTGTGCTGTGCAGCTGCCAGACTGTGCTGCCGGCCAACGAAAAAGCACAGGTAGAGGAACTGCTGCGTGCCCCGAAGCTTTCCGGCGATTACGGCGCGCTGCAAACTGCCCTGAACGACTGGCTGGGGGAGAGCGCCCAGCTGAAATATCCCATTCAGGGGGAGCTGCTTTCCCCCTTTGTGCTGCAGGACTTGGACGGTGACGGTCGGCAGGATGCGGCGGTGCTGTATACCACCGCCCAGACCGCCAACGTCTGCGTGGCCATTTTGCAGCGGGACGACACCGGAAGCTGGCAGGTGCGCCAGAGCGTGGAGGGCCTTGCCGAAACGGTGGAGAACGTCAGCCTTGCCCAATTGCAGGATACGGACAGCTGCCAGCTGGTGGTGGGCTATACCGCTGCCCAGAATGACCACTATCTGGCGGTGTACTCCTATCAGAAGGGCACCCTGTCCACCATTCTGGAGCAGCAGTACGAGCAGTATCTGGTGGAAAATATCACCGGCGGCAGCAGTCAGGATCTGATCCTGATGTCCACGCAGGAGGACGGCAGTGTGCAGATCGAACTTCTGACCGCAGACCGCGAGGGCAGCTTCCGGCAGGTGGCGGTCAACGGCCTTTCCGCAGATAAATTTTCCGGCTGCGCCTCGGTGGCGGCGGGCGCGGGCGCGGACGGGCGGCACTATCTGGTGCTGGACGGCTGGACCGGCATTTCCGGCAACAATCTGGCCTCGGTGCTGCTGTGCTACGACGAGACTAGCCAGCAGATGGTGCCCGCCACACGGATCAGCAGCCAGCGGCTGTATAATGCCTCTTTGCGCAACGTGCCCACGCTGGTCAGCCGGGACCTGGACGGGGACGGCATCGTGGAGATCCCCACCCAGCCGGACGAGGCGGGTCTGCTGAACCTGCGCCAGAGCCGCCGCATGGACTTTATCGTCTGGATGGACTACACCAGCAGCCAACCGGAAAAAAGCTTTGGCCTGCTGGACGAGGAGACCAACTGCTATATCGAACTGCCCGCCGAGTGGGAGGGCAACCTGAAGCTGACCGACAGCGAGGAATTTGACGGCGCAGTGGAGCTGCGCACGGTGGACGAGGATCAGCTGGTGCTGACGGTACGGCTGGCAAGTACCTCGGCCAACTCCACCGGCTGGACCCGGCTGGGCGTGGTAGCGTCCCGTCAGGTGCAGGCCAGAATGGGTCCGGACGTTTTGCTATCTGACACGAACTACCGCCTTTCCAAGGCGTTGTATCTGCTGAATTAAGGAATGGAGGATGCTGCATGGTACGAGTGCTTGTTGTAGAAGATGAAGCTAATATCCGCGATATGATCGCCCTGAACCTGCGCCATGCGGGGATGGAGGTGGTGGAGGCCGAAAGCGCCGAAGCCGCTCTGCCGCTGCTGGCACAGAAACCCGGCTGTGATGCCGCAATTCTGGACGTGATGCTGCCGGGCATGAACGGGTTCTCGCTGTGTGAGACCATCCGCCGCACCGACCAGCAGATCGGCATCATCATCCTCAGTGCCAAGGGGCAGGAGCAGGATAAAATCCGCGGTTTGTCCATCGGCGCAGACGATTACATGACCAAGCCCTTCAGCGTCAGCGAGCTGCTGGCGCGTGTGGAGGCGCTGTGCCGCCGGGTGATCCGCACCAAGGAGGAGGACAGCAACGGGAACACCCCACTGGGCACGTTGACCAGCGGCGAGTTCGTGCTGGACGAGAACCGCCGCGTGCTGCTGAAGGCCGGTCAGCCCATTGAGTTGACACAGGTAGAGTTCCAGATCATGGAGCTGTTCTTCCGCAACCCGGGCACTGCGCTGGTGCGCGAAAAGATCCTGAAAGGCGTCTGGGGCGAGAACTACTTCGGCGACGTAAAAATCGTGGATGTGAACATCCGCCGCCTGCGCATGAAGGTGGAGGACGAGCCCAGCCACCCCGCCCACATCATGACCGTGTGGGGCTATGGCTACCGGTGGGAAGAATAAAAATGTGATTCAGAAAAGTCCTACGGACTTTCCTGAATCACAAAAAAATATTTTTTTATTATCTATACTCACCGAAAGGAGGACACTGTTATGCGAAGCGGTATCACCCGCCGCTGGCTGCGGGGCAACCTGCTCATCACCGTACTGGTGGTGCTGCTGGCCGAGGCAATGTTTTTGTACAGCTATACCCGCAGCTACTACGGCAGTGTGCAGCAGATCATGTACCGGCGGTTCTCCTCGGTGACCGGTCAGCTGAAAATGTATACCGGCGATACCGCCCAAAGCGCCGCCGCCAGCCGCAGTCTGGCGCTGCGGCGCATGGTGGAGCAGTTTGCCGATAAGGATAAATACGAGTTCATGCTGCTGGACAGTTACGGCGGCGTGATTGCCTCCTCCAGCGGTACGGACGCGGAGGGCATCGTCAGCAGTAAGGACTTTGAACAGGCGCTCGGTGCGCCGGACGGTCTGGGCGTGGCGGTGTACCGCACCCAGTCTGGTGAGGTAGTCATGGCGGCCTGCTCGCTGGTGCCCTACGACGCCGAGGACGTGGCCGCGCTGCGGCTGGTCACCAGCCTGGCGCTGGTGGAGCGGCAGGTCAAAAACGCCATCATCATCAGTGTGTTCCTTGCGGTGGCGATCTTGCTGTTTACGATCATGTCCGGGCTGTACTTCGTGCGGGGCATCGTGGTGCCGCTGGGGCAGGTGGAGCGCACCGCTGCCGGCATCGCCCGGGGCGAGCTGGACGTGCGTCTGCCCCTGACCGGCGACCCCCACGACGAGGTGGACCGGCTGCGCGGCACCATCAATCAGATGGCCGAGGGACTGGAAGAGACCGAGAAGATGAAGAACGAGTTCATCAGCTCGGTGTCCCACGAGCTGCGCACCCCGCTTACCTCTATCCGGGGCTGGGTGGAGACCTTGATGACCCTGGACGACCCCACCGACGAGAACTACCGCAAGGGGCTGGAGATCATCAACAACGAGACCGGGCGGCTGAACAATATGGTGGAGGAGCTGCTGGATTTCAGCCGCCTGCAGAACGGACGCATCCGCATGGAGTGCCGCCCGCGGGACTTGGTGGCAGAGTTGACCGATGCGGTGCTCTTTTGCGAGGCACGCATCCGGCAGGAGGGGCTGCTGCTCCATTACACCGAGCCGGAGGAGATGATCCCTGTCTACGCCGACCCGGACCGTCTGCGGCAGGTGTTCATCAATATTCTGGATAACGCCATCAAATACTCTGCCCCCGGCGGGCGCATCACGGTCAAACTGTGGGCAGGGGAGTACAAGGCCTTTGTGGAGATCATCGATCAGGGACGCGGCATCCCGCCGGAGGATCTGGAAAACGTAAAGACCAAGTTCTACAAGGGCAGCAACTCGGTGCGCGGCAGCGGCATCGGTCTGGCGCTGGTGGATTCCATCATGACTGCGCTGGACGGCACGCTGGATATCAAGAGCACCCTCGGGCGCGGCACCGTGGTCACCTTGGGTCTGCCGCTGTACCATAAGGCGTGAGAAACGCCCAAAACACAGATTTTGTCACATTTGTGTGCTAAAATGAGCTTTGCTCGGGGATATGCCCCGGATAAAATATAAAAAAGACCGCTCTTTGCCGCAAGCGGCAGGAACGGATATCGGGAGAAACCAATGAATCAACCTAAAAAGGAACGCTTTAAGACCAGCGTAGGCGGGCAGGCACTGATGGAAGGCATCATGATGCGCGGCCCCAAACAGATGTGCTGCGCCGTGCGCAAGCCGGACGGTACTATTGAGACCAAGCTCGACCCCACTCCCGCCCACGGGGTATGGATGAAGATCCCGCTGGTGCGCGGTGCCATTGCCATGATCGAAAGCATGATCGTGGGCTACCGCTACATGATGTACTCGGCACAGGTGAGCATGGGGGACGACTACGACCCCGCCGAGGAGGAGACCGCCTTTGAAAAATGGGTGGGGGAGCATCTGGGCGAGAAAGCCGAGAACGCACTGCTGACCGTTGCTGCGGTGCTGGGCGGTCTGCTGGCGATTGTGCTGTTCACTGTGCTGCCCACCTTCCTTGTGGGCGGGGTGAACCGTCTGCTGCCGCTGGGGCGCTGGGGCAAGGTGGTGCTGGAGGCCGTGCTGAAGGTGGCCATCTTCCTGACCTATATGGTGGGCATCTCCAAAATGAAGGAGATCCACCGCGTGTTTGAGTACCACGGTGCGGAGCACAAGACCATTGCCTGCTACGAAGCGGGCGACCCGCTGACCGTGGAGAACGTGCGCAAGTATACCCGTTTTCATCCCCGCTGCGGCACCAGCTTCCTCATTCTGGTGGTCATCGTCAGCGTGTTTTTGTACAGCGTGCTGCCGTGGGGCAGCATCGGTCTGCGTGTGGTGTGCAAGCTGCTGCTGCTGCCGCTGGTCATGGGCATCAGCTACGAGCTGCTCAAGTGGTGCGGCCGGTCGGACAATATCGCTACCCGCATCATCCGGCAGCCGGGCATCTGGGTGCAGCACCTCACCGTCTTTGAACCGGACGACAGCATGATCGAGGTGGCCATTGCAGCCATCACCCCCGTGCTGCCTGAAAACCCGGAGGAGGGCAAATGGTAAGCGAAGCAATGCTCCCCCGCGCAGCGGTGCGGGAGGTGGAGCAGCGGCTGACCGCCGCAGGCTGTCCGGACGCGGATTTTGACGCGCGGGAGCTGTTCCGGCTGGCGACCGGGCGGGACGTGCGCCTTTCCGACCGTCCGCTGACTGCAGAGCAGGCGGCGGCGCTGGAAGTGCTCTGCACCCGCCGCGCCGCGCGGGAGCCGCTGCAGTACCTCTGCGGCAGCTGGAGCTTTTTAGACTTTGAGTTGGCGGTGGGCCCCGGGGTGCTCTGCCCCCGGGCAGACACCGAGGTGGTGGCACAGGCCGCCGCCGAGACCCTTGCGGGCATCGCAGCGCCCCGGGTGCTGGACCTCTGCGCCGGGACAGGCGGTCTGGGGCTGGGGGTCAAGCGCTTCTGCCCCGCCGCGCAGGTGACCTGCGTGGAAAAAAGCCCTGCGGCCTTTGCCTATCTGGAAAAGAACGCCCGCTGCGCCCTGACCGGACAGGGCAGACAGACCGAGAATGTGTTGGAACCCTCTGCCCTCGAGCAGGCAAATGCGCCTACTTTTGATTGGGGCCCGGCGCTGAACGCGCTGCGGGCAAGCAAAAAGCCTGTCTACGCGGTGCAGCCGGTGCAGGGCGACCTGTTCACCTACTGGGAGACCCTGCCGGAGGGACAGCTGGAGCTCATCGTCTCGAACCCGCCCTACCTGACCGCCGCCGAGATGGAGCAGCTGCAGCCCGAGGTGGCACAGGAGCCTGCCATGGCGCTGGAAGCCGGGGAGGACGGCCTTGTGTTCTACCGTGCGCTGGCGCAACACTACAAAAACGCGCTGTGTCCCGGCGGGGCGCTGGTACTGGAGATCGGCTGGCAGCAGCGGGAAGCCGTAACCGCCCTGCTGGCAGAGAACGGCTGGGCAGAGATCCGCTGCATCCAGGACTTTGGCGGCAACGACCGCTGCGTGACTGCCCGCCGCCCAAAATAAATTGGAAAAAACAAACAACTTCTTGTTGTAATATTTTGATTTTGTGTTATACTAAGAAGGAAAGCGAAGGACAGCCCGCCCTCTGCGGGCCAAAAGGATAAAAGGAGCAGCAGGCTATGGCAAAAAATCAGAACAACAACGTTGCACCGGCCACCCAAAAGACCGAGCCGGAAGCCAAGAAGGACGCGCTGGCTACGGCGCTGGCGCAGATCGAAAAGCAGTTCGGCAAGGGTGCCGTCATGAAGCTGGGCGACAACGCCTCCATGCAGGTGGATGCCATCTCTACTGGCAGTCTGGGGCTGGATCTGGCGCTGGGCGTAGGCGGTGTGCCGCGCGGCCGCATCATCGAGGTGTACGGCCCGGAATCCAGCGGTAAGACCACGCTGGCACTGCACATCCTTGCCGAAGCTCAGAAGAAGGGCGGCGAGGTGGCCTTTATCGACGTTGAGCACGCACTGGACCCCACCTATGCCGAGGCACTGGGCGTGGACATCAACAACCTGCTGGTCAGCCAGCCGGACACCGGCGAGCAGGCCATGGAAATCTGCGAAGCACTGGTGCGCTCCGGCGCGATTGATGCCATCGTAGTGGACTCGGTAGCCGCTATGGTGCCCCGTGCCGAGATCGAGGGCGAGATGGGCGACAGCCATGTGGGCTTGCAGGCACGTCTGATGAGTCAGGCCATGCGTAAACTGACCAGCGTCATCGGCAAGACCAACACGGTCTGCGTGTTCATCAACCAGCTGCGCGAGAAGGTGGGCGTCATGTACGGCAACCCGGAGGTGACCACCGGCGGCCGCGCTTTGAAGTACTACGCCTCGGTGCGTATCGACATCCGCCGCGTGGAGGGTCTGAAGGACTCCTCCGGCCAGTTCATCGGCAACCACACCCGTGCCAAGATCGTCAAGAACAAGGTGGCTCCGCCGTTCCGTGAAGCCGAGTTCGACATCATGTTCGGTGAGGGCATCTCCAAAATGAGCGAGCTCATTGACGTGGGCGTCAAGCTGGGCATCGTGCAGAAGAGCGGCGCATGGTTCAACTACGGCGATATTCGTCTGGGTCAGGGCCGCGACAACGCCAAGCAGTTTTTGAAGGACAACCCCGAGATCGCCAATGACATCGAGGGCCAGATCCGCGCCAACGCCGATAAGCTGTACGCCACCCGCCGTCCGTCCGGCCGCGCCGCCGCAGTGGAGAAGCCCGCCGAGCCCGCCGCCGCAAAGGAGCCGGTGGTCAAGGCACCCGCCCGCAGCAGCGAGAGTGAGCTGGATATCATGGTGGAGGACTAAATGGCCTTCTACCGCCGCCGACCCCGCCCGGATGTGGAAAAGTGCGCCGACCCCGCCAAGGCGCGGGCCAGTGCGCTGGAAACGCTGGCCGGGCAGGAGATCTCTGCCAATATGCTGTATGAGCGGCTGTGCCGCCGCTATACCGAACAGGCCGCTGCCGCCGCTGTGGCGGAGATGGTGCAGCTGGACTATGTGAACGATGCCCGCTACGCCGAAGCACGGGCACACAGTCTGCTGGCTGCCCGCAAAAGCCGCCGCGCCGCCGCCCAGAGCCTGCGCCAGAAGGGGCTTGCCCCCGCCGAGGTAGCGGGCGCGCTGGAAGCGGTCTACGCCCCGGAGGACGGCGACGACCCGGAGCTGGAGGCCGCCGCCGCGTTGGTGGACAGCCGCTACCGCAAAAAGCTGGCCATCGGCCGCCGCGACCTTGTGGTGGCCGCGTTGCAGCGCCGCGGCTTTGCCTACCCCGTCATCAAGGAAGCCATCCGCAGGGTGGAGGAGGAATGACTCCCTCTCCGTGAAAATGGGTTACAGGAAAGTCCGCAGACTTTCCTGTAACCCGAAATTTAAAATAATTCTTCCGCTGATGATGCGCAAAGCGAATGCGGAGCGCATTTTAAATCCTTAAATCGTAAAAATTCAAAAGCATCCCTCAAAAGAGAAAGAGAGTATCATCCCTTATGAAAATTGCGTGTATTTCCCTTGGCTGCCCGAAGAATCAGGTGGATCTGGATGTGATGGTGCACATCCTGCTGTCTGCCGGGCACGAGACTGTGGCCGATCTGGCCGAAGCCGATGTCATCCTTGTGAACACCTGCGGCTTTATCGAGAGCGCCAAGACCGAAGCCATTGAAAACATTCTGGAAGCCTGCGCTTATAAGCAGCAGAACCCGAACCTGAAGGTCATCGTTACCGGCTGCCTTGCCGAGCGCTACCGCAGCCAGATCGAGGAAGAGATCCCGGAGGTGGACGCCGTTGTAGGCTGCGCCTCCAACAAGGCCATTGACACCATCGTGGAGCGGCTGTTCCATGGGGAGAACCATCTGGAAAGCTACGGTGCCAAAAAGGACTTCCCGCTGGGCGGCAAGCGCGTCATCGGCACGCCCGCCCACTATGCGTACTTAAAGATCGCCGAGGGCTGCAACAACCGCTGCCACTACTGCGCCATCCCGGGCATCCGCGGCCCGCTGCACAGCCGCGATATGGCCGACTGCGTTGCCGAAGCCCGCTGGCTGGCCGGTGAGGGCGTGAAGGAGCTTATTGTTGTGGCGCAGGACCCCACCGCCTACGGCGAGGACTGGGGCAAGCCCGGCAGCATCTGTGAGCTGCTGGACAAGCTGAACAAGGTGCCGGGGCTGGAATGGATCCGCATCATGTACGCCTACCCGGAGCGCATCACCGATGAATTCATCGCCGCCATGAAGCGCAACGAGAAGGTGGTGCCCTACCTCGACCTGCCCATCCAGCACTGCAACGATACCATCCTCAAGAACATGAACCGCCGCTCCACCCGTGCGGAGCTGCTGGAGGTCATCGGCAAGCTGCGCCGCGAGATCCCCGGCATCACCCTGCGCACCACCCTCATCGCGGGCTTCCCCGGCGAGACCGAGGAGCAGTTCGAGGATCTGTGCAACTTTGTCAAGGAGGTGCAGTTCGACCGTCTGGGCTGCTTTGCCTACTCTGCCGAGGAAAACACTGTGGCTGCCAAGATGGATGGTCAGATCGAGCAGGAGGTCAAGGACAAGCGCGCCGAGCTGGTAATGCAGATCCAGACCGGCATCATGGCGCAGAAGCAGGCCGAAAAGGTGGGCCAGACCGTGCACGTTCTGTGTGACGGCATCGACGAGGAAAACGGTCTGTACCTTTGCCGCACCACCGGCGATGCGCCGGAAGTGGACGGCTGCGTCTGCGTTTCCAGCGAGGAACCGCTGTACCCCGGCCAGTTCTATGATGTGCTGGTAGAGGACAGCGACCTTTACGATCTGTATGGTACGGTCGTAAAATAACGAATTGGAGGATAAAACCTATGAATCTGCCCAATAAACTTACCCTGACCCGCATCATTCTGGTGCCGGTGTTCATGATCTTTGTGTCCCTGACCAGTCTGGACAGCATCATGGACGGCAATTTTAACGCCACCTTCTACCTGTTGGCCGGCATCGTGTTTGCCGCTGCCAGCTTTACCGATTATCTGGACGGCCATCTGGCACGCAAGTGGCACATGGTCACCGATTTCGGCAAGTTTGCCGACCCGCTGGCCGACAAGCTGCTGACCACCGTGGCCTTCATCTACATGCTGCGGGACGGCGTGTGCAGCCCCGTGGTGCTGTGCATCATTCTGGCACGCGAGTTTGCGGTGTCCGGCCTGCGCATGGTGGCTGCAGGTGCCAAGGACGGCAAGGTCATCGCCGCCAATATGTGGGGCAAGGTAAAGACCGTGCTGCAAATGCTGAGCATCATCTTCTACTTCTTCGGCACTGCCCTGAGCTACCGCGGTACGGTGGACAGTGTTTCCATCGTGGTGGTGGTCTCCATCGCCCTGTGCTGGCTGGTGGCCGCTGTGACCGCCATTTCCGGCATCAAGTACCTGTGGGACAACCGCAGCTTTATCAACACCGCAAAGTAAAAATGTGAAAAGCAAAAGGCCGCTGCACTTCACCATGCAGCGGCCTTTTGCTTGAGTGGGACGATTGGGAATGCGCTCCGCTTCGCTCTGCGCATCATCAGCGGAATAATTATTTTATATTTCGCGTTTGTCGCGGTCTGCGGACCGCGACAAACGCATTTTCACGAGAGGAGTTTGGAACGAACTCCCTCAGTCAAAACCTATCGGTTTTGCCAGCTCCCTCGGAGAGGGAGCCTTTGGCATGGCGGTACAGTTTCCGGCTAAACCGCAAAGCTTGTGAGCGCAGCCGCTCCCCGGGGGGAGCTGTCGCGCAGCGACTGAGGGGCTATAAATGGAGAAGCGAAAAAAGCGTTAAAGCGATAGCGCCGACTGGCGCAGCGCTAGCTTTTTTGTGCTTCGACTTCTTCTTTAGGATTGTTAAGGGCGTGCAGCCC
>SKEI01002027.1_pt1 | contig 10521 bp, 8 predicted proteins | sample 4826701 | NCBI WGS metagenome assembly SKEI01 (sample SAMN11008813, study PRJNA524170) | human gut metagenome | biome: Human fecal sample; material: Feces; isolation source: fecal sample from pouch patient p2, p6, p7, p14 | host: Homo sapiens | place: Israel: Tel-Aviv | collected 2016-08-31 | reverse complement strand
TAGGTTCTTCCAGTATGTAGATCCAGATCAGCGGGCGTAGAATTCGACCACGTACTGGATGTTGACCTGCACCGGGATCTCCTCGGCTTCAGGCTTGCGAGTCAGGGTGGCCTTCAAAGAAGGCAGGTTGACATCCAAGTAGCCCGGGACTGCCGGCAGCACATCGCGGTGCACGCCTTCGGCAGCGGCCTGGAACGGAACCATGGTCTGGCTCTTGGCCTTGACCTGAATGGTCTGGCCAGGCTTGACACGGTAAGACGGGCGGTCGACGACGTTGCCGTCAACGAGGATGTGGCGGTGGACCACGAACTGACGGGCCTGGGCGGTGGTGCGGGCGAAGCCTGCACGCAGCACCAGAGCGTCAAGACGAGTCTCAAGGTCGGTCAGCATGGCGTTACCGGTCTGACCGGCGGTGTGGGTACCCTTCTCGTAAGCGGCACGAAGCTGCTTCTCGGAGATGCCATACTGAGCGCGAAGACGCTGCTTTTCGCGCAGACGCACTGCGTAATCGGACTCAGTGCGACGGCGGGTGCGGCCGTGCTCGCCCGGAGCGTACGGACGCTTTTCGAAAATGCGCTGAGCCTTAGGGGTCAGTGCGATGCCGAGGGCGCGGGAAAGACGCACCTGGCGGCGAGAACGCTGAACGTTCGTCATTGGTTTAATCCTTTGTTTGTTCTGTCGTTGTCTGAACGGAACGCAAACCGGTTTCCCGATATGCGCTGAGCCAGCCTCTCCAGTGCTTCTTCGTGCAGAACACGAACGGCTTGAACACGTGCCGTAATACAGCTCGTATCGGCCGCCGACCCACTGATGGGCTAAGACTCCAGACGGCATGTCCCTTGCGGGCGCACACCAATCATTAATAATACACATGAGGGCGGGACGAGCTTGCCATTCCGCCCTCTTCGGCATGTCACGTCGCCATTTCGACGCTATGCCTCAGACAGTACGCCCCTGTCCATGCGGTAAGTTCGATCCACGTATGCGAGCGCATCCGGATCATGGGTGACCATGAGTACGGCCGTGCCGTCTTTGGTGGCTTCCTGCAGTAGCCTCATAACGATGGCGGTGCTTTCGGCATCCAAATCGCCGGTGGGCTCATCGGCAATCAGTAGTTTCGGACCGTTCATCAAAGCTCGCGCTATGCTGACACGTCTCATCTCACCACCGGAAAGTTCTTTCGGATAGCATTCCGCCAAGTCATCGACCTGCAGTCGGTGCAACAACGAGTGCGCACGTTCCACGGCATGATCCTGAACGAGATTGTTTTGCGCTTTTACCGCCGGAACCGCCGCAATGACATCCGGAAGTCCGTCATCGACCGTCTGTTCGGAAGGCGAATCAGAAGCGTTCCCTTCCGTCGCTTTCAAATCGTGCGAATCCGCATGTACCTGGATATCGCACTGCTCTGTTTTGCCGTTCTGCAGAACGGAAGGAAGAATCACATTGTCAAGCGCCGTAAGATTCTGCAACAACGTCTGGCTTTGTGTGATGAAACCGATGGTGCGATTGCGCACGATCGACATTTGCCTGTCATTCAGCCGCGTCACGTCGTTACCGTCCAAATCGATGGATCCGGACGTGGGTTTGAGCAGACCGGTTATAAGATTCAGCAACGTGCTTTTACCATTGCCGGAACGTCCAACGATCGCCACGAACTCGCCTTGATTCAAGGTGAAATCGACATGATCCACAGCCGCGAACGATTTGCCACGACGTGTGAACTCGCGAGTGAGCTCTTTTACTTCGAGAACCGTGTTTTCCGCCATCATTCACCTTCTCTCAAAGTCAGATAGGTTTCGGGAGCGGAAAGTTTCACCGCCGTCGCCACGGAAGCAAGTAGCCCGGTAAGCACTGCGAACACGAAACTCACTGCGATCAATGCCAACACATTCCATATGTTGGTTTGCAGATACGGCAACTGCAGCTGCTGTCCGATAAGCGTACTGAACGGGAAAATCGCAAGAGATGCGACCGCAATGCCAACAACTCCGCCCGAAGCTCCAATCATGGCTGATTCCTTCACGATGATGCCAACCAAAGTGGAACGATTGGCACCAAGAATACGATACGCGGCGAATTCACGCTTACGTTCGTTCATGACGGACGAAAACACCGCAAGCAGCACGATCAGGCCCATAATCCAGAACACCGCGACGAAAATGGTCACGTAGCGAATAATCACGTTCAGATTGGATTTCGTGGTAGCCGTAATACCGCCTGGATACACGTATCCAAGGCTTTTGATTCCGGTCGTTTTGGTGATGTTCGCAGCGACCTGCTGAGCGGAATAACCATCTTTGACCTTGATGAGCACTGCTGAAACGGCTTTGTCGGCATATTCTTCCGGAATGGCGGCATGACCCACCTTGGCGGAATAGCCGACAACGTCGGGAACGGTCTGCATGTTCACGAATACAGAATTGTCGAGTGACGTACCCGTGTTGGCAAGTTGCGCCGCCACCGGGAATTCATGTCCGTACAGTTTGACCGTGTTATTGCCCGACACGTTGATGCTGGCTCCGGCAACAATCTGACCGCGCTGGAGCGTGCCGTCGAACTGCGATGCGATCCAAGGGGTGATTACGAAGTCAGTATCGGGATTGAATCCGATGATCTGCACTTTTTCGTCGCAGCATGCGGCGGCCAACGATGAGATATATGCTTGTTCCGTGATTTCGTCGATGCCGTCGGCTTTCGCTACTTCACCGGTGATGTCGTTGGTGAAGTAGAACGTGCTTGCTGATCCATTGGTCAGCAACGCCTCGGCCTCGTTTTTGGTGTTTTGCGGCGTGACCATAAGATCGGCGCCCATACGTTCCTGCATGCTGTTCAAGCCAGCTTCAAGATTCATGGACAGCAGCGAGCCTCCATAAAAGGCCATAGTAAGCATGGTGACGACGATGGTAAGCGCTGCAGTACGAAACGGTTTGCGCTTGAGGTTGACCAGCGGCAAACCGGCGAGGGTGATGTGATTCGCCATCGTAAGATCAGGCGCGCTTTGCCGGCTTGAGATCAAGATACGCAGCGATTGACGCGAGCACAGCCAGCAGCACGCCAAGCACGACCAGCGTCGGCAAGGTGACCATATGGCAGTGCATCATGGCACCCTTGCACACGCCGATAAGCACGGTTGGCACAGTGATGGTCAGCACGCCAAGCACGGCATTGGCAATGTCAAGACCAGCACGGGTCTGATTGGAAACGAACAGCCCTGCGACACCAAGTACCGCAATCACAATGCCGATGCCAAGCGCAGCCTGAGCCGTGTAATGGCATGCCATCGGCATTTCTTTGACCGCGCACACGTGGGCGAAGGTCTGCGGTGCGATGGCCACCAAAGCGCCAAGCAGAATCTGCGAAATACCGGCATACAGCTTCTTATTCATGTTTTTCCTCTCAAAAAGACAAGCATCACCGATTATTGCAAGGTCCTTTTGAAAAAGAAAGTCTTGTTTTTTCTTCAACTTCGTGCTACAGAGAAAGGCTTCATATGCTTTCCAGCTTCATCACAGCATTTCGATGGGTGCCATACGCAGCAGCAGACGTTTGACCTCACCATTGCCGAAATCAACGGTAATGACCGAATTCGCGCCTTTGTCCTGTATTTCGATGACCGTGCCCATGCCGAAATGGTCATGCGTGAGCCTGTCTCCGACATGCACGTCCGAGATGCTCAAGCCGCTCCGATTGTCGGTTTGGCTTGCCTGCGAGGATTTGGTCAGGTCCACAGGTTTGGTTTTCGGCTTGACTCGTCTAGTAGTGACCTTGCCGGATTTTCCGCTGGACTTGCCGGAGCCGTACGAACCGTATAAAGAACCATATGAGGAGCTCGATCCTGCTCCTGCATACGAACGTTGCGAGCTGGAGCCGTACAAGGATGATGCGCCGCGCGCGGACGAACCACCGTATTGCGCGCGACCCGACCCATACGAGGACGACCCGTACGAGGACCGCGATCCATACGTACCGGAACCATATGAGGAACCACCATAACTCGACTTTCCATATGAGGAGCCACCGAACGGCACTGATCCGAAATCGTCGTCATCATCCCAGCCGCCGAACTCGTCGTCATCATTCCGCCAGCTGGCACGCATGCGTTCGACTCCGGCCTCACGTCTTTTCCAATCGATCAGCTCGTCGGGAATCTCGTCAAGGAACTGGCTGGGCATCATATCGTTGGCTTGCCCCCATTGCGCGCGCACGGCCGCACGCGTCACATACAGGCGACGCTTCGCGCGGGTGATGCCCACATAGGCAAGGCGACGCTCCTCGGCAAGCTCACTGGTATCCTCCATGGCCCGCTGGTGCGGGAATGTTCCCTGCTCCATGCCGGTCAGGAATACGTATGGATATTCCAGACCCTTAGCCGTATGCAGGGTCATCATCGTTACTTTGCCGGAGTCCTCGTTCTCCCCCGGCAACTGGTCGGAATCGGCCACCAAAGCCGTGGTTTCCAAGAATCCCGCCAATGTGGCATCAGGCGTGTTCTGCTCGAATTCCGCAGCCACCGACTGCAGTTGGGAAAGATTGTCGACGCGGGAAGCGTCCTGCGGGTCCTCGGAGCGCTGCAACTCCTCCAAAATCCCACTCTTGGAGAGCACTTCGGCAACCACTTCGGATGGTTTCGTATCATGGTCCTTCGCGAAATCCGCAAGCCCATGCATCATGTCGCGGAATACGCCCAACGGCTTCGTCGTACGCGCGGACATGCCTTCAATCTGCTCCATATGTTCAATCGCACCAAAAAACGTAGTGTCGTGAGCATCCGCATACGAGGCAATGAGGCCTTCGGCACGAACGCCCAATCCACGCTTCGGCACGTTGAGGATGCGGCGGACGTTCACATTGTCCGCGGGATTCACGATGGCCTGCAGATATGCGAGCGCATCCTTGATTTCCTTGCGCTCGTAGAATTTGGTGCCACCGACCAGCTGATATGGAAGATTGGCGTTGATCATGGCCTCTTCAAGCGAACGTGATTGCGCGTTGGCACGGTACATGATGGCGATGTCGCGGTATGCGATGCCTTCCTCTTCGTGGATTCGCGCGATTTCGTTGGCTATCCACCCTGCTTCCTGTTGTGCGTTGTCGGCCGCGTATCCGACGATTTTGTCGCCTTCGCCAAGTGCTGTCCACAATTTTTTCGGCTTGCGATTTTCATTTCTTGCAATCACCGCATTGGCTGCGTCGAGAATGGTCTGCGTCGAACGATAATTCTGCTCGAGCATGATGGTTTTCGCATTAGGGAAATCCTGCTCAAAATCCTGAATGTTACGAATATCCGCGCCTCGGAACGCATAAATCGACTGGTCGGAATCACCTACCACCGTAATCCAAGACGGTCCGACACGGCCCGCTCCTCGCATCTGCGGATCGGGCTGTTCTCCTGAATCAATGCCGGAAAGCTCACGTACGAGCACATATTGCGCATGATTGGTGTCCTGATACTCGTCCACGAAAACATAACGGAACTTGTGCCGGTAGTATTCGCTCACCTGTGGGCAACGCTGGAACAATTCGACGGTGCGCATGATCAGGTCGTCAAAATCCACGGCGTTCGCCATGGCCAGACGGTGCTGGTACTCCGCATACACCACGGCGACCAGCTCATCGACGTCGCCGGCTGAAACCTGATATCCGCGCTGGCCTGGCTTGTAGTCGCAGTTCACGCTTTTCAACTGGTCCTGCCATGAAGTCAATGAATTCTTGCAGTCGGAGATTTTGCCGAGCAGCATGCGCGGCGTATACCGCTTCGTATCGATGTTCAAATCGCCGCTGATGAGCTTGACCAAACGTTCGCAATCAGCCGTGTCATAAATGGAGAATCCTGAGGTAAGGCCGATTTCCTTGCCGTCTCGTCGGAGGATACGCACGCACGCGGAATGGAAGGTGGAGATCCACATATGTTCGGCTTCAGGCCCTACGAGGGCAGCAAGACGTTCACGCATTTCCGCTGCGGCCTTGTTCGTGAAGGTGATGGCGAGAATGCTGCTCGCCCAAAAACCGTGTGCCAGCAGCCATGCGATGCGTCTGGTGAGCACGCGGGTCTTACCGGATCCGGCGCCTGCTCCGATAAGCAGGGCCTGACCGTAGTACTTCACCGCTTCCATCTGTTGCGGATTGAGGTCCTTGATCAGACTTTGCGGATCGCACAGACTTGGCCCCATATTCTGCTCCACCGGTTCCTCTTTCCATGAAGATTCGAAGTCGATTACTGCGAAATTCATGTCTATCACACATGCAGGTCAGCGCAACACTCGCATGGTCAATTGACACGCGTATGCTGAACGTTTATATGCGGTTCACCGTATGTCAACATCAACGCCGCCTTATGCGGCCAACAATCTAAGGGGATTCATGAAGGAGCTCGAAGAGCGCATTCGCCTGCAGGGTACCGTCAAGCCGGGTAATGTGCTGAAAGTGGACGCTTTCCTCAACCACCAGTGCGATGTCGAATTGTTCGACCGCATGGGTGCCGCTTGGGCGGAGCACTTTGCCGATAAGACCATCAATAAGATCCTGACCATTGAAGCTTCCGGCATTGGTATCGCCTGTGTTGCCGCGCGTCATTTCGACAATGCACCTGTGGTGTTCGCCAAGAAGGCGCAGTCCATCAATCTCGATGGCGACCAGTACACCACCACCGTCTACTCCTTCACCAAGCAGAAGGAATTCCCCGTGATCGTGTCCAAGAGGTATCTCAACGAAGGCGACCATGTGCTGTTGCTTGATGACTTCCTGGCCAACGGCAAGGCGCTGAAGGGCCTGATTAATCTGTGCCATGATGCCGGAGCGACGGTCGAGGGCATCGGCATCGCGGTGGAGAAGGGTTTCCAAGGTGGCGGCGATGAATTGCGTGCAGCGGGATACGACGTTGATTCCCTGGCAATCGTGGAGTCGATGGATCCGGAAACCGGTGCCATCGAGTTCCGCTCCTGATCGTCGTATCTTAGGGCACGCATCAGAAACCATTACAACCTGTTGCTCATCACAGTATGAATGAGAGAGGATTCGTTGTGAGCGAAGAGAAGAAGAAAGACAACACGAACGAAAAGAAGGGCGTTTCCTTTGAAGCACTAAGCAGCTTGGACGCACCTGTTTCGTTCTGGAAGGGCATCCCGTTCGGCCTGCAGCATGTCATGGCGATGTTCGTGGCCAATCTGGCTCCGATTTTCCTGGTGGCTTCCGCCGCCAACATGAGTGCCGAGCAGTCTGCCACGATCATTCAGGCCGGTCTGCTGGTGGCAGGTCTGGGCACTTGCCTGCAGCTGTACGGCGTGTGGCTGATCGGTTCCCGACTGCCAATGGTCACGGGCATTTCCTTCACATATGTGGCCGCCGCCATGTCGATCGCCCAGAATCAAGGCTATGGCGCGGTTGCCGGCGCAGTCGTGCTTGGCGGCCTGTTGGAGGTAGTGCTTGGTTTGACCGCCAAGTATTGGCGTCGCTTCGTACCGCCGATCGTATCCGCGATTGTGGTTACGTCGATTGGTTTTTCGCTGCTTTCCGTTGGTGCCACCAGTTTCGGCGGTGGTTCCGGCGCCAAGGATTTCGGAAGCTGGCAGAATCTTACGCGCGGTCTGATTTCGCTGGTCGCCTGCTTGGCTTTCCAGCTGCTGATGAAGGGTACCGCCAAGCAGCTTTCCGTGCTGTTCGGCTTGGTTGTCGGCTATGTTGCAGCGATTTTTATGGGCAAGGTCGATTTCTCCGGATTCTCGAATCTGCAGGTCGTATCCGTGCCGCATTTCATGCCTTTCCAGCTTGAATTCGATCCGGGTGCGATTATCTCCTTCGCCTTGCTGTACGTCGTGTCTTCCGTAGAGGTGCTCGGCGATACCGCAGCACTCACCAAGGTTGGTCTAGACCGTCAGCCTACCGATAAGGAGACTGCGGGCGCCATTGCAGGCGACGGTCTCATCTCCTCCGTCTCTGGCCTGTTCGGCTGCCTCCCGTTGACGTCGTTCGCACAGAATATCGGCTTGGTCGCCATGACCAAGGTCGTCAATCGTAAGGTGATTCTTTCCGGTGGTCTGATTCTGGTGATCGCAAGCTTCGTTCCTGCTGTGGCAGAAGTGTTCAATTCCCTGCCGCAGGCCGTGCTTGGCGGCTGCACCATCATGATGTTCGGTAACATCATCCTGTCTGGCTTCCAGATGATTTCCGAGGCCGGCTACACGCAGCGCAACATCACCATTGCAGCGTTGAGCCTCACCATCGGTATCGGTTTCACGCAGGTCGGTGACATTTTCGTCAACTTCCCGCCGCTGTTCCAGTCCATCTTCGCATCCAACTGCATCGCTGTGGCGTTCGTTGTGGCCGTGCTGTTGAATGCGCTGCTACCGAGTGAAGAGCATTTCCTGTCGGCTCCGCAGCATCAGGAAGACTGAGACTGTTCAGTCTTAAGGTGATATGAGGAATCCCCCTGCTCAAACGAGTCAGGGGGATTCCTCATATTCATCGCAAAACTGCTTTATCACGATTTACGAGAAGCTATTCTCAGTGTCCTTGCTTAATCCAGTTCGTAATCGCATCCTTAACGGCTTGGGCGTACAACGTATTGGACATGCCGGGGTGAATACCATCTCCGGCAAGCTCATCAGGATACGCCGAAATCGTAGCATCCCAGTCAACGAGAACAACGTTGTTGGAATGGGTGGCCGCGAAGTCGCTCAACGCGTCGTTCGTTCCGGGAACCCAAGACACGGGGGCATGCGCGTTAATCAGCACAAGCACATGATTCGGTCCAATGTCATTCAGTATGTCATTGAGTTGGCCATCGGTCACCGCTGAATTCGTAGCCAAGCCGACCAGCACCCATTGGCGCAATCCTTCCGGCTGGCTTTTGGCTTTGTCTATAAGTCCCAACGCCTTGGTCATCGAGCGTGAGGTTTCCGCATCAACAGTGATTCCAGGGAAAACGGATTGCAAACCTTTACTGGAGGCAAGCATTACCGAGTCACCGAATGCGACCATCTGCTGCCCGTTAGGCATGGTGTGCACGGGCTTCTTAGGCGTTGGCGGATGCTTCCTATCGAAGTCTAAATGCATGCCCTGCTGCTCTTTCAGCATTCTCGCATTCTCTTCCAACGCGTGTTCCACACTGGTCTGCTTTGGTGCGTTGTCCACCACGTATCCGGACATCAAGCATGTACTCAATACCACGACGATCGTTATCCAGCATCTGGCAGCATCCCACATGCCATTTTCCGGAAGAGGACGAATCATGGCGATGAATCCGCCTCGGGCAACAGGCTGTTCCACCAACTTCCACGACATGGCGGTACAACATGCGGTAAGAGCGAATGTAATTAGCAGCATCCATCCAAGATGCCGCGCACCCCACTGGGGGAACATCGCCTTGGTAAACAACCATAAAGGCCAATGCCACAGGTAAATGCCATATGAATATCGACCGACCACATCAAATGGTTTGAACACCAGCAGATCCTGCATCCAAGATCCGAAAGGAATGGACCCGGCGACCAGAACCACTGAAAGTAGCGAAGCCGCGAAAAACCCTCCATAGAAAGCAGCAGGACCCTGCTCAACGTGCTGCATCATCCATAACAGAATCAGTAATGCCGCAAAAGCCACCGCAGGGCCGATCTTGCTCCAGACCAGACGAGCGCTCATAATCGCCGTTTCTTCCGGACGACCGTTGCCACGCCGTATGATCATCAGCAGCCATGCCAGCATGGCACCTAACCAAAGTCCCATGGCATGTGTGTCCGAACCGAAATACACTCTGGTTGGATCGGTTCCCGGGTGATACTGCAATCCCATAGAGAGCGCACTACACACGGCAAGTCCAGCAAGTACCGCCACCGGCACCCAACGTACCAGAATTTTTCGAAGCATGTAGATCAGCAAAGGAGCCAACAGATAGAACTGCATCAGCACCGACATGAACCACAGATGACGGAACATGTCTGGATTCATCTGCGAGAAATAGCTGGCGCCACTGCCGATGGCATACGAGTTGTAACAACCCAGCATAGCCGTCACTATCTGGTTGTTAATGTCCACCAACATGTCTTGGTTGATGAACCATGCCAACGATACGGTGACGGGAATCATCAGAATCAACGCCGGGTATATTCTGCGCAGACGCTTGAGGTAGTATTCCTTGAAACCTATTCCCTTGCCGGAATCAATATGATTCAGCAACGACGAGAAAATCAGAAAACCTGAAATGGTGAAGAATATGTCAACACCAAAGAATCCGCCCCGCAGAGTGCCCTGGTCGCAGTGATACAACACTATCGCGATCAAGGCGATGCCCTTGAGGCCATTTAGACCGACAAAACGACGTCTTACCACAACAATCAACCGCTTCTCTCAACATGCGACGTATGTGCGTAATAGGCACAACGTCTCGTATCGTACTACCAGCCCCTCCCCCATTATGCGGAGCATGAACAGATATGGAAAGGCGTTGTCTGGGACGATTGGAAACGTTCGGTGAACGAGACCTCGGAAGCGGCGGAAACATAACGATTATTCGAAAGAGGACCG
>SKEI01002022.1_pt1 | contig 10546 bp, 8 predicted proteins | sample 4826701 | NCBI WGS metagenome assembly SKEI01 (sample SAMN11008813, study PRJNA524170) | human gut metagenome | biome: Human fecal sample; material: Feces; isolation source: fecal sample from pouch patient p2, p6, p7, p14 | host: Homo sapiens | place: Israel: Tel-Aviv | collected 2016-08-31 | reverse complement strand
TATGTGCGCAGAGCATTCTATTCTGTAGGAAAAGAAGAACAGAAGAAGGGCAGAGATATTATGTGGTATATCTGGGCAGCTCCGAATTCACCATTGTTTGGCAAGAGCAAGATGAGTACTTTTGAAAGATATTTCATAGAGGATCCTTCTACACATGAAGAGAAGAAGAATGCTTATTACCGCCTCTGGGAGAATGAAGAAGTGGTAGATAATATGCTTCGTGAATTTGGTCTGGATCCGGAAAAAGGGCATATCATCAATGGCCATGTTCCGGTACACCAGAGTGAAGGAGAAAGTCCTGTAAAATGTGATGGAAAGGTTATCGTGATTGACGGTGGTTTTTCCAAGCCATATCAGAAAGTAACGGGAATTGCCGGATATACGCTGATCTATAATTCCTATGGACTGAATCTTACTGCTCATGAACCGTTTACGTCCAAAGCAGATGCTGTGGCAAGAGAGACTGATATTGTATCGAACCGTGTGGCAGTCAGCTACATGTCCAGACGCCAGCTTGTGGGTGATACAGATACAGGTCATGCGCTGAAAGAGAGAATACAGGAATTGATCCAGCTGCTGGATGCATACAGAACAGGTATCATCAAGGAAAAGAAATAAGATTAAAACTCTTTACTTCTAAATTTTCATTCTATATAATGGGAGTGTTGTGTGATATAACTGTTTTTACAGCAATTTGGCAGGATAAGAACTGTTATAGTGAAGGAAAACGTTATGAAACGGGCTATAGTAATCTTTTTAAATGGATTATCGAAGAGGATTATGATAAAAGTTGCCTGAAGATGATGAACAAAAGGAGAATACGATAATGGGTGGAATTTTTGGAGTAGCATCAAAGTCCAGTTGCATTCTGGACCTTTTCTTCGGAATTGATTATCATTCCCATCTGGGAACACGCAGAGGCGGAATGGCAGTGTATGATAAGAAACGTGGTTTTGACCGCGTGATTCATAACATTGAAAATGCGCCGTTCAGGACCAAATTTGATGGTGACATTGGTGAGATGGAGGGAAATCTGGGAATCGGATGTATTTCAGATAATGAACCTCAGCCTCTTCTGGTGCGCTCTCATCTTGGCAACTTTGCAATTACCACAGTTGGAAAGATCAATAACATGGATGAACTGATTGCCAGTTGTTTTAAAAACGGATGCACTCATTTTCTGGAAATGAGTGGAGGAAGTGTAAACCCCACAGAAATGGTAGCTGCACTGATCAATCAGAAAGACAACATGATTGAGGGAATCCGTTATGCGCAGGAAGTGATAGAAGGTTCCATGACCATGCTGATCCTGACACCAAAGGGGATTCTGGCAGCACGTGACCGTCTGGGAAGGACTCCGTTGATCGTGGGAAAGAAAGAAGATGCCTGTTGTGTGTCTTTTGAGAGCTTTGCATACCTGAATCTTGGATATGAAGACCTGAAAGAACTGGGCCCCGGAGAAATTGTTGCAGTGACTCCGGACGGTGTGGAAACCCTGCAGAAACCAGGGGAAGAGATGCGAATCTGTTCTTTCCTCTGGGTATATTACGGATATCCTACTTCGGCATACGAGGGTGTGAATGTAGAAGAAATGCGTTATCATTGCGGTGATATGCTGGCCAGGAGAGACAGGGGAGAAGTAAATCCCGATATTGTAGCCGGTGTTCCGGATTCCGGTATTGCCCATGCGATCGGATATGCGAACCAGTCCGGTGTGCCTTTTGCCCGTCCGTTTATCAAATATACACCAACCTGGCCAAGATCATTTATGCCTACACAGCAGAGCCAGAGAAATCTTATCGCAAGAATGAAGCTGATTCCTGTACATCGTCTGATCAAGGATAAGAGCCTTCTGATGATCGATGATTCTATTGTACGTGGAACACAGTTAAGAGAAACAACGGAATTTCTTTACAGAAATGGTGCGAAAGAAGTACATATCCGTCCTGCGTGTCCGCCTTTACTTTATGGATGCAAATATCTGAATTTCTCACGTTCAAAATCAGAGATGGATCTGATTACAAGACGTGTGATCGCCAAACGTGAGGGAGAGAATGTCAGTGATAAAGTCCTGGCAGACTATGCAGATCCAAATTCAACAAATTATAAAGAAATGCTGGAAGAAATCCGTAAGGAGCTGAATTTTACATCACTGAAATTCCACAGACTTGATGATCTGAAAGCTTCCATTGGAATTTCACCATGTAAACTCTGTACTTATTGCTGGGATGGAAAAGAATAAGTAACGAACAAGAAACAGAAGAGGAGATGCAGATTTGTCGGTAACAAACAACGGGAAACAGAAACGGAATAAAAAGAAAAAAAGACTTATAAAACTTCTGATAATTGTAATTATCCTGTTTATCCTGCTTATGCTGGCAGGCACTCTGCTGCTTCAACACAGAAAGAATGTGGACAGAGAGCAGAGAAAAGCAGAAGCGATCGCGGCACTGGAAAGAGTTCCGAGCAGAGAAAAGCAGAAGCGATCGCGGCACTGGAAAGAGTTCCCACTGTAACACCGACACCTGCAGCTACGCCCACACCTACCCCAACACCGATTCCTACGGTAACGCCAACACCGGTTCTGGAACGGGCTTATGTTTTTAACCCGGAGGATTATCTGGGAACCTGGCGCAGTAAGAACGGCAGGGTTAAGATCAAAATTAAGAAACTCAGTCAGAAGTCGGTTATCTTTACTTATTCACAGACAAATAAGAAAAAGACAGCCACCTGCAAGGCAAAAGTAAAGAAATCCGTCGCAGGAAATGCAACCAGATTCTCGTTTACAGACTCGCTGGGAAATGTAGCAAAGGGTTATCTTACCTTTGATAATGGTCGTCTTTATGTGAATATTAAGACAAAAACAAAAGCGGAGGGTGCAAAAGTCCATCCTTCTGTGGATACTGTTATGATAAAAGAATAAAAGATACAAAAAATATAAAAGGATTCAGTAACATAAACAGTTACAGGAATCCTTTTATATTAAAAAAAGTGATTTTACTTATTTATTCATCTCTTTCTTATCAGTGCGTCCTACCAGATAATCAACACTTATATCGTAATAATTTGCCAGTCTGATAAGCATTTCAACCGGGATATTGCGTGAACCTGTCTCATAGTGAGAGTAGGAACGCTGGCTGATGTGAAGAATTTCGCTGAGCTGTTTCTGTGACATGTCAGCATCTGTACGTAAATCCTGAATACGCTGAAATTTCATATAGTTCACCTCTCTGTTTTGTAGTGTACTCCCAAACATGATCTGTGAAAAGCCTTCGCAGATTATGTACTGAAAAAAGTATAAAACAGAACAAAATGAACGGTTGCAAAACAGAGCAAAATGGTCTATTATAAAAATAATCTTTTTTCTAATCTGATTTCTGAAATAATTTCCAATACAAGTTAAGTGATGTAACTATTCAGTCGTCCGCTGTTGGGCGAGACATACAAGCCAAAATTCCATTGCCGCAGGCAATCCGGAATGAATTTTGGCTACGTTACTGTGAACAGTAACGAATTGTTATATATTTTTTTTGTGAGCATAAATATCGGGGGAGATTTATGCCGGAAGAAAGGAGTTTATATTTGTTTGCAAGTGTATTATCAGCTGCAATTTTTGGGGTGGAAGTATGCCCTGTGCAGGTAGAAGCTGATGTAAGTAACGGACTTCCTTCCTTTATCATGGTAGGATTTCCTTCTGCGCAGGTAAAGGAAGCGCAGGAACGGGTACGCACAGCACTAAAGAATAATGGTTATCAGTTTCCACCAAAGAGAATTACCGTCAATTTTGCTCCTGCAGACATGAAGAAAGAGGGCGCCGGTTTTGATGTACCGGTGGCAGCAGCAGTGTTGGCTGCTTTTGAGATGATCAGCCCTCAGGTTGTCAGCAGAGTTATGATGGCAGGGGAGATCGGTCTGGACGGAGAAATCCATGGGATATCCGGAATCCTGCCGATTGTGTTGTGTGCAAGAAGTTTGGGCAGTCGTTTTTGCGTAGTTCCCTATGAGAATCTGAAAGAAGGAAGACTGATCAGGGATGTGCCGGTAGCAGGAGTAAAAAATTTACGGGAACTGGTCGAGTGTCTTAAGAATCCGGAACCCTATCTGAAGAGGGAAATACAGGAAGAAATTCCTTCTATTATAAATACAGATATGGGAATGGATTTTTCAGACATTGAAGGACAGGAAGGGGCAAAAAGAGCGGCGGAAATTGCAGTAAGCGGATTTCACAATCTTCTCCTTATCGGACCTCCGGGAACGGGCAAAACCATGCTTGCCAGAAGACTGCCGACGATCATGCCTGGGCTTGGCTTTGAAGAAAAGCTGGAGCTTACCAGAATTTACAGTATTGCAGGACTTCTTTCAAGAGAACATCCTCTGATCGATGAGAGACCATTTCGCAGCCCTCATCATACAAGTACTCCGCAGGCAATTGCAGGAGGCGGGCGTAATCCCAGACCCGGCGAAATCACTCTTGCGCATAAAGGTGTACTCTTTCTGGATGAAATGCCGGAATTTTCCAGAGCAAGTCTGGAACTTCTGCGACAGCCCATGGAGGATAAAGTGATCCAGATAGCCAGAGCAAGCGGAACTTACAACTTTCCGGCGGATTTTATGTTATGTGCAGCGATGAACCCCTGTCCCTGCGGTTATTATCCGGATTTAAACAGATGCACCTGTACAGCAGGTGAGATCACACATTATATGGGAAAGATCAGTCGCCCTCTTCTGGACAGAATTGATATCAGCACTGAGGTACCGCCGGTTTCTTTTTCACAGCTTCACTGTGGAAGAAAGGGAGAAAATTCCGCTGCTATCAGAAAAAGAGTGGAAAAAGTACAGAAGATCCAGGAAGAACGGTATAAAGATGAGAAAATAAATTTTAACGGGCAGCTGAAGAGCAGTCTGATCGATAAATTCTGCCCTCTTACAGACAGCGCATCCCGACTTCTGGCAAGAGCCTTTGAAAAAATCGCATTCAGTGCCAGATCCTATCACAGGATCCTGAAGGTAGCCAGAACAATTGCGGATATGGAAGGGGAAGAAATGATTGCCGGTCATCATATCGGAGAAGCACTTTCGTACAGGGCATTTGACAAAGATTCTGTCATAAAATAAAGGTCAGTGAGGTATTTTATATGGAAAGAACTGATGTGAAAAATAATCATACAGAAGAATACAGTACAGGTCAGATACGATGTATTGAGAAATCAGATCCGGAATATCCTCAGATAATGAAGCAGTATTCCTCCATGCCGGCAAAGCTTTATGTAAAAGGCAGACTTCCTGATCCTAAGAGAAGAACGGTGGCAGTGATCGGTGCCAGAATGTGCAGTCCTTATGGAAGGATGCAGGCATTCCGGTATGCGAAAGCGTTAAGTGTAGCTGGAGTCCAGATTATCAGCGGTATGGCACTTGGCATTGATTCAGAAGGACATAAAGGCGCACTGGAAGGAAAGATGCCTACATTTGCGGTGCTTGGAAGTGGTGTTGATGTATGCTATCCGAAATCTAACAGAAAACTCTATGAGAGGATCTTATGGGAAAATGGTGGGATCATCAGTGAATGTCCACTGGGTTCAGGACCTGTTTCCTGGCATTTCCCGGCGCGAAACCGGATCATCAGTGCTTTGTCAGACGCGGTTCTGGTAGTGGAAGCAAAAGAAAACAGCGGTTCGCTGATCACTGCGGGATTTGCACTGGAACAGGGAAAGATGGTCTATGCGATTCCGGGGGCAGTGACAGATGAACTCAGCAGAGGCTGCCATAAGCTGATCTACGACGGCGCAGGGATTGCATACTGTCCGGAAATTATGCTGGAAGAACTTGGAATTTCGATGGAAAAAGTAACACAAAACGGTGAAAAAAACAACTTGGGACTTGCAAGAGATTTGAATATGGTGTATAGTTGTCTCGATTTACGACCAAAAAATCCCGACTACATTGTGAGAAAAACAGGCTTTTCCCCGGCACAGGTAAGCAACTGTCTTGTGGAACTGACACTGCGGGGGCTCATAAGAGAGAGCGGGAGACATTATTATGTAAAAGACAGTTGACGATTTATGATTATTGTGCTTCACGTTTCTGCGGCGCAGGGCGATTTTCATATGTAACAATATCGCTGTCAGGCAATGTGCCCGTTCAGGGACACTGTGAAGAATAACAGATTACGACTAGGAGAGGTAGCATGGCGAAATATCTGGTGATAGTAGAATCACCTGCAAAAGTGAAAACAATAAAGAAATTTCTCGGTGCGAATTACGATGTGGAAGCTTCTAACGGACATGTCCGTGATTTCCCGAAGAGTCAGTTCGGAATTGATGTTGAGCATGATTTTGAACCCAAATATATAACGATCAGAGGAAAGGGAGAACTGCTTGCAAAGCTTCGCAAGGCTGCAAAGAAAGCAGATAAGATTTATCTTGCAACTGACCCTGACCGCGAGGGAGAGGCAATTTCCTGGCATCTGATGCAGGCATTAAAAGAAGATCCGAAGAAGATGCACAGGATTACCTTTAACGAGATTACCAAGACAGCAGTAAAATCATCAATCAAACAGGCCAGAGACCTGGATATGGATCTGGTAGATGCACAGCAGGCAAGACGTATGCTTGACCGTATGGTAGGTTATACCATCAGCCCGCTTCTCTGGGCAAAAGTCAAGAGAGGCTTAAGTGCGGGGCGCGTACAGTCTGTTGCGCTTCGTATCATCTGTGACAGAGAAGATGAGATCAATGCGTTTATTCCGGAAGAATACTGGAGCCTGGAGGGAGATTTTCAGGTGAAGGGTGAGAAGAAACCGCTGCAGGCGAAGTTTTATGGAACAGATAAAAAGATGGATATCCACAGCAAAGAGGAAATGGATAAACTTCTGGCCTCTCTGAAAGATAAAGAATATGAGATCAATGAAGTAAAGAAAGGCGAGAGGATCAAGAATGCACCGCTTCCCTTTACTACAAGTACCTTACAGCAGGAAGCAGCCAAGACCTTAAACTTTTCCACACAGAAGACAATGCGTCTGGCACAGCAGCTGTATGAAGGAATTGATATCAAAGGAAATGGAACGGTAGGTGTGATCTCTTATCTGCGTACAGATTCCACCCGAATCTCAGAGGAAGCAGATGCTGCTGCAAGAGAATATATCACTGCTCAGTACGGAGAGGATTATGTTTCAAAGTCTGAGAAAGCTGTGAAAAAGGGACAGAAGATCCAGGATGCTCACGAAGCGATCCGTCCTACAGACATCAGCCGTACACCGGCTGTACTGAAGGAATCTCTTTCAAGAGATCAGTTCAGACTGTATCAGCTTATCTGGAGACGTTTTGCGGCCAGCAGAATGGCTCCTGCAAAATACGAAACAACATCTGTAAAGATTGGTGCAGACCAGTATATTTTTACAGTCTCTGCCTCCAAGATCATATTTGACGGATTTATGTCTGTATACACAGATGAAGAGGACCAGAAAAAAGGAAATGTTCTGAATCAGAGTCTTGAAAGAGGAATGAAGCTTAGTCTTAAGGAACTGAAACCAGAACAGCATTTCACGCAGCCGCCTGCACATTATACAGAGGCATCTCTGGTCAAGACTATGGAAGAACTGGGGATCGGACGTCCAAGTACCTATGCGCCGACGATCACAACGATCATCAGCCGCCGTTATGTTGCAAAAGAACAGAAGAACCTGTATGTTACAGAGTTGGGGGAAGTTGTCAATAATATTATGAAACAGGCTTTCCCGAGTATTGTAGATGTAAACTTCACTGCGACTATGGAAGGGCTTCTGGACTGTGTGGCAGCAGGAACTGTAAAGTGGAAGACAGTAGTAAGCAACTTCTATCCGGATCTGAAGAAGGATGTAGATGCTGCAGAGGAAGAACTTGAAAAGGTTGATATTCAGGATGAAGTGACAGATGTGATCTGCGAAAACTGTGGCAGACATATGGTGATCAAATATGGTCCTCATGGACGATTCCTTGCATGTCCGGGATTTCCGGAATGCAAAAATACCAAACCATATTTTGAGAAGATCGGGGTGGCATGTCCGAAATGTGGAAAAGAGATTGTGCTTAAGAAAACCAAAAAAGGACGTAAGTACTACGGATGTGAGGATAATCCGGATTGTGATTTCATGTCCTGGCAGAAACCATCAGCAAAGAAATGCCCGAAATGTGGAAGCTATATGGTGGAAAAGGGGAATAAGCTTGTCTGCAGCCAGGAGACATGTGGATATGTAGAGGCAAAGGACGAGAAAGAATAATAACGGATTGTAAATGTTATAAATGGGACTGTTGCAGCAGTTGAAAATGAATTTCATTAATGCAACAGTTCCGTTTTTTGTCTTACAGTCAGTGACTTTCTGACTTTTTGTCTTCAATCCTTTGAATTTTTGATGATGATATTTATTGAATAATATTATAAAAGGAATCTATTTTCAGAAAAGCAAAAATAAATAAAAAAATAGTAAAATTTGTCTTGTAATTTGACTTTAAAACGTGTAAAATCAAAGTATCAGTAATGTTAATGACCATGTGTGTCTGAATCTTCCTTGCGAGCAAAAGAAAGTGACTGCTCATTTATGAAATAATGACAGAAAGATTTCGGATATGTACAGGGTGAAAGGAGGACAATATGAGTGTTCAGCTGCTGGATAGAACAAGAAAAATTAATAAACTTCTGCATAACAGCAGTTCCAGCAAAGTGGTATTTAATGACATCTGTCAGGTTCTGATGGAGACACTGAGTTCCAACATTCTGGTTCTCAGTAAAAAAGGAAAGGTTCTGGGTGTCAGTTTATGCCCGGGAGTAGAGGAGATCACTGAACTGATCGAGGACAAGGTTGGCGGATATGTAGATTCCCTGTTAAACGAGAGATTTCTGGGTGTCCTGTCAACAAAAGAGAATGTAAATCTTCAGACACTGGGATTTGAACATGTATCAAGCAGTTATCAGGGAATCATTAATCCGATAGATATTGCAGGGGAACGACTGGGTACTGTATTTATGTATCGTTATGAGAAACCATATGACATTGAAGATATTATTGTCAGTGAATATGGAACAACCGTTGTAGGGCTTGAGATGATGAGAGCGGTTCATGAAGAGAATGCTGAGGAGGACAGAAAGCAGCAGGTAGTGAAATCTGCGTTTAATACTTTATCTTTCTCCGAACTGGAGGCGATCATCCATATTTTTGATGAACTTGACGGAGATGAGGGAATCCTGGTTGCAAGTAAGATCGCAGACCGCGTGGGAATCACCAGATCTGTTATCGTAAACGCTTTGAGGAAGTTTGAAAGTGCCGGTGTGATTGAATCCAGATCTTCCGGTATGAAAGGAACCTACATTAAAGTGCTGAATGAAGTCATCTTTGATGAACTGGAAGAGATTAAAGCTCAGAGAAATAAGAAATCCTGATATAGAAGCTTCCATAAATAATGAATGCAAGAAGGCTGTCTGCTGTATGGTGGACGGTCTTTTTATTATGTTACAGGAATTATAGCAAGCCTCTTAATTGATGTATTTGAAGACAATTCAACTGAATGCGAAAGACAAGGAAGATATGACAAAATTATTTGTAAATTAAGAAAACAAAAGAAAAAAAGAGTATATATAAGTAAAAAAGAGAATATAGATTATTTTATAATGATAAAAGCACTTGCGAAATCGACTCATTTTCAATAATATAAGGACAGTGATTAGCACTCGAAGTAAATGAGTGCTAGCAAAAATCGGCAGAATTAGACAGAGTGCCGAAACAGTTGCCGGATATTAAGAATAGCAGAGACGGTAACAGAGATTCCAGGTTGGAGAATAAAGGAGGATATAGATCATGACATTAGTACCTTTAGGTGACAGAGTTGTATTAAAACAGGTTGAAGCAGAAGAAACAACAAAATCCGGAATCGTTCTTCCGGGACAGGCACAGGAGAAACCACAGCAGGCAGAAGTTGTAGCTGTAGGACCTGGCGGAGTTGTTGACGGCAAAGAAGTAAAAATGGAAGTAGCTGTAGGTGATAAAGTTATCTACTCCAAATATTCAGGAACAGAAGTAAAGATGGATGGCACAGAATACATTATCGTAAAACAGAATGATATTCTTGCAATTGTTAAATAAGCAATATCAAAATAGAAAACATAAATGAAGATACTTATAAGATAATATTTACAGGATGTAACATGAAATACCGGCTAAGTATCAGAAAGAATTCATAGAGATCAAAATTTGAATCAGGAGGTCATATTATCATGGCAAAAGAAATTAAATTCGGCGCAGAAGCCAGAGCAGCTCTTGAAGCTGGTGTAAATAAATTAGCTGATACAGTAAGAGTAACATTAGGACCGAAAGGAAGAAACGTAGTTCTTGACAAACCATACGGTGCTCCGCTTATCACAAACGACGGTGTTACAATCGCAAAAGAAATTGAACTTGAAGACGGATTTGAAAACATGGGCGCACAGCTGATCAAAGAAGTTGCTTCCAAAACAAACGATGTAGCAGGTGATGGTACAACAACAGCTACTGTTCTTGCACAGGCTATGGTTCACGAAG
>SKEI01002021.1_pt1 | contig 10547 bp, 6 predicted proteins | sample 4826701 | NCBI WGS metagenome assembly SKEI01 (sample SAMN11008813, study PRJNA524170) | human gut metagenome | biome: Human fecal sample; material: Feces; isolation source: fecal sample from pouch patient p2, p6, p7, p14 | host: Homo sapiens | place: Israel: Tel-Aviv | collected 2016-08-31 | reverse complement strand
GGTCTGCGCTGGCGGGCGCCGCAGCCGGCCCTGCCATGGGATGGTGTGCTGCAAGCCTTCGATTTCGGGCCTACCGCGATGCAGCCGACGCCGGGCGCCTCCGATGATTTCTATGATCGTGAATGGGGCACCGATCCGGCCGTGCCGATGAGCGAGGATTGCCTCTACCTGAATATTTGGACTCCGGCATTACGCGGATATGGCGCGGATAGCATGGTAACCTCCGAAAAGCTGCCGGTCATGGTCTGGATCTACGGCGGAGCCTATCAATGTGGCGGCACATTTGAAAAGGAATTCGACGGCACGCATCTCGCCGCGAACGGCGTCGTTGTGGTCAGTGTGGCCTATCGCCTGAATGCATTTGGGTTTATGACGCACCCTTTGCTTCATGAGGAGGCCGTAGAACGCGGCGACGGCGAACCATATGCGAATTTCGGATTCCTGGATCAGCGTGCCGGAATCCAATGGGTGAAGGAAAACATCGCGAAGTTCGGCGGAGATCCGGAAAACATCACGGTTTTCGGCCAATCGGCCGGTGCCGCCAGCGTCTTGGCCCAGATCTGCTCGCCGATGAATCATGGCCTGTTTCAGAAAGCCATCATGCAATCCGGCGCAGGCTTAGGGTATTTCAATGCGCGGCAGGACACGCTGGAGCATGCGCAGGCCAACGGAATCCGTCTGTTCGAAGCATTGGGTGTCTCCACGCTGGAGCAGGCCCGTGCAATCCCGGCCCGAACGGTATTGGAAGCCGCCGAGTCCCTGCCTGTTCCACCGGACAGCGGACGTGAAGATGACTGGTCGATGATCGTCAATTGGGTGCCATGCGTGGACGGCCTGTTCCTTCCCGATCAGGAGGAGCGTATCGTCGAGGGCTGCAAGGCCAACAACGTCGACATGCTGGTCGGCAACACGACCAATGAGTTCATCGCTTCGACTGAAGATGGGAAGCCTGTGCATGTCGGCCAGCTCGGCAATCTCACGCTGATCCGCAAATGGACCGCAAGCGGTGGGACCGCGCCATACTACTATCATTTCGATGTCGCTATGCCGGGGGATGATGCCGGAGCCTTCCACTCGTCCGATCTGTGGTTCTCCTTTGGAAGCCTTGCGAAATGCTGGCGTCCGTTCGTTGGATGGCATTACGATCTGGCAAGGCGAATGGGGCTGTACTGGACCAATTTCGCAGCCAATGGCGATCCCAACGGAACGGACCGTGACGGAACGCCGCTTCCTGTATGGGATCCTTGCATCGGTGAGGAATGCCCCGCCATGCATTTGTGCCAAGAACCGGGCATGCGGACGGATTGGCTTACCGAAACGGATCGAAAAGCATTCGGCCTGTGACGGCATGCCGTTGATGTATAAATACTGATATGTAAACAGGGACGGTCTTTGTGGATCGTCCCTGTCGCATAATGGTTTGCCGTTGCGCGTGCAGGAGGATTTCGAGACTGATTATCCGACTTTTCACCGTTTCCGTCGTCTGGTTCGTCGGTGGCGTCTCGCGGAGGCTCGGGCCATTAAAGACCCTGTTCGGCGTCGTGCGGATATCACGTAGTCGGTAGGAGCCTTGCCGTTTATCTGCTGTTTGAGCATGTCGGTCATGGTGTCGCCCATGTGTATCGTCGCGTTGGATGCCTTGAAATCGTTGGTATTCCACCGTTTTGGCATGAAAAAAGGGCTTCCGGATTTCTCCGAAAACCCTCAAGGCGGAGTCAGAGGGATTCGAACCCTCGAGCCGCTAAAAACGACTAACACCTTAGCAGGGTGCCCCTATCGGCCACTCAGGCATGACTCCACTGTTTTACCGTTTTCACGGCGCAACAGCATGCAACTATACCATCCATTTGCGGGCAAAACACCATATCTCGAAAAAAAGATGAAAGAACGTTGAAATATCGGGAAAAATCCGTGCTGTATGCATGTGCGTGCCTTATGAAATCGCAACTGTCGACACGCCGTTTTCATAAGATAAACTGCGATATTCGAACATTTGTTTCAAAGGAACGTGAAAAAACAGCTATCATGGAATCATGAGTACCGCACCGAGAATCGCAGCAGCCAAACGTGACTGGGGCCATGACGAGGCTGGGTGCACGGTGCTGCATATCGACATGGATGCTTTCTATGCGTCTTTGGAAGTGGCCCGGCACCCGGAATACCGCGGCAGGCCGGTGATCATCGGCGTGGGCAATCGTTCGGTGGTGTCCGCGGCCAGCTACGAGGCACGGCAATACGGCATCAACTCGGCCATGGCAAGTTCCAGGGCGCAAAAGCTATGCCCGAACGGCATTTTCCTTCCGGTCGACATGAGTTACTATCGCGCGATGTCGCATCGCATTTTCAAGGAAGTGCTCAGTCGGATTACCGACCGCATCGAACAGGTATCGGTTGACGAATGCTATATGGACGTTTCCGGAGCGTTGCTGCGGTGGGGCAGTCCCAGTGCCATTGGAGCGTGGATACGTGAACAGGTGGCCTTGCGCTACAACATCACCTGTTCCGTCGGCATCGCGGCGAACAAGCTGGTCGCCAAAATGGCATCCACCAATGCCAAGCCCAACGGCATGTTGATGATTCCCGTGGCGCGGCATGCGCAATTCGTGCAGATGATGCCATTGCGGGGCATTCCCGGCATCGGACCTTCTCTGGAAAAGCGGCTGAACGCGTGGGGCATCGACTCGGTCGCCGACCTTGCGCGCATGAGTCTCGAATCTCTGGAGCGGGCCACCGGATCTGCTATCTCCGCACACGGCCTGTATCAGGCGGCCCGAGGCCTGGACGATAGGCCCGTCGTGCCATACACGCAGGAAAAATCGATTGGTGCGGAACGCACCTTCGAAGCAGACACACAAGACATGCGACAGGTGTGTTCTATGCTTCGCTGGTGTTGCGATGACGTGGCTACGTCGTTGCGTAAGCGTGGTTTCCTCGCACGCAAGGTCATGGTCAAACTCCGATTTCCGGACTTGAGTTATGCGACGAAAGGGCGCACGCGGGACTGCCCTACGGACGCGGCGAGCGTGCTTTACCCGCAATGCGTAGACCTGCTGCTCGCCATGATGGGCATGGTTCCGGAGTCCGTGCATGCCATTTCCCTTGCTCGACCCGTGCGTTTGGCTGGAATGAGCGCCAGTGGACTTGTGCTTGCCGAAGAGACTGCGATCCAGCCCTCACTGGATGATCTGCTGGAAGAAAACGAAGCCGAACGGCATGTGGCGGTTCAGGCAAAACCTGCGCAAATGCAGACCCACGCAAAACGTTTGCGTGGTGCGGAAGCGGCGCTGGATGCGGTGCGTCAAAAATACGGCAACGACATCGCCAGTTTCGGAGTGTAGAAACCGTGGTGCGTCCGTTATTCTTGAATTGAAGAGTTGAGAAGGTTTCAGAGGAAGGCGGGGTGCCATGAAATACAGAAAAGAGGCAGTGCACGCAACCAACACGGAAGTGCTTGCAGCCGGCCGACGCAGGCTCGCGTTCGCGGCGTTGGCCGTGCTTGCCGTCGTGCTTGTTGCGGGAATATGGCTGCTGGTGCATAGCCTTCAATCAAAGCAGAGTGATGCCGATACGAAGCCGGCAACAACGGTGAGCGAGCCAAAAACGGCTGAAAAGAAACAAGTGACCGAACCTGCGGAGCATCATGGCAATTCCCCAGATTGCCCCGATACCGATTGCATCGCCATGCTTGTCAACGGTGATCTGCTGTTCCATGAGGGATTGTGGAACCAGTATGCTAGCGCCAACACCGCGGCCACCGACGGCACCGCATTTGATTTCACCGGTCTGTTCGAACCGATGCGCAAATATATCGAAGCTTCCGACATCGCCGTATGTGAATTCGAAACACCTATCGCACAACGTGGCGGTCCATATTCCGCCTATCCGATTTTCAATATTCCTCCAGAAGTGGCCGATGCCGCGAAAAATGTGGGATATCATGCCTGCACTCATGCTTCGAATCATTCTTGGGATCAAGGTGCCGACGGCATCGCACGTTTGTGGGACACGCTTGAACAGGACGGCATAGCGCAAACCGGTTCCTATAAAACCGAAAAGGATTCGTATGAGCCGTTGGTCATCGATTCGCCGACGGGCGGCGGCAAAATCGGACTCGTTGCGGGAACCGTATCGTTGAATGCGCAAACGCCTGACTACGACTGGCGTGTGGATCGCCTTCGCGAATCCGGAGATCCGAACCATCAGGCCGATATAGACACGGCCGTGGCCAAGGCGAAGGCCGCTCGAGAACAAGGTGCCGACGTGGTGGCCATGGCCATGCATTCCGTGCAGGAATACTTGGACTACGCCGATTCCTGGCAGCAGGATGAAGCGCACGAGCTAGCTGATACGGGCGCATTTGATGTGATCTATGGTGCAGGTTGCCATTGCGCGCAGCCGATCGAGAACTATAACGGCACTTGGATTATCTACGGTTTGGGTAATGCCGTAACCGAATCGGCCAATACTGCAGACACCATCGTAAACAACCAAGGTGTGACCGCGCGCATTCAATTCGCAGGCAAAAAAGGCGTGGCAGGCTCGTGGCGCGTCAACCGTATCGACTGGGTGCCCAGCGCCAATGTGACGCAAGGCAAATACCAATGGTGTTCGCTGGCAAGCGACCATCCGGACGGCCCCTGCTGGGATGAAACGCAAGACGCGAATGTGCGCCAACGCATCTGGGACGTGCTCTATTCCATGGGCGCCGACCAAAACGTGGTCAAGGAATGGAATATAACCGCAGAGCGGGCGAGTTCATCTGGCGAGTAATTTTCCATGGCACAATATGCCTCGTACCGTTGGCTGAAAACGCGGAAGAACCGCTTGAACACACAGTGTGAGGTGAAAGACATGGATGAAATCTACGAAACCCAGCCGGAACGTACCGATCTGCCGCTGGTGGTTGTGCCCGTCATCATCGAATCGATGATTGAATCGTTCGAAAAGAACTTCGAGCTGTTCAAAGACATTGCCCGCGTACGCATGTACAAGGATTTCACGCTCGATGAAGACACCATCGTCGCGCGTTGCGCCGAAGCCGACGCCATCATAGTGATCGGATTCCACTGTGCCGACTCGATCCTCGACCGTCTGAACGCCAAATGCTACGCTTTCGGCGGCACCGGCGTGGCCAGCTACATCGATCTAGCCAAAGCCAAGGAACGCGGCATCCGAGTATGCAACGTGGTGCACTACGGCGACCATGCCGTAGCCGAACACACCATCGCATTGCTCATGGAACTCGCCAGGCAGGTCGGCAAACTCGACAGGCAAGTCAAAGAAGGCAATTGGGATGGTGTCGACGGCTATGAACTGTACGGTAAGAAGCTTGGCATCATCGGCCTTGGCGGCATTGGCCAAACCGTGGCGCGTATCGCCGGAACTCTCGGCATGAACGTGTCCGCATGGAACTCCCACGTTCCCGAGCAGGTGCTCACCGACCTGAACGTCACTCCGGTTGACGATATGAACGAACTGATTGCCGGATCCGACGTGGTGTCCATCCACTTGCCGTTGCTGGACTCCACAAAAGGCATTGTCACCGCGCAAAATCTTGAGGCTCTGAAACCGGGAACCATGTTCATCAACACGGCCCGCGCGGAAATCATCGAGTCAGGCGCGTTGCGCTCCAGCCTCCAGCGCGGCGACATTCCTGCTGCGCTTGACGTGTTCGACCATGAGCCGCTCACTGCCGACGATCCGCTGTGCTCGATTCCAGGCATAATCCTCACCCCACACACCGCCTGGCGCACCGACGGCGCATATGTGGGCATCACCAAGCAGGTTGTTCAATCGGTCGCGGCTTACTTTAAAGGCGAGGATTTCAACGTCGTCGTGTGAGCGATCGCATGAAACGGTATAAGAAAAACGTACGGACGGTCGGCGTGATTGGGTAGGTTGAAAGACATGCAGACCATACTCGATTCCGCTGATCAGCCCGCGCATGATGCGTTCGTCGAGAAGAAATCGGAATTCATCGGCGACGCCTGCCATATCGATTCCTTGGATGAGGCGCTCGCGTTTGTGCAGATGATTCGTGATCAGCATCCGAAAGCCCGTCATGTTGCCTATGCTGCGGTGTGCGGTGGCTCCGATGGCCGTTTGGCCGAGCGTATGAGCGATGATGGCGAGCCGTCGGGCACGGCCGGCAAGCCGATTCTCGACGTGCTACGCGCCAATGAGATGACGGATTGCGTGGTTGCCGTCACCCGGTATTTCGGTGGGATCCTATTGGGTTCCGGCGGTCTGATTCGTGCATATTCCACGGGTGCGTCCATCGCCGTCAAAGCGGCGACCAAAGCGAAAATCGTACCGTGTAGCGAATATCAGGTAACGCTCGACTACTCACAATTGGGCAGTTTTCAGAATCTTCTCGCCTCGGTGCAGGGTGAGCAGGCGGACGCGCAGTACACCGATCGCATCGTATTGGCGGTTGTCGTGCCGCAGGAGCAATCACAGCAATTCGAATCGCGTGTGGTCGAAACGTTCAATGCAACCGTGACTCCGCAGAAAACGGGAACTTCCAATCGTCCGGTGAAAATGTGAATCCCGGAAGACAATGACGTAAGGTGGAAAACTATGACCGATGCTGAAATCAAGCAAGACGGCAATGCCGAGAACGAATCCGCACAATCGCAAGGCCAAGAGATTCCTTCGGATTTCGAGCCTCTGACCGCGACTTACGAGCGTTTGCGGCATTCCGCGGATGCCGCTGAACTGAGGGAATTCGCGCGCCGGCCATTGCCTGACCGTTCCGAACAGGCTGCGTTCTCGCGAGCCACGGCACTGCTGGAGGCTGTCGCGGGCAATACGCATACGCCGTTGGAAGATCGCGTTTTCCTCGCGGAAACCATGCCGTTTCCGAATATTCTCGTCAAACTGTCCACTGACGAATCCGTTGAGGTGCGCAAAGCCGTTGCCGGCAATTCCAATGATAAGAATTGGCTGGTGGGGCGTCTCACCAAGGATGCGTCCCCCGAAGTGCGCGATGTCGCATTGCGTAATAAGCGGACATCTTGGAAGATGAGGCTCGAAGGCGCGCAGGATCCGGATATGGATTCGCAAACCCTTGATTTTTTGGGATCCTTGGGAACCGAGATCGAACCGAACGCTCCGGCGGTGCTCGCTTCCATGGTGCGCAGGGCCGTTGCGGTGAACCCGAACACATCCGATCAGATGCTGGAAAAACTTGCGCAGGATGCGTCGGGAGAAGTAAAAAGGGCCGCTGAAAAGCGTCTTTCGGAAAAATAGTTGCATACGTTGTCATTTTTATGAGATTTTTGCGCGTGGTGCATGTGATTGGGGCATAGACTGTTGCTTATGACAGAACAGACCGAAAATGCAACGCGTCTAGCCCGTCCGCTCATTCGTCTGGCAAAGTTGGCGGGTATCGCCACCAGTTATGTCGGTATGAGCCGTGACTACCACGAAATCGAAGACGATGTTCTTGTGGCGGTGCTCAAGGCACTTGGAATCGACGCTTCCAACGATGATGCGATCGAACAGTCCATCGCCATCATTCAGCGTGAGCGCAACACCCGAATCGTTCCTCCGACCGTGCTGCATATTGTCGGTAAGAAGAGCAAGGTCGAGGTCCATGGCGGCGCGCTTGACGTTCCCGCAGCTTCCATCACGTTGGAAGATGGCGAGACGTATGCCGGCAAAATCGAGCATGAGGGCGGCAGCGGTGCCGCGGTCGAGGTCGATGGCGGATTTGTGTGCACGTCGTACCTGGTGCTTCCGGAAGATCTTCCCGAAGGCTATCACACCCTTGAAGTCACCGTGGGTGGCAAGACGGAGTCTGCAACCGTTATCAGTGCTCCGGAGAAGATCGAACTGCTTGACGAGATGAAGAAAGGCTCCCTGTGGGGTTGGATGAGCCAGCTCTATTCCATCCGTTCCAGCGGCTCTTGGGGAATCGGCGATTATGAGGATCTGAAGACCCTGCTCGTCGAATCCAAGAAGAAGACCGGTGCCGACTTCATGCTGATCAACCCGCTGCATGCCGCCGAGCCGGTGCCACCGATCGAGCCGTCGCCGTATCTGCCGATTTCGCGCCGTTTCATCAACTTCAGCTATATTCGTCCGGAATCCATGCCGGAATATGCCACGCTTTCGCCGGAAGACAAGGCGAAGGTCGACGCACTGCACGAGCAGGTCGAACCCCTCAACGGCGATGCGCAGGTTTTGGACCGCGAAACGATGTGGCGCACCAAGATGCAGGCGCTGTGGATCATCTACAAAGCAGGTCTTTCCGCACAGCGTCAAGCTGAGTTCGACCAGTATCTCGCCGAAGTGGGCGATGAGATCGAATCCTATGCCACGTGGTGCCTGTGCTACGACAAGTGGGGCGCCTCCAATGGCGGCGACAACGATTGGGTGCGTAAGTACAATCGTGATTCCGAAGAGGTCGCGCAGCTTCGCACGCAGTATCCTGACACGCTCGAATTCTACCGTTGGCTCGAATGGGGCGCCACCGAGCAGCTGCATGCGGCCCAGCAGGCGGCGCGTGACGCCGGCATGAAGATTGGCATCGTCGCCGACATGGCGGTGGGTGTGCACCCGGCCGGTTCCGACGTGTGGTGGAATCCTGAGCGTTTCGCCAAGGGTGCCACGGTCGGCGCCCCGCCAGACATGTTCAACCAGCAGGGTCAGGATTGGAGCCAGCCGCCGCTGAACCCGATTGCCCTTGATCAGACTGGTTACAAGGTGTACCGAGACATGGTGCATGGCATGTTCTCCAATGCGGGCGCGGTGCGTATCGACCATATTCTCGGCTTGTTCCGCTTGTGGTGGATTCCGGAAGGCAAGAAGGCCATGGACGGCACCTACGTGCATTACGATTCTGACATCATGCTCGGCATTCTCGCGCTGGAAGCGTCTCGCGCCGGTGGCGTGGTCGTGGGCGAGGATCTTGGCGTGGTTCCGGCTTATGTGTCCAAATCGTTGTCCGAGCACGGCATTCTCGGTTGCGCAGTGGAATGGTTCGAACAGTTCGACGGTGTGTTCCGTGCACCGAAGGATTGGCGTCCGTATGCGCTGGCTTCCGTCAATACGCACGATTTGCCTCCGGCGGCAGGCTACTTGGAGTATGAGCATGTCAAGCTGCGCGAGCAGTTGGGATTGTTGTCCGGTCCGGTCGAGGAATTCAAGAAGTCCGCGGAAGCCGAGCATAACGCCATGCTGAACATGCTTGTCAAGGAAGGCTATCTTGATGCTGACGTGCTGGAAGATGAGCTTGCCAACGAAAACGAGATCATCGACGCCCTGTACCGCGGTCTTAAGGGATCGCCATGCAAGCTGATGGCAGCATCCATTGTCGATGCGGTCGGTGAAAAGCGCACGCAGAACCAGCCGGGAACCTGCAACGAGTACCCGAATTGGCGTATTCCTTTGGCTGACGGCGATGGCAATGTCGTGCCTCTGGAAGAGTTGTTCGGCAATACTCGACTGCAGGAGATCGCGGCGATTATGCGCGGCTGATCGCGTTTGGCATCAGATATTAGATATATAAAACCGGTGATATGAAACGGAACGTCCGTTTGCGTGTCGCCGGTTTTTGTTGCTGTGAAAAAAGAGTTATTTTACGTTGATTTCGCTATACGATGTGTCGCAAATGTCAAGGCTGGCGATATACTAGTAGACTGTTGTGTTTCCCTACGGGGTCCTTCAAAGCGCTTTTCCCACTCGCCATCGAGGACTTTCAGGGAGCCCACGGATAATGAGACCTGAAAACGGCATCATTCCGCGCCTAACCAACGCATTGATGTTGATGGAAGGTCCGGAACACAATATATAGAAAAGGTACATCGTGAAAACTTTCACTCCGAAGCCAGCTGATCTGACTCACGACTGGTACGTCATCGACGCCACCGACGTGGTGCTCGGCCGTCTCGCTTCCCAGGCAGCCATCCTGCTGCGTGGCAAGAACAAGCCGACCTACGCTCCGCACGCCGTTTCCGGCAACCACGTGATCATTCTCAACGCCGCTAAGATCGCTCTGACCGGCAACAAGTTGGGTAAGGAACTGTACATGCACTCCGGTCGTCCGGGTGGCCTGCGTCGCGATAGCTACGGCAAGCTGCTCAAGACCAACCCTGAGCGCATCATCAAGTCCGCTATCAAGGGCATGCTGCCGAAGAATCGTCTGGCCAAGGTCCAGCTGGATCGCCTCCACATCATCTGTGGCACCGAGCATCCGTACGCTGGCCAGAAGCCGCAGGTTTTCGAGATCGCTCAGGTCTCGCAGCAGGCTAAGTGAACCGAAGGGAGATAAGAAACATGGCTGAAAACACCAACAACTCCGCGGTTCTCGAGACCGAAGAGGAGCTCACCTCGTACACCACCGAAACCAACGCTGGCGCTGGCACCGGTACTTCCGCTATCGCTCCGGGCTACGGCACCGGTCGTCGCAAGGAAGCCGTCGCTCGTGTTCGTCTGGTTCCGGGCACCGGCAAGTGGACCATCAACGGTCGCACCCTGGAAGAGTACTTCCCGGCCAAGCTGCTGCAGCGTGAGGTCAACTCCCCGATCGTGCTTCTCAAGCT
>SKEI01002015.1_pt1 | contig 10564 bp, 9 predicted proteins | sample 4826701 | NCBI WGS metagenome assembly SKEI01 (sample SAMN11008813, study PRJNA524170) | human gut metagenome | biome: Human fecal sample; material: Feces; isolation source: fecal sample from pouch patient p2, p6, p7, p14 | host: Homo sapiens | place: Israel: Tel-Aviv | collected 2016-08-31 | reverse complement strand
GGGCTGCGGCGATGGAGACAAGACCGAGCTGAAAAAGTGGACATCAGAAAACGCCGCCTGCATCCGGCAGTATTATGAGGGCGAACTGGATCTTGGTCCCTATTCCACCGATGCCAATATTCCTCTCTCGCGCAATGTTCTGGCTAATACCATTGGCACCGTAAAAGGTGCCGGTGCCCACACCCGTGCCGAGTGGGTAGACCTGAAAAGTCTCCCGGCAGGACTTGGCATCGTATTGAGCCTGATGAACCGATATCTGGATTAAAAAGCAAATGCCCGCCCACCGTGGCTTTTCCACAGCTGGGTGGGCATCATTTATAAGGTAAATGTTTATTTACGCTGACTTTCCGGGATTTACGCTGAAAATACGCTGACTTGGCATGATTTGCGCTGAATTTACGCTGAAATTGCGCTGAAAAACGCGCAATCGTGCGAACAAAGCGCGAATAAATCCGGCTGACCGCGAATAAACTGCGAACCAAAATCGCACGGGCGTGCATTTTTCATGCGTGGGAAGGTGCGATGTGAAAGTGAGGATTTGCAAAAATAAACTGTAATACGATGAATTTCTGAAAAGTGGAATCGCACGCTGGAATGCACGCGTGCAATGTTGCCTGAATAAAAGTCAGCGATAAAAACGCGCGCCGCGCGATTAGCATTTTTGCCGCGCGTTTTCTAAGATTCAATCTTCCAGTCTGCCATGGTCGCAGCCAAGCGACAGATAACGCTCTATCTCTCCATCCAGCACAAGCTGGGCGTACTCCAAGGGCTTATTATACAGCAGCCAGTCCAGTTCTGCCCGCTGTGCCGGGGTGTTGCCGTACTCGTCCTCGACGGCGATGCAGTCGATGGCAACAGCAGAGCCATCTGCGAACCGGGCTTCCACCCGGTTAGTGTCCATATTGTAGCGGCAGGAAAGCAATTTTGTCATAGTCATATCCTCCAAGACTTGATTTATGGTGTGCGGTCACTCGAACCAATGCCGTCAAGTCATTGTCGGATGAAGTGGTTTTTAGTTTGTCCGGGAGTAAGTGCACGGTTTCTGCACGGTTTTTGCACGGTTTCAAAACGTGCAAAGGGTGCAAATCGTTGCAAAATCGGACAAAGGGTGCAGAAACTCGAAGCTCAAAACCTGCGATGTATCGCTTGAAAATGACGATGAAACGTAACTTCCAAAAATTGAGTGAATCGCCCGGCGTGCGCTACGAATCAGTAGGCCGGGGGTTCGAGTCCCTTCCATCGCACCGAATAATGAAAATCCGAACCTTTTCTCAATAGGAGAAGGGTTCGGATTTTTTGTTTCTTCGGAAAGCAAAATGCCGCGGTTGCGCAGCAATGAAAGCCCCAGTGGGGCTTTTGAGCGACCGAACGGTCTTGCGTTAGCAAGATGGAGGGGCCTCCGCCCCGACAAGTGACCATAAAAGAAAAATACCGCCCACGCAGCGCAGCGATGGATTTTGTCGGGTGAAGTAAGCGGCAAAATGAATCGGGTGTGTTGCGGGGCGGTAAATTCTTTCGTGGACTTTTCCTCACGGAAGTGGTGGGTCTCACGGTGATAACCAACCACTTTCTGTGGCTGTGTTCAAAATGAACACGACCACATTTTGTGGGTGGTTTCAAACCAATCCACAAAGACGGTGGGATTTACAGGAAAAATACCACTGTATGTGAAATTCGTCAATAGGGTTTTGGAAAATCCCTATTCTCACACTCATCCACCCTATCATGTGGGAAACCACGGGCATGATCTTGTGATCATGATTTCTCCCAAAATGCTGACCCCAAATGAATACGATGTGTTTTTCAGCTTTCTGGAAAACACGGTGATGAAAAACGCATACTGACAGTAAAACCGCTCCGAGCGTTCTGCCCGGAGCGGTTTTGCGTCAGCAGTATTTATGCAGAACGGTCATAGACGGAGGGAGAAGTCATGCGTCCTTGCACAGCTTGGTCAATTCTTCGATGGCGGCATCCTCGTCCGGGCCATCGGCGGCGATGGTCACGGTCTCGCCGCACTTCACGGCCAGACCCATTACGGCAAAGATCTTCTTCATGTCGGCGACTTTGCCGTTCTTAGTCATAGTGACTTTGCTCTCAAAGCCTTTGGCAGCTTTGCTCAGGATACCGGCGGGACGGGCGTGCAGACCTTCTTTGTCCTGAATGGTGATATCGATGCTCTTCATAAAAATCTCTCCTTTTTGGAATCGTTATTGTAAGTGCTCCAGCACATAGTTCATATCGGAAGTGGTCTTGAGCTGTTCCAGCGCATCCTCGTCTTCCAAAATCTCGCAGACATTGCCCAGCGGGTCAAGATGGTCGTTGCCGACACCGGCAATGCCGAACACGAGGTAGGCTTTTTCATCGCCGAAGTCCACGCCCTGCGGATATTGCAGCAGGACAACGCCGGACTTTTTAACGGTGCCCTTCTTCTGGCTGGTGCCGTGGGGAATGGCTACGCCCATGCCCATGTAGGTGCTCACCAGCTTTTCGCGCTCCACCATGGCATCGGCGTAACTGTCATCCACATAGCCCCGCTTTGCCAGCAGCGCACCGGCGGCACGGATGGCCTCCTCCTTGGTGACGGAGGGCAGACCCAGCTGGATGTCCTCCGCCTGGATCTTCATCACGGAATCGTTGGCTTTGGAAGCCTCGGTCACGGCAGCCGCCAGAGGGGCTACGGCTGCATTGCGCAGGTCGGATACGATCTCCTCATTGGCGGCAGCTTCGGCCTTGGCATCCAGTGCCGGGGTAGTGGAGGTCAGTGCGTTGTACAATGCGTCCAGATGCGGATCTGCAAGGAAGTTATCCAATGTAACAAGCTGTGCCTGCGGGGCGCACTTGGCGGCGCGGTCAGCCAGAACGCGCTGGCAGACCACCACGTCCGCGTCGGCGGGGATGGTATCCACGCTGGAGTTGGTCACGGTCAAGTCGGGGCGCTCCGCCTTAATGCGGTTGTGGAACTTGGTAGCACCCATGGCGCTGGAACCCATGCCGGCATCGCAGGCAAAGACGATCTTGCGGATCTGACCGACATTTACGGCAGTAGGCTCAGGAATCTCGCCCTTAGCCTGTGCCTTCATCTCCTTCATTTCGTTCTGGGCGTCGGTCAGGCTCTTGGTGTGACCGGAGGTCGCTTTCAGAATGACCGAGGACAGAACAAAGGAAACAGCACCGGCGATGACAACGCCCAGCAGAACGGTGAGAATGGAATCCCGGGGAGCCATTGCCATGTAGGCGATGATGGAACCGGGAGAAGCAGGACCGGACAGACCTGCACCGGTCATAGAGTAGAACAGGATGGCACAGAAGTTGCCCACGATGGGGGCGATGATGATCACGGGATTCATCAGGATGTAGGGGAAGGAGATCTCGTGGATGCCGCCCAGCAGGTGGATGATCACAGCACCGGGAGCGGACTGGCGGGTGGTGTCGTCCTTGCAGAAGAAGCAGTAGGCCAGCAGGACACCAAGACCGGGACCGGGGTTGGCTTCCAGCATATACATGATGGAGCGGCCGGTCTCAGCAGCCTGGCTTGCACCGATGGGGCTGAAGATGCCGTGGTTGATAGCGTTGTTCAGGAACAATACCTTGGCAGGCTCAATAAAGATGGACACCAGCGGCAGCAGGCTGTGCGCCACAAGGAAGTCCACACCGGCGGTCAGCACGGTGAGGATGGCAGTCATGAACGGGCCGATGACGTAGTAGCCAAGGATGGCCAGCAGCATACCCAGAATGCCGATGGAGAAGTTGTTGATCAGCATCTCGAAACCGGCGGGGATATGGCCTTCCACCTTCTTGTCGAACTGCTTGATGACCCGGCCGGCCAGAGGACCCATGACCATGGCGCCCATCAGCATGGTGTAGTCCGAGCCGCAGATGCAGCCCACCACGGCGGCGCTGGCTGAAAGCATCGGGGTCAGCCGCCGCACCGTGCTGCGGGAGCTGCCCGCTGTGGAGCAGTGGATGCAGGCTGCCGGGGCGCATTTTGTGCGGAATCCCGGCAAGGGTCTGCTGCTGGATGAAGCGCCGGAGCGGCGAGACGCACTGCGCACCCAGCTGAACAGCGGCGACAGGAAAGAACTTTCCCGCGCAGAGCGGCGGCAGCAGCTTTTGACAAGGCTGCTCAGCGAGCAGGAGCCCTGCAAAACAGCGGTACTGGCACGGGCGCTTGGCGTTTCGGAAAGCACGCTGTCTGCGGACTTGGATGAACTTGAGACCAAGCTACACCCCTACCGGGTGGAAATGTTCCGCCGCCCCGGCGTGGGGGTCTGGCTGCAGGGGGATGCTTCTTCCTACCGGAGGGTGGTGTCTGCCCTGCTGCGCAGCAGTATGCCGGAAAAGGAACTGGCAGAGGTGCTCTGCGGACGGATGCCGGAAAACGAGATCTTCTCGACCCTGCTGGATACAAAAACGGCCGAAAAGGTCTGGGCGGTTTTGCAGCAGTTTGAACAGGAAGAGCAGCTCCATCTGCCGGATGCAGGCTTTCTGGCGCTGGCGATCCATTGCACCCTGACCATTCAGCAGCTGCGGCAGGGCGGCGACAAGGGCAGTGCCCCCAGAGGGCTGCGCCCGGCGGGCAATCATGCTGCCCGGCTGGTGGCGGCGCTGAACCGCGCCTTCGGGCTGACCCTGCCGCCTGAGGAAGCGCAGTATCTGGAACTGTATCTCGCTGCTTATCTGGGTGCGGAGGATCCTTGGGGCAGTGCGCAGGAGATGGAACTGCGGAATCTGGAAGCCGCCCTTATCCGGGAAATGGAAAAGGCGCTGCATACAGACCTTTCCGGTTACACCTCCCTGCGGGATGACCTGTACTGCCACCTGCGCCCCATGCTGCTGCGGGTGGAGCAGAACATTCGTACCGAAAACCCCCAGCTGGACACCATCCGCACTGCCTACCCCGGCCTGTGGAAAGCCACCCGCGCCGCCTGTGATGCGGTGCAGCAGCAATTCGTCCTGCCCGCCATCTCGGACGCCGAAGCGGCCTACCTTGCCATGCACTTTGGCGCAGTGCTGGAACAGAATGCCATGTTCCGGCTGCGGGTGGTAGTGGCCTGTCCGCTGGGCATGGGTTCCAGCCGCTTTCTGGCTTCCCGGCTGGGAAACGAGTTTCCCTCTTTGCAGGTGGAGGGGTGCTGCTCGGTGCGGGAGCTGAACACTGCCGACCTGCGTCGGAGAAAAATCGACTTCATTATCTCCACCGTGCCGCTGGAACTGGATTACCCGGCGGTGTGCATCAGCCCTTCCCTGCTGGAACCGGATCGTGCCGTGCTGAAGGACGCTATCACGCGGTACAGCCAGAACCGCGCAGAACCGGAACCGGCGGTGCAGCCCGTGCAGGATACAGCCTGTGCAGGCTCTAAGCTGCAGTATTATGCGCGTCTGACCCGGTCCATGACCGGGCTGCTGGAACATCTGACCATCCAGCCCGTCAAGGCTCCCGGCAGCCGCGCTGCCCTCATCCATGCAGCGGCGCAGCTGTTCTGCCCGCAGGAAGCGGACGCCCGGCTGGTGGAGCAGCAGCTTCGCCGCCGCGAGACGCTGGGCGATACCTACATCAAACCCCTGTATGCCCTGCTGCTCCATTGCAGGACAAGTGCGGTAAAGGACTGCTGCTTGGGCTATCTGCAGGCACAGCCGCCGGTCTAGGAGCCGGGGCGCATCGTGCTGGGGGCACTGGTGCTGCTGGCTCCGGACGACGGGAACGGCGTCCCGGTGGAGGTCAGGCAGAATGTCAGCGGGCAGCTGATCGAAACGCCCCGGCGGATGGCGGCACTGCTCACAAGCGTGTGCATCCGGATGTAGCCGAGCACCCCGCCATCATGGGTCACGAGTTCGCCGGTGATATCGTCAAGGTGGGCAAGGCGCATCAGGACAAGTTCAAGCCCGGCATGAAGTTCACCCTGCAGCCCGCCCTGAACTACAAGGGCACCATGTGGAGCCCCGGCTACTCCTACGAGTTCTTCGGCGGCGACGCCACCTACTGCATCATCCCTGCCGAGGTCATGGAACTGGGCTGCCTGCTGGAGTACAAGGGCCGTGCTTACTACGAGGCTTCTCTGGCCGAGCCTATGAGCTGCTCCATCGGTGCTTTCAACGCCGCCTACCACACCAAGATGGGTGTGTACCATCACGATATGGGCATCAAGAAGGGTGGCAAGCTGGCGATTCTGGCCGGTGCAGGTCCCATGGGTCTGGGTGCTCTGACCTACGCACTGCACCGTGATGTGCGCCCCGGCATGGTGGTGGTCACCGATATCAACGAGGATCGTCTGGCCCGTGCGGAGTCCCTCTTCCCCCCGAAGGAGGTCAAGGAGAAGGACGGCATCGACCTGTACTTCGTCAACACCGCCAACATGGCAGACCCCGCTGCCGAGCTGCGGGAGCTGACCGGCGGTACCGGCTTTGATGATGTGTTCTGCTACGCCCCCATCGCGCCGGTGGTGGAGCTGTCCAGTGCTGTGCTGGGTCGTGACGGCTGCCTGAACTTCTTTGCAGGCCCCACCGACAAGCAGTTCAGCGCCAAGATGAACTTCTACGATGTGCACTACAATTCTACCCATGTCATGGGCACCACCGGCGGTAATACCGCCGACATGATCGAGTCGCTGGAACTGACCGCCGCTAAGCGCATCGATCCGGCTGTGATGGTCACCCACATCGGCGGTCTGAACGCCGCTGCCGAGACCACCCTCAACCTGCCCAAGATCCCCGGCGGCAAAAAGCTGATCTATACCCACCTGACCATGCCCCTCATCGCCCTGACCGATCTGCGTGCCAAGGGCGAACAGGACAACGACCCCCGCTATACCGCACTGGCTGACATCGTGGATGCCCACAACGGCCTGTGGTGCCCGGAAGCAGAGGAATATCTGCTGGCAAACTTCAACCCGGAGGACTAAGCAGAACGTGCCATGGGACAGGACAAACGCAGACAGGAGGAATCCCCCATGGAACAACGCCGCAATCAAATCGTGGAGCTGGTGAACCGCAAAGGCAGCATTAGCTTTGCCCAGCTCAAGGAAGCTTTCCCTTCCGTTTCGGAAATGACCCTGCGCACAGACCTGAAAGCACTGGATGAAGCCCGCCGTGTGGTGCGGGTGCATGGCGGTGTCAAGTCGGTGGAGCAGGTGGTAGGCACAGACGACCTGCTGAGCCGCCGTGCCGCCCGCAATGCCGAAGCAAAGCAGATCATTGCCGAAAAAGCCGCTGCTCTGCTGCGCCCCAACACCACCCTGTTTCTGGATTCCGGCAGCACCGCCACAGCAGTGGCCCGGTGCATCCCGGATCAGCCCATGCTCATCTACACCAGCGGCCTGAGCTGCGCCATGGAGCTGGCAAAGCTGGAAAAGCCCAATGTATCCCTGCCGGGCGGCAGACTGAACCGGTTCAGCCTGAGCGTCTGCGGTGCACAGAGCATCCAGACGATGGAGGGCATCAACTTTGATCTGCTGCTGCTGGGCGTGACCAGTTACAGCCCGGAAACCGGTTTTACCTGCGGCGTGGAGGATGAAGCACGGCTCAAGCAGACCGTGCTCCGCCGCTGTGACTGTGAGCAGAAAGCCGTGCTGCTGGATTCCTCCAAGATCGGACTGAAAAGTACATTCCACATCTGCGAGCTGTCCGATATTGATATTGTGATCTCGGACGGAAAGCTGCCCGTAGAATTTTTACAGGCCTGCCGGAACGCAGGTGTAACGGTACTATAAAAGGAGCGTTATTATGAAGATCATCCGCGCAAAAGATTATCAGGATATGTCCCGCAAAGCGGCCAACATCATCTCCGCACAGGTCATCATGAAGCCGGACTGTGTACTGGGTCTTGCCACCGGCGGCACCCCGGTGGGCACTTATGCCCAACTGGTGGACTGGTACAACAAAGGCGATTTGGATTTCTCCGAGGTCACTACTGTCAATCTGGACGAGTACCGCGGCCTGCCCAAGGAGCATCCCCAGAGCTACTGGTATTTCATGAATGAGAACCTGTTCAGCAAGGTGAATATCGACCCGGCCAAGACCAACCTGCCGGACGGCACCAATCTGGACACCGCCGCTGAGTGTGCCCGTTACAACGGTATCATCCACAAGCTGGGCGGCATCGACCTGCAGCTGCTGGGCATCGGCCCCAATGGTCATATCGGCTTCAATGAGCCGGGCGAAGCCTTTGAGCTGGAGACCCACTGCATCGACCTTGCTCCCACCACCATCGAAGCCAACAAGCGCTTCTTTGACGGCAACGAGGCCCTTGTCCCCAAACAGGCATACACCATGGGCATCAAGACCATCATGCAGGCACGCAAGGTGCTGGTGGTAGCCAACGGTAAAGCCAAGGCACAGGCCGTCAAGGACGCCGTGACCGGCCCTGTGACCCCTGCCTGCCCCGGCAGCATCCTGCAGCTGCATCCGGACTGCATCCTTGTGGCAGACGAGGAAGCACTGAGCCTGCTGTAAACTCCCAAAGCCAACTTCTTCATTTACCATAACTTTGCTTAAGATCCAACCAAAGCACAGAAAGGGCCGGACTCGTTGCACGGGTCCGGCTCTTTCTGTCAGAAATAAGATTTATCTTGCAATCTTACGCAAAGAGCAACTCCAAAAGAGCCGTCATGGAGATGGTGGGTTCGCCTGCTGCGGGATTTACGCCGAAAATACGCTGAAAAGAGGTCGCCCCGATCGGTGGCCTCTTTTTTGCTGCCGCGAACTGTCTGGCTGCGGCAGCGGATAACAGCAATGTCCATTGCGCTTTGTTTTGCCCGGATGCGCACCCGCAGAAAGCTCTCCCTCGTCAAACTGCCCAAAATACGCCCTTAAAAGTTTACTTGACGCAATTTTCAAATCAATATATAATTGGGTCAGAAACCAATTGTAGAAAAGGATGATTCCCAATGGCGCGCAGATACGACAGCAAAGAAGCAAAACGGCGGATACTGACCGCCTGTGTCCGGCTTTTTCTGGAAAAAGGCTACACGAACACCAAGGTGGCAGAAATTTTAAAGGAAGCAGATGTTTCTGCCGGGTCGTTCCAGAATATTTTCCGCACCAAGGACGGTGTGCTGACCGAGCTGATCGGCATGATGTTCAGCAGGCAGTTCGGCGCGGTAAGGCCGCTGGCGGCAAACGCCCCCTCGCCGGTGTACCTCTACGCGGTGGAAACGGCTTTGCAGCTGGCGATGACCGAGCTGAGCGAGAACCTGCGGGATATCTATGTGGAAGCGTATACCTTCCCCGCCACGGCGGAGATCATCCACCGCAGCACCACGGCCGAGCTGCAGGCGGCGTTCAGCGCGTATCTGCCCGGGTGCGCCGAGTGCGATTTCTACGAGATGGAGCTGGGCACGGCTGGCATGATGCGCGGCTACATGGCACGGCGGTGTGACCCCTACTTTACGCTGGAGCGCAAAATACGGCGGTTCCTGAGCATGAGCCTGAGTGCGCTGCAGGTCCCCGCGCAGGAGCGCGAGCAGGTCATCGCTTTTGTGGCGGAGATCGATATGCTTGCCGAGGCGCGGAAGGTGGTAGATGCCGTGCTTGCATCGCTGTCCGTGCAGTTTGATCTGAAAGGATAACAAGGTTTGATGACAAGGAGGCAAGTCATGAAAAAGACGAGAGTTGCCATTCTCTTTCTGCTGCTCACCCTTTTTGCTGCCTGTCTGCCCGCAGCGGCGGAGCTTCCGGCGCAAATAACCCTGCCATGTGAAGGCGAGGATCGAGTTCACACGTTCATCGAGTATGTTAATTTCGGCAAAAAGCACCGCGGCCGTTACCAGTGCACCCATTGCGGCTACAAGCTCATTCCCTATTCCCCATATGAGGATCACTCCGGCGGCACCGAAACCCCCACCTGCACCACAGGCAAAACCTGTGCCTTATGCGGCGCGAAATACGGCATTCTCGATCACGCATGGGGCGAGTGGTCATCCGCCGGCAACGGCACACACATCCGCAACTGCAAGAACTGCTACAAAGTTGATACTGCAAGCTGTACCGGTGGCACAGCAACCTGCACCGCCAAAGCGGTCTGTGAGGCGTGTGGTGGGGAATACGGCGAAAAAGACCCAAATAACCATGCTCTGGTGCATCCCGATGCAAAAGCCCCCACCTGTACGGAACCCGGCTGGGACGCTTACGACCTCTGCGTCCGCTGCGGCTATACCACCCGCAAAGAACTGCCCGCACAGCATGATTTTGTGTACCACCAAGCAAAATCCCCCACCTGTAAGGAAATCGGCTTTGCTTCCGTTGCCTGCTGGCGCTGCGGCTATTTCAAAAATCTGGTGCTGCCCGCACTGAATCATGATTTAAAGCAGCACGCAGCAAAAGCCCCAACCTGTACGGAAAAGGGCTGGGATGCCTACGAAACCTGCTCCCGCTGCGACTATACCACCTATGCGGAGCTGCCTGCACAGCATGATCTGAGGCATCACGCAGCAAAAGCCCCCACCTGTACGGGAATTGGCTGGGATGCTTACGATACCTGCTCCCGTTGTGACTATACCACCACCTATGTGGAGCTGCCCGCACTGAACCATGCTCTGGAGCAGCACGAAGCGCAAGCTCCCACCTGTAC
>SKEI01001703.1_pt1 | contig 10604 bp, 9 predicted proteins | sample 4826701 | NCBI WGS metagenome assembly SKEI01 (sample SAMN11008813, study PRJNA524170) | human gut metagenome | biome: Human fecal sample; material: Feces; isolation source: fecal sample from pouch patient p2, p6, p7, p14 | host: Homo sapiens | place: Israel: Tel-Aviv | collected 2016-08-31 | reverse complement strand
AAATCAGAGATTACGGCAAGCATGAAGCATGTTGCCAGTCTGGAATCCGAGCTTGCTCAGCTGAAAGAGGATAACGATGCATATTACAGTCAGGTAACTTCTGATATGGATATCAGCGAAATCAAGAAGAAAGCAATCGGTGAGCTGGGAATGAAGTACCCTTCAGAGAATCAGGTACAGACTTATACGACCGAAGGAAACAGTTATGTGAGACAGTATCAGGATGTAGACACACATAAGTGACAAGGATTATAAGCAGGTGATCGATTGAGTACAAGAAGGCGCAGGCCGGTAAAAAAAATAAATTATAACATGAAGAAGAAGCTGGCAGTACTATTTTCATTAGTGTTGCTGGCTTTAGTCGGTTTGGTGGCAAGAATCACATATATTAATGCCACAAGCGGCAGCAAATATCGCAAACAGGTGTTGAGTCAGGCTCAACAGAAATATGAGAACCAGACACTACCCGCAAAAAGGGGAGATATTTATGATCGGAATGGAAACCTTCTGGCAACGAGCAACAAGGTTTATAATGTGATCCTTGACTGTCTGGAGGTCAATGATGATCAGGACAGCGTTGAACCGACGATCAAGGCACTTGTGGATGTGCTTGGTCTGGATGAAGCGGAGATGCGTAAGCTTATCACAGATGACAGCACGAAAGCCAGCCAGTATCAGATCATAAAGAAACAGATTTCCATGGATGACAAGAAAGCATTCGAGGAGTATGAAGATCCGGGAGAGGCCAGCGGCCTTACAGATACACAGCTTAAGGAACGTTCCAAGATCACAGGTGTATGGTTCGAGGAGGACTATCTGAGAACATATCCGTTTAATAATACCGCCTGTGACACCATTGGTTTTACACTTTCCAGAGATGTGGCAGATGCCGGTCTGGAAGGATATTATAATGCTACACTTATCGGAACAGATGGCAGACAGTACGGATATATCAATAATAATTCTGATGTAGAGCAGACGATTATTGAACCGGTAGATGGAAAAAGTATTGAAATTTCTCTGGATCTGGGACTTCAGCAGATCGTTGAGAAATATGTAAATGCTTTTAAGGAGAAAATGGGAGCCAAGAACGTCGGCGTTATCATTGAGGATCCGAAGACCGGAGAGATCATGGCTATGGATGGCGGTGACCGTTATGATCTGAACAATCCGAGAGATCTTTCCAATGTTTATTCAGACAGTGAGATCGCAGCCATGAATGATGAGGAGACAGTGGAAGCACTGAACGGAATGTGGAGCAACTTCTGCGTGACAGATGCCTACGAGCCGGGATCTGTTGTCAAGCCGATTGTTATGAGTTCTGCTCTTGAGATGGGAGCCATTTCCGAGTCCGATACTTTCGTCTGCGATGGCGGACAGTCTTTCGGTGCGGAGGGAGCTACCACATTTATCAAATGTGCGGTCTGGCCGGATGCACACGGAACCGAGACGCTTGCTGATGTTATCGCCAATTCCTGCAACGATGGTATGATGCAGATCGCGGCGAAGATGGGTAAGGACAACTTCCTGAAGCCCCAGAGCGTTTTTAACTTCGGAACAAGAACCGGTATCGATCTTCCTAACGAGGGAAGCGGTGTTATTCATACGAATGAGTCCATGGGTGAGACAGAGCTTGCATGTTCTGCTTTTGGACAGGGTTATACACTGACTATGATCCAGGAGATCAATGCCATGTGTTCTGTTGTCAACGGAGGATATTATTATCAGCCACATCTTGTGACAAAGATCAAAGACAGCAGCGGTGGAATCGTGAAGAATATCACACCAACACTGATGAAACAGACCATTTCCGATAAGATTTCGGCGGATATCCGTTCCTATATGGCTGCCAGTGTAGACCATGGTACCAGCCGTACATCCAAGGTTCAGGGTTACAGTTCAGGTGGTAAGACAGGTACAGCCGAGAAGCTTCCACGAGGAAATGGCAAGTATCTGGTATCTTTCATCGGTTTTGCACCGGTGGATGATCCTGCACTTGTGATCTATGTGGTTGTAGATGAACCGAACACAGAGGATCAGGCGAGCAGTACCTATGCACAGTACATTGCACAGGGAATTCTTTCCGAGGCACTTCCGTATCTGAACGTGCAGCCGGATGAGGCAGAGGACGGAGAGGTTCCGACAACTGAACTCTGGGATCTTTTCAAGGGAATCAGTGATTCTGCAACTGGTTCCGCAGCAGACGGACAGAAAGAGGCTATTTCTGATGAAAATGTTCCAAGTCCGCCGGAGGATGATTCTGAAGACAGCACAGAAGATAATAACGATATGCAGAGCGATGGACTGACCAATGAAGAGGCTGGTCTGCAATAAAACAGCAAAAAAGAACAAGAATACCCTTCCGGGGAGAAGTCATATATTACAGTGACAGTCTCCGGGAGGGATTTTTTATGATCCGGACTATGGTTTTTCACAGAAAAAAGATCTGGGTGATATTTTTGGGCTGTGCGCTGCTCCTTGCAGGACTGGTGGGAAGGCTTGCATATCTTATGGGAGCCAGGGCGGATTATTATTCAGAAAAAGCAGAGGATCTTCATGAGAGGGAGCGTGATATCAAGGCTGCCCGTGGAAAGATCCTGGATGCAAAAGGAAATGTCCTGGCAGATAACCGGACGGTATGCACCATATCCGTCATACATAGTCAGATCAAGGATCCGGAAAAAGTGATCCGCGTGCTTGCGGAAAAGCTGTCGCTGGATGCAGAAACAGTTCGCAAAAAAGTTGAAAAAGTTTCTTCTATTGAAAGAATACGTACAAATGTAGACAAAACTATCGGAGACGAGATCCGCGAATACGCTATGGAAGGAGTAAAAGTGGATGAGGATTACCGGCGCTATTATCCTTATGGATCGCTGGCCTCCAAGGTGCTGGGCTTTACCGGTGGGGACAATCAGGGAATCATAGGGCTGGAGGTAAAGTATGATGAGATTCTCTCAGGCGAGCCTGGAAAAATCCTCACAGTCACGGATGCCAGAGGCGTGGAGCTGGATGGAACCGGGGAGCGGAGAAAAGAGCCGGTTGCAGGAGATACGCTTCGAACCAGTCTGGATATCAATATTCAGGAGTATGTGCAGCAGGCAGCGCTGAAAGTAATGGAAGAAAAACAGGCGGAACGGGTATCGATCCTCCTTATGAATCCCCAGAACGGCGAAATCTATGCCTGTGCCAATGTGCCGGAATTTGACCTCAATGATCCTTTTACCCTGAATACGGAGGAAGCCGTAAGCCAGGCTGGTACTGATGCGAAAAAGAAACAGGAGCTTCTGAATCAGATGTGGAGAAATCCCTGTCTGAATGATACCTATGAGCCGGGCTCCACATTTAAGATCATTACCATGGCGGCAGGTCTTGAGGAGGGAGTGGTGTCGACTGAGGACCGCTTTTTCTGTCCGGGTTATAAGGTGGTAGAGGACCGGCGGATCCATTGCGCGAAGCGCACCGGACATGGAGCACAGAGTTTCGTGGAGGGAGCACAGAATTCCTGCAACCCTGTTTTCATTGAGGTGGGACTACGGCTTGGCGTGGATAGATATTATAAATATTTCCAACAGTTTGGACTTCTGAAAAAAACAGGCATCGATCTTCCTGGTGAGGCGGGAACTATCATGCACAATCCGAAAAATATGGGAGAGGTGGAACTTGCAACAGTGTCCTTTGGCCAGTCGTTTCAGATCACACCGGTGCAGCTTGCGACTACAGTCAGTACGATCATCAATGGCGGAGAAAGGATTACGCCACATTTCGGGATCAGCGTGGAAAGTGCAGACGGCACCGTAGTGAATACACTGGAATATCCGGTGGAAACAGAAGTTCTTTCAGAGGAAACTTCCCGTACTGTACGCTCCATCTTGGAAAAAGTTGTTTCCCTGGGTTCCGGAAAAAATGCCGGGATCGAAGGCTATTCCATAGGCGGAAAAACAGCAACCTCCCAGACGTTGCCCAGGGGATCGGGCCGCTATATTTCCTCTTTTTTGGGATTTGCACCGGCAGAGGACCCCACTGTTCTGGGGCTCTGTATCATTCACAATCCTCAGGGAATGTACTATGGCGGTATCATTGCGGCTCCTGTGATACGAAATATTTTTGAAAATGTGCTGCCTTATCTGGGAATAGAAAAAACAGCTTCACAGGAAACAGCAGACGGGGAAAAGACGGCAGATAGACTTGATTAATGAAAAGAAAAGCCTTATACTGTTGAGGAAGTATAAAAAAACGAAAGAATTAAAGAGGTGCGAGGATGGAGTTTCATGTAGTGATCCCTGTGCTGATCTCATTTGCGATCAGCCTTGTATTAGGACCAGTTGTTATCCCGTTTCTGAGAAGACTCAAGATGGGACAGACAGAGAGGGAACTGGGCGTTCAGTCCCACCTGAAAAAGAACGGTACACCGACGATGGGTGGAGTGATCTTTCTTATTGCAACGACCGTGACATCACTGTTTTATATCAAGGATTATCCAATGATCATTCCGGTGCTTTTTCTGACTCTGGGATTTGGACTGATCGGATTCCTGGACGATTACCTTAAGGTAGTCCTGAAGCGTTCTGACGGACTTCTGCCATGGCAGAAAATGGCTCTGCAGATCGTAGTAACAGCAGTATTTGCTTTTTATCTTGTGAACTATTCCAATGTATCCCTGACTATGAAGATCCCGTTCTGGAGCGGTCATTATCTGAACCTTGGATGGTTCGCCGTACCGGTTCTGTTTTTTGCGGTCATCGGTACTGTAAACGGAGTAAACTTTACAGACGGTCTTGATGGACTGGCTTCCAGTGTTACACTGATCGTAGCGGTATTTTTTACCGTTGTTTCCCTGGGACTTGGAAGCGGTGTGGAGCCGATCACATGTGCAGTTGTGGGCAGCCTTATGGGCTTCCTTCTGTTCAATGTATATCCGGCCAAGGTATTTATGGGCGATACCGGTTCCCTGGCACTGGGCGGATTCGTTGCGGGTGTAGCTTACGCAATGCAGATGCCGCTGTTTATCATCCTGGTAGGACTGATCTACCTTATTGAGGTACTGTCCGTTATGCTCCAGGTATCTTATTTCAAAGCAACACACGGAAAGAGAATTTTCAAGATGGCGCCTATCCACCATCATTTTGAGCTTTGCGGATGGTCTGAGACACGGGTTGTTGCAGTGTTCTCTGTTGTAACTGCTATTATGTGTCTGATCGCTCTGCTGGCATTATAAGGAGGAACAGACAGATGGATTTAAAAGGAAAAAAGGTTCTCGTATTCGGAGCCGGCAAGAGCGGTATCGGTGCAGCCGACCTGTTAGGCAGTGTTGGTGCGCAGCCAGTGATTTATGACGGAAATGCAGAACTTGACAAAGAAGCTGTTTTACATAAGACCAATGGGAAATATCAGCCGGAGATCTGGGCCGGAGAGTTTCCGGAGGGAGCGCTTGATTCCCTGGATCTTGTAGTATTAAGCCCTGGAGTTCCTACAGATCTTCCGCTTGTGAAGAGCTTCTATAAGAAAGGACTTCCTGTATGGAGCGAAGTAGAGCTTGCCTACCGCACAGGAAAAGGCGAAGTTCTTGCAATCACAGGAACCAACGGCAAGACAACGACAACAGCACTTCTCGGCAAGATCATGGGAGACGCCCGTGAATCTGTCTTTGTTGTAGGAAATATCGGAACTGCATACACATCCAAGTCATTAGAGATGCGAGACGATTCTGTGACTGTTGCAGAGATCAGCAGCTTCCAGCTTGAGACAATTGATGAGTTCAGACCGAAGGTGAGCGCGATACTGAATATCACAGAGGATCATCTGAACAGACATCACACTATGGAAGAATACATCCGTGTGAAAGAGTTGATCACGAAGAATCAGGGGCCGGAGGATGTATGCGTCCTCAATTATGAGGATAAGGTGCTTCGTAAATTCGGAGAGAATATCATTCCGAAGGTTGTATATTTCTCAAGTCTCCGTAAGCTTGACAGAGGTATTTACCTGGATGGAGATCAGATCATTCTCAAAACAGAGACTGAGGAGATTCCGATCGTTAAGACCGGTGAGCTTAAGATCCTGGGACGTCACAATCACGAGAATGTGATGGCAGCCGCAGCTATGGCTTATTATGCAGGCGTTTCCGTGGAGAGTATTCATAAGAGCGTGTGCGAATTCGTGGCAGTTCCGCACAGAATCGAATATGTGACAGAGAAGAACGGTGTTGCATACTATAACGATTCCAAGGGAACCAATCCGGATGCAGCGATCAAGGGAATTCAGGCAATGAACCGTCCGACACTTCTGATCGGTGGAGGTTATGACAAGGAATCCAGCTATGATGAGTGGATCCAGTCCTTTGATGGGAAAGTCCGCTACCTTGTTCTGATCGGACAGACAAAGGAGAAGATCAAGGCAGCAGCAGAGCACCTTGGTTTTACAGATATCATTCTCTGTGAGGATCTGAAGGAAGCAGTTCAGGTCTGTGCTGACAAGGCGAATCCGGGAGACGCAGTGCTTCTTTCACCGGCCTGTGCAAGCTGGGGACAGTTTGATAACTATGAGCAGCGTGGTGACATGTTCAGAGAATACGTCAAAGCTCTGTAATAAACCGAAAAATATATACATAAGCTGAAATAAGAGACCGCTTCTGGAGGCAGCAGGCATGAACGCAGGAGAGAATCCGACCGGAAAGACGGATATGGTTCTGATAGTGCTGGTACTGGTACTGGCTGCTGTTGGCCTGGCGGCACTTTTTTCGGCAAGCGAATATAATGGCAGGGTACGTTTTGACGACTCTGCCTATTATTTTAAAAAGCAGCTCTTTGCTACGGCACTGGGGCTGCTTGTTATGTATCTGGTGGCAAAAACAGACTACCATGTGTCTGTGGCGCTGGCTCCGGTGGCTTATCTGCTTTCGCTGCTTCTTTCCACGGCAGTTCTTCTTTTCGGGCAGGAGATCAATGGATCGAAACGGTGGCTGAATCTTGGACCGTTGTCTTTCCAGCCGTCAGAATTCGCCAAGATGGCGGTGATCCTTTTTCTTGTATGGCAGATCAGCCGGACAAAAAAGAAAACAACCGGATTCTGGTTTATGGCACGTACCATGTTGACGCTGCTGCCGGTGGTGGGACTGGTAGGCTCCAATAACTTAAGCACAGCGGTGATCATTCTGGGAATCGGCGTAATGCTGATCTTTGTGGCAAATCCAAGGTATCTGCAATTTCTTGCCCTGGGGAGTGCCGGAATCAGTTTTATAGCAGTTTTTCTTGCTACAGAAAGCTACCGTCTGGAACGTCTGGCAATCTGGCGTGATCCGGAGAAATACGAAAAAGGATTTCAGACCATACAGGGGCTGTATGCCATCGGAAGCGGAGGAGTTTTTGGCCTGGGTCCGGGAAACAGTATTCAGAAGCTGGGCTTTGTGCCGGAAGCACAGAACGATATGATCTTTTCCATTGTGTGTGAGGAAACTGGGATCGTGGGAGCATTTCTGCTGATTCTTCTGTTCGTATTGCTGATATGGCGGCTCTGTGTGCTGGCACTGAACTGCCGGGATCTGTCGGGAACGCTTCTGTGTGCCGGGATCATGGCACATATGGCGATACAGGTGATTCTGAACATTGCGGTTGTGACCAACACCATACCAAATACAGGAATCACGCTGCCGTTTGTAAGCTATGGCGGTACCTCGGTAGTTTTTCTCATGGGAGAAATGGGGCTGGCATTAAGTGTGAGCAGTCACAGACAGAGAAAAGCTGCATAGAATAAAAAGCAAGAGGCCCGTTTTAGGAGTGGAAGGCTTGGATGTGAGCGATGAGATCATCGTAACCGGAGGAAAGCCACTGAACGGAACGGTAAGGATCCAGGGGTCGAAAAATGCGGCACTGCCAATTATGGCATCTGCGCTTCTGAGTGATGGAACCAGTGTGCTGCGGGGGTGTCCGAAAATCGCAGATGTATTTCTCATGGAAAAAATCCTCAAAGCTCTGGGGGCGGTGACATGGTGGCAGGATCATGACCTTTATCTGGACTGCAGCCGTGCAGACGGTACTGTGATCCCGGAAGCTTTTTCCGGAAAAATGCGGTCTTCCGTGATACTTCTGGGGGCAATGCTGGGACGAAATAAAAAAGCCAGCACCGGTTATCCGGGCGGATGTGTGATCGGAAAACGGCCGGTGGACCTTCATATACAGGTTTTACGCAGTTTTGGCGCTGAAATCGTGGAAAATGGAAGCAAGATCACAGGAAGCTGTGGAAAACTGAAAGGTGCAGAGATATTTTTTCCAAAAAGCAGTGTAGGGGCAACCGAGCAGGCGGTTCTGGCGGCTGCACTTGCAGAGGGAAGAACAATACTTCATGGAGGTGCGGCCGAACCGGAGATCAGATGGCTTGTCCGGTATCTGAACGGAATGGGCGCGCAGATATCCTTTCCGGAAAAAAACTGCATCTGTATTGACGGCGTGAAAAGTCTTCATCCGGGCGATGGGGTAATTCCGCCGGATCGCATCGTGGCAGGGACGTATCTTATGGCAGCAGCAGCCACGCGCGGAGAGATCATTATCGAAAATCCTCCCATCGGAGAGATGGATGGAATCCTGGAAGTATATCGGAAAATGGGTGGACAATATCATATTTTTGGTGGTAAACTAATAGTCAATGGAAAAAAGACAGGGTTGCCTCTTGCACTTCTTGAGACAGAGGTTTATCCGGGATTTCCGACAGATCTGCAGTCGCCGGTCATGGCGGTACTTGCGACCATTCCGGGGATAAGCAGAATCAGAGAGAAGATATTTGAAGACAGATATAAGACAGCTCCATGGCTGAACCGGATGGGAGCTAGGATTGAGATTAAAGACGGAACCGCTGTGATAGACGGAGGTTTTCCACTTAAGGGCTGCACTGTGGAGGCACAGGAACTTCGCGGCGGAGCGGCACTGGTAATTGCAGCACTTGCAGCAGACGGGACTACCCGGATTCGAGGCTGCCGGTTTATTGAGAGGGGCTATGAGCATATTTGCGAAGATCTGACCGCACTGGGCGGTCTTTTGATAAAGGACAGAGGAGCTTTATGAAAAAAAACAGAAAAAAACCGCTTGCAGCAGCAGGAATGATCGTAGTTCTGCTGCTGGCAGGAATTATTTTCTTTTTTACGTATTATCAGGTGGATGAAGTACAGGTGATGGGAAGCAGCCATTACTCCGAGAAGCAGATTAAAAAAATGGTTCTCAGGGGACCACTTGCGTCCAATTCGGTTCTGGCACCCATTCTCTACACGAAAAAAGATACAAAAGATGTTCCGTTTATACAGGGTTATACGGTTACCAGACTGAACCGGCATACGATTTGTGTCAGTGTCAAAGAGAAGGATATCGTAGGCTGTATTCCATATCTGGACAGTTACATATATTTTGACAGGAATGGAACTTTTATCGAGAGTTCCACAGTCAGAAATGAAAAAGTGCCGTTTTTTGATGGAATAAAAGTTAAGCATGTGCTTTATAATGAGGAGCTTCCGATCAAGGATAAAACGGTTATGAACACGGCAGTAGCGCTTTCAACCATATTTCAGAAGAATGACAAGATTCCGGATCATATTGAATTCGGTGATGACGGACAGATCAGTCTGCTTTACGGAGATATAACCGTAAAGCTTGGAAAAGATGAATATCTGGAAGACAAGATGGCGAGAGTGCTGGCCATTCTTCCGATGATTTCCGGAAAAAAAGGAATTCTTCATGTGGAGAATGTGAATGACAGCTCCAAGATCATAACTCTGGAACAGGAACAGGATGAGACAGCAGATACTGCCGAAAACTGGACCGGTGGGTATGATGAAGAAGGCAATTATACCGGCGAGGGTGAATACGATGAAAACGGCAATTATGTTGGTCCGAAGCCACAGAGTGATCTGGAATATGCACTTTCCAACTGGGTCGGTGGATACGATGAGGAAGGCGATTATACAGGAAGTGGAGAGTACGATGCAGATATGAACTATGTGGGACTGGCACCTACGGAGGAGAGTATGTCAGCCAATGGCAGTTGGAAAGGCGGATACCGGGCGGATGGCGGCTATGATGGTGTCAGTGAGTATGATCGCGACGGTAATTATGTAGGATCTGCAGAGAATGCACAGAATTCGGACAGTGCTGATAATTTGGATAGTTCTTCCGAAGATGGATCTGACAGTAGTCAGGATAACAGCATGGATGTTTCCGGTACTGGAACAGATGAAAATAACAGTGATTCTGATGGGACGGCTTATGACAGTAGTTCAGATGGTGATTACAGCTCCGAGTCTGATTCAGGTTACAGTGATGAATCAGACAGCTATGATGGATATTCAGACGGTGATTACAGTGATGAATCTGCCTATGAATAAGAGAACCACAGACATATTATAATTAGGAAAGTTTTTTTCAAAAAAACTTGCTGGAAACCTTTGGACATTTTGCCAGAGATTGTTTTGGAAATCTTTGTATTAATAGAAACAGTGCCGAAATTTAGTAAAAAAAGTATAAAAAAACAAAATTAGTGGTTGATTAATTACCGAAAAAAATATATGATATATCTATGTGTATATGTAGCTTGGAATAATTACACTGAATCGGATATCAGGTAGA
>SKEI01000810.1_pt1 | contig 10613 bp, 6 predicted proteins | sample 4826701 | NCBI WGS metagenome assembly SKEI01 (sample SAMN11008813, study PRJNA524170) | human gut metagenome | biome: Human fecal sample; material: Feces; isolation source: fecal sample from pouch patient p2, p6, p7, p14 | host: Homo sapiens | place: Israel: Tel-Aviv | collected 2016-08-31 | reverse complement strand
CTGAAAATCGCACGGTTTCCTAGTCGTTACCATTACTTTTCAGATACTCCGTTAAATGTTTATTCATCAAACGGTTAGACGAAACCGTTCAGAATTTAAAATAAAACATGCAACATGAAAACTTTGAAATATGCCTGGCGCTTCTTAATGCGTTCTAAATCGTATACTATCATTAATTTGCTAGGACTGGCTTTCAGTCTGGCATGCAGCATCATCTTGATGCGATATATCCATAGGGAACTGACGGTGGATGCACATAGCGTAAATCCGGAACATATCATCATTCCTATACGGGATATAGAAGGAAATCTTCATCCGGGAAGTTTGCAACAAGGCTGGTCTGAAACTGATTCTGTTTATATTCCTGACCATCAAATAGTGGAACAATGCCGCCTGATGTTACAGCAGCGAGACAATGTGGTATATGAAAACAGTAACTATGCAATGAATATAGCAGCAGTTGACTCCACTTTTTTTCATTTCTTCCACTACCCGGTTGCAGCCGGTGAGGCCCATTTAGATGCCCCTGGTGACGCCATCATCACCCAGCGCTATGCCCGTAATATATTTGGTAAAGAAAATCCGATAGGAAAAGTATTGGAATATTATGGTAAAAACATCACCATCAAGGGAGTGATTGGAGAATTGGGATGCAAATCATTACTTCGGTTCGATCTACTGGTATCATACAGATTGGTGGAACACTGGCAACGTATGGATATATCACTGATGCGCATACTCCCCGGTGTAGATCTGGATAAGATAAACAAAGCAAGCAATGTGTACAGAAAGGACAAAAGGGGAAACAGAATACGCTGGGAATTTATTACTTGGAAAAATTTATACTGGAGAAATTCCATTGGTCACGATGACGATTACGATTCCATCATGCAATTCGGTAACCGTACACACCTGTATATTCTTTCAGGAGTAACCATATTGCTATTATTGGTAGGTATATTGAATTTCATCAATATTTATATGGTATTTATGATGAAACGTTCTAAAGAATATGGAGTAAAGAAAGTATTCGGCTTGCAGCGTCTGCCTTTGTTTTTACAAATATGGATAGAAAATCTGTTATTAGCCTTTGCCGCATTGCTAACCGCCTGGCTGTTGATAGAAGCAACCCAAGTACCAGTCAGCCGGTTGATGAATGAACAAATTAGCTATTCGGCATTCGACTGGCAATTGTCTTTGGGATTCATCATATTATTACCTTTGGTCACTTCTATTTATCCATACATCAGATATAATTATCTCCCTCCTATTGTGTCTATCCGTTCAATAACATCAAACCGTCATGCTATCACTGTACGTATGACATTCCTTTTTTTTCAATACATTATAACCATATTACTCCTTATCCTGTCCTTTTACTTTGGCAAGCAACTGCATTTCCTGCTGAATACCTCTCCCGGATATCGGACAGAAAGAATTCTCAGAGCTGAGTTGTTACACGAAAACAAAAATTATCTGCGCTCTGATACAGAAGAAAAGCGCAATGAGCGCTTTGCCCGCCAAGACCGTATCAAGCAACTATTAAACGAGTGTCCTCACATTGAAATGTGGATGAATTCCCATTATTCTATATTAAGGGGAGGCTCTATCTGCATGTTGTTAAATGACCAGGATACCCGTCAACCCATGCTCACCCTATTTCCTTCTCCACAATTCTTCCAACTATATGATTTAAAAGTACTGGAAGGAGAAATCCCCCAAAAATTTGAAGGTTGGAGTGACTATAAAATGGTACTGAACAAAGCAGCAATGAAAGCTATGGGCTATACTCGGCTAGAAGATGCTTTTGTACGCAGCGAATCCCCGCTTTGGATTAGTGTCAGCGAAAAAGGAGAAATGGAAGAAGGTGGAACCAAACTTATGCCTGTAGTGGCTATAATAGACGATTATTACCCAAGCCATCTCACTGAAGGAATAAAACCGATGGCATTTGTCGTAGGGCCCAGCAGCGGCAACAGCGATTTTTTGATTGCCGTCAGCCCCGATAAAGAAAAAGAAGTCATAGAATATCTGAAGAAAACAGAGAAAGAAATATATAATACCGAAGACTTCACCTATACTTGGTTGACAGATGAAGTCCACAAACTTTATGCTCAGGACCGTCAAACAGCAAACATTTACTTTGTCTTTGCCTTGATAGCAATCATCATCTCCTGTTTGGGATTATTTGGATTATCCTTATTTGATATCCGACAACGTTATCGTGAAATTGCCATCCGCAAAGTAAATGGCGCAGGGATGAAAGACCTTTACCTGCTATTGTTCCGCAAATATATCAAAGTAATAGGTTGTGCATTTGTATTGGCTATTCCACTTGCCTATTACCTCATATATATGTATACACGGGATTTTGTACTAAAAATACCTGTAGATATAGGAATTTATTTAGCAGTTCTAGCTATCATTTCCTTTATTTCATCAAGCACATTAATTTGGCAAATACACAAAGCTGCTCAAATTGATCCCGCAAAAATTATAAGATCAGAATAAACACACATTAAATATGAAAACACTGAAATATGCTTGGCGCTTTTTAATGCGTTCTAAATCGTATACTATCATTAATTTGCTGGGACTGGCATTCAGTCTGGCATGCAGTATCATCTTGATGCGATATATCCATAGGGAACTGACAGTGGACACACATTGCATCGACAGGGAGCATGTGTATGCTATCTGTACCAATACAGAAGGTAACCGGGGACTGAGTGGACTGAAACAATATAACTATGATACCATTTCTATCGACAATCGTTTCGTAGAAGCTATGACCACCTATATTCCATTGGAAAAGGACTATGTCATTTCCGGTACCAACCGTATTCCGGCACGTTGCCTCGTTACCGACAGTGTATTTTTCCAGTTATTTCATTATCCTATAGTGCAAGGAAAGCTATCTCTCACAACACCTCAGTCGGCATTATTAACAGAAAAATACGCCCGTAAGATTTTCGGTAATGAAAATCCGATAGGTAAAGTACTACGTTATAGCAATGGCAAAGATATTACCGTAGAAGGCATTGTAGGAGAACCTGAGTGTAAAACTACAATTAACTTTGATATCATCCTCTCTTCTAAATTATCCCAACATTGGGAAAGGATGAATACAGAGCTCTATCGTTTCCTACCCGGTACAGATATAAATGCCATAAATAAGACAGGTAGTGTCCCACGATATATAAATGACCCTAAATATGACACTCGCACACATACATTTTCTTTAATTTCTGTGAAGGATATTTACTGGGACGGTTCTTTAACAGACCGTGAACCTGCTATGTTTCTTTCGGGAAACCATTCCCACTTAATTATTTTGTCGGGCGTATGCCTGTTATTGCTCCTCACCGGCATCTTGAATTTTATTAATCTTTACCTGGTAGCATTATTACGCCGCGGAAAAGAATATGGATTGAAGAAAGTATTTGGTGTATGCGGCAAAACATTGTTTGCCAATATATGGATTGAAAATACATTACTAGTTCTGAGCGCCTTATTAGTATCCTGGCTTATTATTGAAATAATGTCTGCCCCTACTGAATATTTGTTCGACATTCACTTTTCTTATACGGCTTTCGACGGATGGCTTTCGGCAAGTATTTTATTATTGTTACCAGTAATAACTTCTATTTATCCATACATTAAATACAATTACACCTCCCCCATTCTTTCCATTCGCTCTATCGGTGTCCAAAGTCATTCCAAACATTTTCGTATGTTCTTTCTAGGGGCACAGTATATTATAACTTTTTTGTTAGTGGTATTATCACTTTATTTTAATCGACAACTTGGAATGTTGTTAAATACCGAACCCGGCTTTCGTACTAAAAACATAATGAATGTAAATTTAGTATATGAATCGAAAGATTTTAGCAGTTATACTTATGAAAGTATGCAACAACGCCGCCAACGTGTCATGCAATTGGATAATGAACTTAATGCATGCCCTTTTATTGAATTGTACGAACCTAGCTATGAGAATATCCTTACTCCTACCTTTGGTACAAATTATCTGAACAATAAAGGAGAAAAGGTGTTTCTGAATATTCATTACGCCACTCCTGCATTTTTCAAATTATATGATATAAAAGTAATTGAAGGTGAGATACCCGATATAAATAAAGAAGACCGGCGCACTGTTTTTGTTGTAAACAAAGCCGCACTGAAAGCATTAGGCTATACTTCAATCAATGGCGCTGGAGTGATTGAAGAAAATCAAAAAAGGGCTAATGCTAACGCTTCTCTTCAACCTATCGTTGCAGTAGTAGAGGATTATTTTGAAGGACATTTGACATCAGGAATCAAGCCTACTATCTATCCTGTCGGAGCACGGTTCAGTGGTGATCTTTATCAGATAGCTTATACACCCGGTAAAAAGAAAGAAGTGATTGATTTCTTACGTAATTTGGAATATAAAGTCTATGGAAGTGAAGACTTTGAATATACTTTCCTGGAAGATGATATCAAAGCGATGTATACACAAGACCGCCAAACAGCCACTATTTATTCTATTTTTGCAGGTATGGCTATTATTATTTCCAGTCTTGGTCTGTTAGGGATTTCTCTTTTTGACATTCGCCAACGATATCGGGAAATAGCGATTCGTAAAGTGAACGGTGCAAGTGCCAAAGACCTTTACCGACTGTTATTCCGCAAATATATAACCGTTTTAATTATAGCATTTATCATAGCTATTCCTTTGGCTTATTATCTGATAAATACCTATACTCAAGATTTTGCAGTAAGGGCACCTGTCAGTATAGACATTTTTATCATATCATTGCTGTTGGTAATAATCATATCACTGGGCACCTTAGCATACCAAATACAAAAGGCGGCATATATTAATCCGACACAAATCATGAAAACAGAATAATTTTATAAAACAACGGAAATATGTTAAGGCATTATATAAAAATGGCAATGCGCCACTTATTAAAAAATAAGATACAAAATCTGATATCTATCGTAGGGCTATCCGTCGGGATATTATGTTTTAGTATCTGTCTTTATTGTAGCCGGTTCATCAGCGAAGTAGATTCTTGCTTTTCCAATAAAGAACTCATAGCAGACATAAATTTATGTACAACACGGGGAGATTTGTATTCTGGTATTCCGGCAACAACGATTGAAGAATTGCGCAAACTTAGATTCGATGAGGTTCAAGATTTTACCTTTACCGTTTATCCCCGAGAGCGGAGTTACAACGTAGAGATAAAAGAAGGGAAAGAATTGCCATACGATCATTTGATGACAATGGAAGTAGACTCTCTTTTTAGGAAAGTATTCACTCCCCGAATACTACAGGGATCATGGGAAGTAGCCTCCAACACCCCCAATGCCATCATACTGACCCGCTCTTTAGCAAAAAGGATTTTCGGTGAATCAGAAAATCCCATAGGCAAACGTATGATATTGACACAACGTCTTTTTACAGCACCGGATACCACTCCTCGTACTGGAGGCATAGCCTATACCATTCAAGCCGTGATAGAAGATATTCCCCTGAATACCAGCCTGAGTTTTCTTGAGAAACTGGACATGCTGACTTTGAATGACAGTGAAGGAACATTGCAATTCAACGGTCGTAATAATATGACTGGAGGTTTTGGTTTTGCCCTGCTACATCCGGGTAAAACAGCTCGAAAATTAGAAGCCCGTTTTCGCTCCATAAATATGAAGCACCACATATATGACGAAGAAACAGCTATAACCGCCTCGCCCTTTGGAAAGAAATTTTGGGATAAGTCCATTGCTCCTTATTTTGCAGGAATAACCATGATAGTAGGCCTGTTGATTTTACTGACCGGACTTCTTAATTTCTTCCATTTTCTTATGGGAACTTTTTTGAATCGTAACCGTGAATACGGGATACGCAAAGTTATGGGCAGTGGAAACCAGCAACTTTTTTACCAACTCTTTGTCCAGTCTGTCATCATTGCATTCATCGCTTTCTTGTTTACGTTCTGCTTGATTGAAATAATCAGTCCCTATTTGAATTTCAATTTATTTAATTACGTTCTTATCATTGAAAAGAACCTCTTGTTTATACAGACCGCAGAGTATATGGTATTCATCTTATTTTTATGTATGATATTATGCTTTATAACTGTATTGCGCATACATTACACACCCATCCAGACAGAGATTCATGGCAGTGAGATAAAACGTCATAAACATGGAATGCGGAATATACTGTTAGGTATCCAATTTTTTATATGCTGGGTTTTTGTCGCATTTACCGTAGCTCTTTATATGCAAGCGGAGAAAACGGAATCTACCCTATTCAACACATTGACTGAAAAAGAAAAAGCCAATATACTAAGTTTCTCCATAGATTATATGTTTATGAAGAATGAAGAGAAACTGGCTTTAATAGAACGTATATCCAAATTTTCCGGTGTACAAGACAAATTATTGGCAGACATCAGTTATCTGAAAGGTATATCAGGTACTGGGATGCAAATGGAAAAAGGTAACCCGGAAAGCAGTTTTGAAGTAAATGTCATGAATGTTTCCACTAACTTCTTCCAATTCATGAACATACCTTTACTATCGGGACACACATTAAAAGCCAAAGAGGATTTGGTAGTAGACAAAACATGGGCGGAACGCCAGAAAAAAGATCTGTTAGGAACTATTTTATACAATTACTCGGAAAGCTATACCATTTGCGGTGTATGTGACGATTTTATCGCCGATGTATATAATCAAAGTCCTGGATTTGTATTCTTACCCAGCGACTTCAATTATTATGTAGGTCATTGCTATCTGAAATGCGAGCCGGGGGAAACGGCTGATATAAAAAAAATGATAGAAAAGACATTGAAAGAAACACTCCCGGAAAGTATTCATCCTCATGTCACTACATTGCAGGAAGATATATATGAAGCACAAGCAATAGAAAATAAATTGAAAGGGATTATTCTATTCTTTTCTATCGTCAGCCTGCTCATTACTTTGTTGGGAGTTTATTCGACCATCACATTGGATACGGAACGCAGACAAAAGGAAGTAGCTATCCGGAAGGTAAATGGAGCAGGATTGAAACAGATTATTTTATTGTTTGCCCGCCTTTATATAAAACTGCTGACTGTTTCCGCAATTATTGCATTTCCATTAATTTATATAGTCATACAAATATGGAAAAAAGCATATATTGTATTCTTTAATGACGGTATCATATATTGGGCAGGAATTTTCATCGGAATAACATTTATTACGGCCCTCACGGTATTATTCCGTATTCTGGGAATTGCACGAATTAACCCTGCAAAAGTAATCAAGAACGAATAACTTTATAAAATATAAGATTATGATCAAAACAGTAAACTTACAGAAAATCTTCAAAACAGAAGAAGTCGAAACATGGGCATTGAACAATGTCAATCTAGAAATCAAAGCAGGCGAATTTGTAGCCATCATGGGACCATCCGGTTGTGGAAAGTCCACCCTGCTGAATATCCTCGGCCTTTTGGACAATCCTACGGGAGGCACTTACGAACTGAACGGAACAGACGTTTCCAAATTTACCGAAGCACAACGCACCAATTTACGTAAAGGGGTCATCGGATTCGTGTTCCAGAGCTTTAACCTGATTGATGAATTGAATGTATTCGAAAATATCGAGTTACCCTTATTGTATATGGGGATTCCGGCGGCAGAACGCAAACGCCGGGTAGAAGATGCCATGAACCGTATGGCTATTGCCCATCGGGTAAAACATTTCCCACAACAACTATCCGGCGGACAGCAACAACGTGTTGCAATAGCCCGTGCTGTAGTAGCAAACCCGAAACTGATTCTAGCAGATGAGCCTACCGGCAATCTGGATTCCAAAAACGGCAAGGAAGTAATGGAACTTCTGACCGAACTGAATAAAGAAGGAACAACAATTGTTATGGTTACCCACTCCCAACACGATTCCGGCTATGCAGGGAGAACCATTAATTTGTTTGACGGGCAGGTGGTGAATGAAATAAAAATATAAGTCAATTTATTATAGAGGTGGTTAAACCACCTCTATAATAACAAAAGGATATTATAACAATGAACGTCTTCTTAAACATCAAACTTATTGCCCGCAACTGGTGGCGAAACAAACTTTTTTTTCTGATTTCGCTATTCAGTCTTACAGCTGGATTAGGATGCACCAATCTGCTTATGACTTTTTTTATCCATGAATATAATGTGGAAAAATATAATACCGACCGTAACCTCATTTATCTATTACGTCAAGACTCTCCAATGGAAGAAGGTATTAAAGTAGCCTACTCTACCTCAGACGCAGCCACACAGATAAAAGAAAAATATGCTGAAATTACAGATATTCTGCGTGTAAACGGAATGTCTGGTAATCTTTGCAAATATAATGGAACAGATATCAAACAGTTTCTTTTTATCAGTGCCGACTCTACTTTAAATCAATTTTTTCCTTATACAACTTCAGAAGGCAGCCTGGAAGAAGTCCTCACGACTCCGGACAAAGTTGCTGTAAACAAAAGATTTGCCCACCAACTTTTCGGAAATCATTCCGGTATTGGAGAAATCTTGGAAATAATCAATAAAGAAGGACAAAGTAAAAGTTATAAAGTAGCAGCTATATTAGAAGATCGTCCACAATCTTTTCTGCATTTTGATTTGCTGACAGGACTATCCGACAAATCATGGGGTGGTCCTGTATTATTGAAACTACAACCAGGTGCATCTCCCTTAGCTTTACAGGAAAAAATTAAAAAAGACAAGATTCCAGCATTAGTACCGGATTCACGATATTATATTGATCCGATAAAAGAACTATACTTTAATACAGGAAAAGACAGCAAGCAGCAACAGTTGGCTTTTTTCCAACATTGTGATGTATTATTACTATATATCAGTCTGATTTCGGCCCTGCTTGTGCTTATCATCGCTTGTTTCAACTATACAAATCTGACTCTCTCACGTACCCTGCAGCAACTTAAAATGATACATATAGAAAAGCTGATGGGAGCAAAATCAAAAGAAATCCGCAGTCAGTTATTTCTTGATGCAGCACTTACCGTTTTATTTGCATTCCTGTTATCATTATTGCTTATTAATGACATGCTGCCGTGGTTTAACAACCTGTTGTCTACCCGCCTTTCCTTCTCTTTCTTTTTCAGCCGGCAAGTTCTACCTTTACTTTTATCCTTCATTTTCCTCATGGCTGTCATTCCTGGTCTGTATATCAGCCATAAACTCTCTCAACAGACTTTGAGCAAGTATCGGCAAGCTTATACAGGAAAGAAAAAGCAACAATTTATATGGTTGCTTGTTACCATCCAGTTTATATTTTCAATCGGGTTAGTGTATGCAACCACTCTTGCACAAAAACAAATGGATTTAATCAAATCCCGTGCATACCATTACGAAAATACAATAGAAATAGGGAGTGGCACCCTTCCTCTGTTTCCGCTCTATCAGGAACTGAAACAAATGGATGGAATAGAGTCTATAAGTCTTTCCATGAGTTCTGTACTTTACTGTTGGCTTCGTGAACTTCCTATCCGACAAACAGACGGTAGTATCCAACATAATTCTATAGCACACATCCCTACCGACACAACTTTCTTCCAAACCATGCATATCCGGCAAATTGCCGGAGTATCTCCCTCCCAAGCCTGTCGGGAATATACTCATCCGGCTTTTATCAATGAAAAGCTTGCGCGTCTGCTGAACATAGATGTTTCCCACATAGGTCATAAACTAAATGAATTTGATAAATTCTCGGATTCATTAAGTACTATTGCAGGTATTTTCAAGAACTTCCCATTAAACTCCCTGGAAGAGGAAATCGGTGGTCAACAAATATCTATTGGAACAGAACAAGATTTAATTCAGAAAGGAACATTCATACAAATAAAACTCATTCCTGAATATTATAAAGAAACATTGGTATCTATTGAAAAATTATGGAAGGAAATGAATGGTGACAGAGGTTTCAAATATGTAGATATGCATAAAGAATTTATGTCGCGTAATAACAAAGTAATTATACTCTCCCGAATCCTTATCAGCTACTCATTTATTGCATTGGCCCTGACCTGTTTTGGCCTGTTCGGTATTTCATGGTACGCTGTACGTCATCGTACCCGTGAAATTGCAATCCGTAAAGTGCACGGTGCTTCCAATTGGGAAATAGTATGGTTACTAAACCGTTCGTTTCTATGGCAAATACTAGTAGCATACATCATCGCTATTCCGATAACGTGGTTATTAATGCAACATTGGCTGGAGCAATTTGCTTATCGAATTTCAGCCACACAATGGAATTTCCTGACCCCTGTTCTTATTGTATTGGTAATTACAACCATTACGATAACAATACATAGTTATCTCAGTGCACGCACTAATCCGGTAAACAGCCTAAAAGCTGAATAGCAAACGTCTATGTATATGTTCTCTTTTGCTGAAAAAGAACCAAGCTTACAGAAATCACAACAAGGATTATGTCCAAAGCACTGTATGTAGTAAAGGTAAGCATTCGGCCTCGTGCGTGTTTCTCTCCAAGTTATAATAAAGTCAAAAGCCAGACGAAGCATGTCTGGCTTTTGACTTTATTATAGCTTTCCTGT
>SKEI01001994.1_pt1 | contig 10655 bp, 7 predicted proteins | sample 4826701 | NCBI WGS metagenome assembly SKEI01 (sample SAMN11008813, study PRJNA524170) | human gut metagenome | biome: Human fecal sample; material: Feces; isolation source: fecal sample from pouch patient p2, p6, p7, p14 | host: Homo sapiens | place: Israel: Tel-Aviv | collected 2016-08-31 | reverse complement strand
CCGCCGCCTCCGCGCGGGCGATCAGCGCGTGGAGGTTCGCGATCTGCAAGTCGCGCTGCTGGGCGCTTTTGCGCAGCTCCGCCAGGGTCTGCCGCACCGAAGCGAGTTTTTTCTCGTCGTCGGCGCGCTCCTGTATCGCCTTGTCAAGCGCGATGCGCATGTCGTTGACTGTCTCCGACTGCCGCCGCGCCTGCGATTCCAGTTCCTCCGCCCGCTTGTTCAGCATGTCGGGGTCCTCGCCGAGAGAGGTCACCAGCTGCCCGAACAGCGACCGTCCGCGTTCGCCGGCCAGTGAGGACAACGATTTCAGCCGTTCCTGTATCTGAGACATCTCATGCCAGGTCTGGTTGATTCGCGCGAGTGCCGGGCTGGATTGCGCGCTCAGCGATTCGATCTGTTCGATGCGCACCTTGACCCGGACGAGCTCCGATTGCGCGGCCTGCAGGTCGTGACGCACCGAAGCCAGCTCGCCGCGCACCGCGTCGCGCTTCGCCATCGCGGCGACGGCATCGTCGGCGTACAGGCGGCTCTGCGCATCGCGCAACGTCACCTGGATGCTGTCGGCCCTGCGCGAGATACGCGCCTGCCGGCCAAGCGGCCCGAGCTGCCGTCGTATCTCGCTCAGCAGGTCGTCGAGCCGCGACAGGTTCGTTTCGGTGTTCGCCAACTTGCGCAGCGCACGTTCCTTGCGCTTGCGGTGCTTGAGGATGCCCGCGGCCTCTTCGATGAACGCGCGGTGGCCGCTGGGATCGGCCCTCAGAATCGCGTCCAGCCGCCCCTGCCCGACGATCACGTGCATCTGCTGCCCGAGCCCGGTGTCGCTCAACAGCTCCTGGATGTCGAGCAGACGGCAGGCCGAGCCGTTGATCGCGTATTCGGAACCCCCGTTGCGGAAGATGGTGCGGCTGATCGTCACCTCGCTGTAGTCGATGTTCAGCGTGTGGTCGGTGTTGTCGATCGTCAGGCTCACCTGTGCGCGGCCGAGTGGCGGGCGGGAGGACGTTCCCGCGAAGATCACGTCCTCCATCGACGTGCCGCGCAGGTTCTTCGCGCCCTGTTCACCCATCACCCAGGTGAGCGCGTCGACGATGTTCGACTTGCCGGAACCGTTCGGACCGACGACCGCGGTGATGCCCGGCTCGAATCGCAGCGTCGTGGCGGATGCGAACGATTTGAAGCCGCGCAGCGTGAGTTCCTTGAGATACATGTCGACTAGGCCTGTCCGCCCTGGGGACCGCCGTCGGCGGCATCCGCCTCCTCGTCAGCCTCCTTGGCGGCCTCCTTGGCGGCCTTGTCAAAGCCGAAATCGCCGAAGTCGTTCTCGTTGAAATCGGGGTTCGCGTCGGTGGCGAAGGCCGTGTCGGCGTCCGATTCCACCCCGGACCGTGCAGGGTCTCCGGCGCCGGTGCGCGGCTCGGGCTCGCCCACCGAGGGATTGACACGCTCGGCCTTCGGCTTGGCGAGGTCGGCGTTCATCCGCTCCTTGAGCAGCGTGCGCGCGTCTCCGGCGGTGACGAAACTGCCGCAGACCAGCACGCCACGGCCGTAGCCGACTCCGGTCTCATCCTCGACGTCCACCATGTCGACCGCTTTCTGGATGGCGTCTGGCAGGCTGTCCTCGCGGATGACACGGTCGCGGCCGAACACCTGGACGGCGATCTTCTCCAGTTCCTCGGCCGGCATGACGCGGTCGCGCCACGAGTTCTCGGTGACGACGACCTGGCTCAGGATCGGCTCCAGCACGCCGAGATACTCCTCCACCTGCTTGTCGCCCATCATCGCGACGACGCCGACCAGCTGTGTGAAGTCGTAGCTTTCCTCGATGGCCTTGCGCAGCGCCTCGGCCGCGTTCACGTTGTGTCCGCCGTCAAGGATGATCGTCGGCGACGTGCGGATCTGCTCTATGCGGCCGGGCACCTTGACGCCCTGCAGCGCCTGCCCGACCAGGTCGCCGTTCAACGGCCCGTTGACCGGGATGACCGCCTCCGCGGCAGCGAGCGCGGCGAGCGCGTTGTGTGCCTGGTGCTCGCCGAACTTGGCGATCGGCACCTGCTCGTACACCCCGTTCGGTGTGTGCAGCGTGGCGATCTGGCCGCCAACCGCAGGCACGCGGTCCGTGACCTCCATCTCATAGCCGTCGCGTACCAGCGTCGCATGGTTGCGCTCGGCGGCCTCCATCAGAATCGGCATGACCCGCTCCTCATGCGGCTGCGGCCCGATGATGGCGGTGCAGTTCGGCTTTATGATACCGGCCTGCTCGGTGGCGATCTGCTCGACGGTGTCGCCAAGCCACTGCATGTGATCCATGTCGACCGGGCCGATGATGGCCGCGTCCGCGTCCAGCACGTTCGTCGCGTCCCACAGGCCGCCCATGCCGACCTCGACGACGGCAACGTCGACCGGCGCGTCGGCGAACTTCCAGATGGCCATCGACGTCAGCACCTCGAAGAAGCTCATCGGGGGGCGGCCGGACTCGGCCATCTTCGCGTCGACGATGGCGACCAGATCCTTGATCTGATCCCACATGTCCACGAAATCGTCATCGCTCAGCTCCTGCCCGTCGATGGCGATGCGCTCGTTGATACGTTCCAGATGCGGCGACGTATACAGGCCGGTGCGCAGCCCATACGCCCGGCAGAGGGCCTCGGCCATGCGGGCGGTCGACCCCTTGCCGTTCGTGCCGGTGACGTGGATCACACGGAATGAGTGCTCCGGATGGCCGAGCACGTCGAGCATGAGGTTCATCCGGTCCAGGTCCAGATTCGTGGTGTTGTGCTCCGGCGGGCGGCGCATGATGTCGCGCTCCACGTCGCGGATGGCCTCGTTGTTGCGGTTCGGATGCTCAAAAGACATGCTGATATCGACCTCGTTTGCTCGTCAATGGTTCCGTTACGCCATTCTAATGGTCGTCCTGTCATATGCCGACGGCAATATCCGGCCAGCAGGTCGCCGCCGCGTCATTGCGACGCCAATCGCAGGCACGATGACGGCGTAATTCACGAAGTCGTCACCAAAAAATGACCGTTCGTATGACCTAACCCATGAAACGAGCTCTTATATGGTTCTGTACTTGATAAGGAAAGGTTCGGCTCTCCGATGAGAAGACCACGCGATAGGAGATGGATCATGCGGGCAATCATCCTCAGTGGCGTAGCGTTCATAGCGACCACGGCCGTGCTTGCGCTTGCCTGCCCGGCGCATGAGCTCGCCGACATGGAAGACGAGTGAGACGGACGGCACGTCACACCGGTCAGCCCCTATGACGACCGTGTAGCGCTCGTTTGCGTCCTTAAGTGCGCGCCGAAACGACAACCGTGCGCACTTAGGGACGCAAAGGGGCCGGTTTGCGTCCCTATGTTCGCGCACTTGTCGTTTCGGCGCGCACTTAGAAACGCAAACAGACCCGCCGCTAGCGCTGCACCCCGTCGGCGACGAACATCGCGTGGGCGTCGCCCCGGCGCTTGTTGTCGAGATAGCGCCGGAACAGCTTCAGCCGCTCCACAGTGCTGGCGGCCAGGGGCTCGGGCAGATCATCCAGTTCGAACCAGCCCACGTTCAGGCTTTCCTCGTCCCCCACATACGGCTCGGCATTGCCGCCGGGCTTGAGAGCGCACAGGAACGAGTGGTCCATGTACATCGTATTGTCGCCGTTCGCATAGGTGATCACGCGTGACGACGACGTGACGGCGACCAGGTCTGTGACGACCGCGTCGATGCCGGTCTCCTCCTTGATCTCGCGCACCACCGTATCCGCCGGCTGCTCACCGGGCTCGTTGATGCCATAGACCATGGCCCACTCGCCGGTGTCGGAGCGACGGCCCAGCAGCAGGCGGCCCCGGTCGTCCAGCACGCAGCCGGTGACCCCGTTGAGCCACAACAGGTCATGGCCGATCTTCTTGCGCAACTCCAATACGAATTCGGGTGTTGGCATGGGCATTCCTCCTTGTATTGCGCACAACCGACGATGCTGCCCCGTTGAAAGGGGCGGCATCGTATCGGAACAATCAGGCCTTGGAGCCTGCGGCCATGTCGGCCATCCACTGCTCGACGTCGTCGGGCTGCTTCGGGATGCCCGCGGAAATCCATTCGGGGCCGTTCTCGGTCATCAGCACGTCGTCCTCGATGCGGATGCCGATACCGCGGTATTCCGGCGGAATCAGCAGGTCGTCCTCGCGGAAGTACAGGCCGGGCTCGATGGTGAAGATCATGCCGGGTTCGATCTTCGCGCCTTGGTACGACTCGTAGCGAGCCTGTGCGCAATCGTGCACGTCAAGCCCGAGGTGGTGCGCCACGCCGCAGGCGAGCCAACGGCGGTGCTGCTGGCCTTCGGGCGACAGCGATTCCTCGACGTCCACCGGCAGCAGCCCCCAGTCGTGCAGGCGCTGCGCGATCACGCGCATGCAGGCGTGATGGATGTCGGAGTACGTGGCGCCCGGCTTGGCGGCCTCGAAGCCGGCCTGCTGGGAGTCCAGCACCGCCTGGTAGAGCCGGCGCTGGAAATCGGTGAACTTGCCGTTGGTCGGGAACGTGCGGGTGATGTCGGCCGTGTACAGGCTGTTGACCTCCACACCGGCATCGATGAGCAGCATGTCGCCCTTGCGCACGACGCCCGTGTTGCGCATCCAGTGCAGAATCGGCGCGTGCTCGCCGGAGGCGATGATCGTATCGTAGCCCAGCGCGTTGCCCTCCTCGCGGGCCACCGCGTTGAACGCGCCTTCGAGGATGCGCTCGGAGCGCGGCTTGTCGAGCGCTTCGGGAAGCTTCGCAAGGATGTGGTCGAAGCCGTGCTTGGTGGCCTGGACAGCCTTGCGCATCTCTCCGATCTCGTACTCGTCCTTGACCATGCGGGCTTCGGCGGCGAACTCGTGCAGCTTGTCGTCGGCTGCGTTGTTCTTGTCCGGGTCGGTATAGCCGTTGGCCTCACGGATCGATTCGACCAGTGACGTGACCTGCGGGTCGGCGTCGCTGATCACGCGCACGCGCACCGCACCGGCCTCGGCCCCGACGTCCTTGGACAGCGCGTCAGCCAGCTGGGCGATGTCGTGCGTCTCGATGCCGGTCATCGCGGTCATTTCCTTGAGACCGGCGCGAGGGCCCACCCAGTATTCGCCGTAATGGGCGTTCATGAAGAAGTCCTGCGTGGCGGTGTCGGCGCGCGGGGCGACGAACAGCTCGGCCTCATGCGTCTTGCCGGCCTTCGCCTCGGGCGAATCCGGGTCGAGAGGGTTGAGCACCAGCACGGCACCCGCCTCGTAATCCTGGCCGAGGCCGGTGTAGTACGCGAAGGTGGTGTCCGGGCGGAACATGTAATCGCAGTCGTTGTTGCGCACCTTGGGACTGCCTGCCGGAATCACCAGACGCTCGCCTGGGAACGCCTTGCCCAGTGCGGCGAGTCGCGCCGGCGTGAACTTCGAGGATTCGAGCGGCTCGATCTCCGGTTCGCTGGCGTCCCAACCGGTCTTCATGAAATCAATGAAGGCGCTGGAATTGGGACGCAGCGAACGGTTGTTCACACGGTCGCTCATCGCCTGATCCGCGCCGGGGGCGTTCGCCTCCTCGCGGGCCTCGTATTCCTTGTCCTTATCGGTGATGACTTCGCTCATCGTGTGACGCTCCTTCGTACTGTTCGAAAACATGTGTCGTTCGAAAACCGACTGACAATTCCTTCCCTATACTAGTCGCACCACGCCCGCCCATACGACGTTCGCGCGGAGTCGATATGTATCCTCCCGCCAGCGGGGCGGAACCGGTAATCCTGCTGGGGCTAGCGGCTAGGCCGCGTTTTCGGCGGCCAGAAGCTCGTGCAGGTGGGCGCGGTGCTTCTGCTGTTCGCGCGGGTCGGGAACCGGCAGCGAGGCGAGCAGTTTCTTCGTGTACTGGTTGCTCGGCCGCTGCATGATGTCGTCGGCGTCGCCGTGCTCGACGATGCGTCCCTTGTGCATGACCATGATACGGTCGGCGAGCATGTCCACCACGGCCAGATCGTGGGTGATGAACAGGCAGGCGAATCCGATCTCAACCTGCAGCTTCTTGAACAGTTCAAGGACCTTGGCCTGCACCGACACGTCGAGCGCGCTCGTCGGCTCGTCGGCGATCAGCAGCGACGGCTTGAGCGCCAGCGCGCGTGCCAGCGAGGCGCGTTGCCGCTGGCCACCCGACAGCTCGTGCGGGAATCGGCTCATGTACGCCCTCGGCAGCTGCACCATCTCCAGCAGGTCGCCCACGTACTCCTTCGCGTCAGCGACCGACGAGTACTTGCGGTGCACGATGAGCGGTTCGGCGACGTTCTCCGCGATGGTCATCAGCGGGTTGAACGAGCTGCCCGGATCCTGGAACACGAATCCGATGTCGGCACGCTTGGGCTTGAAATCACGCTCCCTGACGCCGTTCATCTCGACGCCGAGCACATTGAGCGAGCCTCCGCTCACTTTCTGCAGGCCGGCTATCGCGCGGCCGGTGGTGGATTTCCCGGAACCGGACTCCCCCACCAGACCGAGCACTTCGGAACGGTGGATCGCGAAGTCGATGCCGTCTACGGCCACGAAGTCGGGCTGCATCAGGTGCCCGGGGTACGTGATCGTCAGTCCCTTCGCCTCGACGGCCAGTGGCTCGTCATGCCAATCCGACGTGCGGTCGATCGGCTTGCCGTCGACATCGCGCACGACCAGCTTCTGGCCGATGCGCGGCACCGCCGCCAGCAGGCGCTGGGTGTAGGGATGGCTGGGATGGTAGAAGATGCTTTCCACATCGCCCTGCTCGACGACATGGCCGCGGTACATCACGACCACCTGGTCGGCGATGTCGGCGATGACGCCCATGTTGTGCGTGATGATCAGCACGGAGGCGTCGAACTCGTCGCGGGCGAGACGCAGCAGGTCGAGGATTTCGGCCTGCACGGTCACGTCGAGCGCGGTGGTCGGCTCGTCGGCGAGGATCAGCCCGGGGTTGAGCACCAGCGCCATCGCGATGACGATGCGCTGCTTCTGGCCGCCGGAGAACTGGTGGGGATAGTAGTCGATGCGGGTCTCGGCCTCGGGGATGCCGACCTTCTTGAGGATGTCGATGGCCTTCGCCCGGCGCTCCTTCTTGTCTTTCATGCCGTGGGCACGCAGGCCCTCCTCGATCTGCCAGCCGATGGTGTACACCGGGTTGAGCACCGAGTTGGGCTCCTGGAACACCATGGCCGCTTCGGAGCCGCGCATGCGGCGCAGATCCTCACCGGACAGGCTCAGCACGTCAAGACGTTCGGAGTCGGCACGGTTCGACAAGTAGATCGCACCGGACGTGGTGGCGGTCTCGGGCAGCAGCTTGATGATCGAACGGGCGGTCACCGACTTGCCGGAGCCGGATTCGCCGACCACGCCGACCACGGTCTTGCGCGGGATGGTGAAGTTCACCTTGTCGATGGCCTTGATGGAGCCCGCATCGGTCATGAACGAGACGCTGAGGTTCTCGATTTCAGCTAGATTGCCGGACGTGTCCTTGACGTTGGTCGAGTCACTCATGGTCGGTCTCCTTTTCCATCACCTGCGCGATGGCAGGGTTCTCCACACTGACCTGGGGCTTGCCTTCGGATCTGAGCTCCGCGATCACCTCGTTGTCGGCGCTCGGCTTCTCACTGGGGTCGACGGACGTGTCTTCGATGGATCCGATGCCCGCGCCGGCGGACTTGCGGGCACGAAGCCGCGGCTCCGCCAGATCGTTGAGCGATTCGCCCACCAGTGTGATACCCAGCACGATCAGCACGATGGCGATGCCGGGGAACACGGCCGTCCACCAGATGCCGGCGGTGACGTCGGCGACGGAACGGTTCAGGTCATACCCCCATTCGGCCGCGGACGTCGGCTCGATGCCGAAGCCGAGGAAGCCCAGTCCGGCGAGCGTCAGAATCGCCTCGGACGAGTTGAGCGTAAGAATGACGGGCAGCGTGCGCGTCGAGTTCTTCAGCAGGTGCTTGGTCATGATGCGCCATGTGGAGGCGCCCACGACCTTCGCCGACTCGACGTAGGCCGACCCTTTGATGCGCACCACTTCGGCGCGGATGGTGCGGAAATACTGCGGGATGTACACCACGGTGATGGAGATGCCTGATGCCAGGATGCCGCTCCACAGGCCGGACTGGCCGCCGGAGATCATGATGGCCATCAGGATGGCGAGCAGCAGCGACGGGAACGAGTAGATGGCGTCGGCGATCACGACCAGCACGCGGTCGACCCATCCGCCGAAATATCCGGAGATGAGGCCGAGCAGCACGCCGGCGAAGATCGACAGCAGCACGGCGACGATGATGGCGATGACCGCGGTCCTCGCTCCCCACACCGTGCGGCTGAACACGTCGAATCCGCCGACGGTGGTGCCCCAGATGTGCTTGGACGAGGGGGCGGCCTGCGTCGGGAACGACACGCCGTCCGCGTCCTTGATCTGCGAGTATCCGTAAGGCGCAATCAGCGGGGCGAAGACCGCCACGAGCAGGAACACGCCGGTGATGACAAGGCCCGTGACCAGCATGGCCTTCTGCCAGCCGACCGCGATCTTCAGGTCGCGCACCACCGGCAGCTTGCCGTACCATGGCACCGGCTTGTTGACCTTGAGGTCGCCGAGCCGCTTGTCGCCGGGCACGCCGACTTTGGTTGCAGTGCTTTCGGTCATGTCAGTACCTCACTCTCGGATCGATGAGCGCGCTGATCACGTCAACGATGAAGTTGACCACGGCGACGATGATGGCGATTAGGATCACGATGCCCTGCACGGCGACGAAGTCACGCTGCTTGAGGTACTGGGACAGCATGAATCCCAGACCCTTCCACTCGAAGGTGGTCTCGGTCAGCACCGCGCCGGCGAGCATCAGCGCGATCTGCATGCCCATGACCGTGATGATCGGGATCATTGCGGGGCGCCAGGCGTGCTTGGACAGCAGACGGCCCTCCGACACGCCGCGGGAGCGCGCCGCCTCGACGTAGCCGGACGTGTACGTGGAGATGACGTTGGTGCGCACCAGACGGATGAACACGCCTGCGGTCAGCAGACCCAGCGCGAGGGCGGGCAGCACCGCGTGACGCAGCACATCGACCAGCACGCTCATGTCACCCAGCTGGAAGGCATCGATGATGTAGAAGCCCGTGGGTGACACCAGCCTCTGGAATTGCATGTCGCTGGCGAAGCTGGAACGACCGGATGGGGGCAGCACGTTGAGCCACACCGCGAAGACGAGCTTGAGCATCAGTCCCAGGAAGAACACCGGCGTCGCATAGCACAGGATGGCGAACACGCGGATGCCCGCATCGGCGGCGTGGTCGCGGCGCCTGGCGGCGAGACGGCCCAGTCCGATGCCGACGATCAGAGCGACGATCAGGCTCAGGAACGCGAGCTCGAACGTGGCCGCCCCGTAGCGGGTCAGGATGGTGGTGACCGGCTGGTTGTCGGTGAGCGTGGTGCCCAGATCGCCGCGCAGCAGCCCGCCAAGATAGTCGAGGTACTGCACGACCAGCGGACGGTCATAGCCGGCGGCGTGGATACGGCGTTGCAGCTCTTCGGGAGTCAGGCGTCCGCCCATGGCGGCGGAAATCGGGTCGCCGGTGGCACGCATCACGAAAAACACGATGGTGACGAGAATGAATACAGTGGGGATGATCAGCAGGAATCTGGTCAATACGAAACGGAAAAACCCACTGGACAAACGGTTTTTCTTGGCTTTCGGCTGCGTCTTCGCAGGTGCCGACGCCGTGGCGCTTTCGGACACGCGATGCTCCTTCTGGGGAAAAACGATCGAATACGGATGATGCTCCCGCGGCGTGTGGGATCGCCCGCGGCGGTCATGGATGGCTTGGCGTCAACTGCACCATCCATGACCGGCTTCACGGACATCGCCCCGCGTCGGCGGGAGCCGGGACTGGATCAGGACTTGGTCACTGATGCGTAGCGGAAGCGGAACGAGGCGTCGAGTACGACACCCTTGATGTTCGTTCCGGTGACGGCCACCTGGGCACCCTGCAGCAGCGGGATGGTGGACAGGTCCTCGGTCTCCAGGGCCTGGACCTGCTTGAGGATCTCCTCACGCTTGGTGGCGTCCTTCTCGCCTGCCTGCTTGACGATCAGATCGTTGACTTCCTTGTTGGAGTAGCCGTTGTTGACGAAGTTGCCGTCGCGGAAGAACGGGGACAGGTAGTTGTCCGGATCGGAGTAGTCCGGGAACCAGCCGAGCTGGTAGACCGGGTACGAGCCGTCGGAGTCTTCGGTGACGACGCGTTCCTTGTTGTACTGCGTCCATTCGGTCTGCTGCAGGTCGACCTTGAACAGGCCGTCGGCCTCCAGCTGGGACTTGATGGCGGCGTACTCGTCGGCGGACGAGGAGCCGTAGTGGTCGCCGTTGTACTGGAGCTTGAGGTCGACCGGGGTCGAAACGCCGGCGTCCTCCAGCACCTTCTTGGCCTTGGCGGCGTCGGGCTTGCCCTCACCGTCGCCATAGGCGGCCTTCAGCGTGTCGTCATGGCCGGACAGTCCGTCGGGGATGAAGGAGTACATCGGGGTGTAGGTGCCCTTGTAGACCTTCTTGCTCAGCTCATCGCGGTCGATGAGGTTGGCGACGGCCTGGCGCACGGCCTTGGCCTTGTTGGCGTCGGCGTCGGCCTGGGACTCGCCGTAGGGCGGGGTCTTGA
>SKEI01001993.1_pt1 | contig 10661 bp, 8 predicted proteins | sample 4826701 | NCBI WGS metagenome assembly SKEI01 (sample SAMN11008813, study PRJNA524170) | human gut metagenome | biome: Human fecal sample; material: Feces; isolation source: fecal sample from pouch patient p2, p6, p7, p14 | host: Homo sapiens | place: Israel: Tel-Aviv | collected 2016-08-31 | reverse complement strand
TGTCTGAGGCATTGATTAGAGCACAGCTAATTGGTACAATGTTTTATTAGGTGATGAATCAGTATTACGAGGTCTAGATATAAATGAATGATATAGCAATTGATAAAGAACACTTACATTATTTGGAACAGCTGTCGGAGATGTATCCGACAATAGGCAAGGCATCATCTGAGATTATCAACCTGCAGGCTATTTTAAACCTGCCAAAGGGCACAGAGCACTTTGTATCTGACGTGCATGGTGAGTATGAAGCCTTTTCCCATGTGCTGAAAAATGGTTCTGGGGCTGTAAGAAAGAAGATAGATGATGTATTTGGTCTGGCGATGAACAAGGCTGACAAGGCTGCGCTTGCCACACTCATCTACTACCCAAGGGAAAAGATGGAGCTTATTAAGCAGGACGAGCCGGATATGGATTCGTGGTATAAGACGACTCTTTATAAGCTGATAGAGGTGTGCAAGACCGTTTCATCAAAGTATACGCGCTCCAAGGTGAGAAAAGCTTTGCCGGAGGAGTATGCATATGTTATAGAGGAGCTTATCACAGAAAAGCCGGAGGTGTTAAACAAGGAGGCTTACTACGAGTCAATCATCAATACAACAGTGGAGCTGGGCACTGCGGAGGAGTTTATAGTGGTGCTTTCCGAGCTTATTCAGAGACTTGCTGTTGACCATCTGCATGTGCTTGGTGATATATACGACAGGGGAGCGGGGCCACATCTGATAATGGACAGACTGTGCAGATATCACTCGCTGGATATACAGTGGGGCAATCACGATATTATCTGGATGGGGGCAGCCGCAGGGAATCCTGCATGTATTGCAACTGTTGTCAGAAACAGTATCAGATATGGTAATCTGGACGTGGTCGAGGAGGGCTATGGCATAAATATGCTTCCGCTTGCTACGTTTGCACTGAAAGCTTACAAGGATGACCCATGCACCAGATTTGTGTTTAAGGTGGCTCCAAGTGGCGCAGATAATATGGAGAGTGATCTGATAAAGAAGATGCACAAGGCCATTGCCATCATACGTTTCAAGCTGGAGGGACAGCTCATTAAGAAGTGGCCTGAGTATGGCATGAAGGAACGATTGCTCTTGGAACATATTGATTATGAACAGGGCACTATAGATCTTGAGGGCAGAACTTATAAGCTTCTTGATACAAGCTTTCCGACAATTGACCCGGCTGATCCTTACAGGCTGACAGAGGGGGAAGAGGAAGTCATACAGAGGCTCAGGAGCTCGTTTATTCATTGCGAGAAGCTTAAAAACCACGTTGGGCTGTTGCTTAAAAAAGGCAGCATGTACAAGGTATATAATGGCAATCTGCTTTTCCACGGCTGCATCCCGATGGAGGAGGACGGAAGCTTCGCAAAGGTAAATATCTACGGCAAAGAGTATAGTGGCAAGGCTTTGTTTGATATACTGGAGACTTACGTCAGAAAGGCTTTTTTCTCGGATGATAAGCTGGAAAGACAAAAGGGCAGCGATATCATGTGGTACATATGGACAGCACCATATTCTCCGCTTTATGGCAGAAATAAGATGGCTACGTTTGAGAGATATTTTATAGATGACGATGACATGAAAATAGAAAAGAAAAACTTTTATTATGACTATATAAACAAGCCTGAGTGTGCGCAGCGTATACTCGAGGAGTTTGGTTTGCATGATAAAAGAGACCATATCATAAACGGACATGTTCCTGTTCACAGATTAAGAGGTGAAAGCCCTGTGAAGTGCGACGGCAGAGTGATAGTCATAGATGGTGGTTTTTCAAAGGCGTACCGCAGGCGGACAGGCATCGCGGGATATACCTTGATTTACAATTCATATGGGCTGACATTGACAGCACATGAGCCGTTTGAATCACCGGAGACGGCAGTAAGGGATGAGAGGGATATCGTATCAAGGCGTGAGGCTGTAGAGGTACTTGATAAGAGAATACTTGTCGGAGATACGGATGCCGGAATAAAGATGAAGGAAAAGATAGCTGATCTAAAGCATCTCATTGCGGCATATCGTTCGGGTGAGATTGCAGAGCGCGATGATTAGAAAGAGGGAAAAAGCACTGGATGAAAGGCAGGATGCAACAGAGTGGACAAAATAAAGATACTGGTGGTAGATGACGAGAGCAGGATGAGAAAGCTCGTGCATGATTTCCTTGCAAGGGAAGGGTATGAGGTACTTGAGGCCGGAGACGGCGAGGAGGCACTTGATATATTTTATCAGCAGAAGGACATAGCACTGCTGGTGCTCGATATAATGATGCCAAGGATAAATGGTTTTGAGGTATGCCGTGAAATCAGACAGACTTCAAAGGTGCCGATTATTATGCTTACAGCTAAGGGCGATGAGCGTGATGAATTAAACGGCTTTGACATTGGTGCTGATGAGTACATTTCAAAGCCATTTTCTCCCAAGATACTGGTGGCCAGGGTAAATGCTCTCCTTCGCAGGGCGAATAAACTGGGCAAGGAGGCAGTAATAAGCGAGGCCGGTGGTATTGTCATGGACAAGACGGCACACACTGTAGCTATTGATGGCAGGAATATTGAACTTTCGGTAAAGGAATTTGAGCTTTTGGATTACTTTATGAGCAATCAGGGAATTGCGCTTACCAGGGAGCGCATACTTGACAGTGTGTGGAGTTATGATTATTTTGGCGATGCGAGGACTATTGATACACATGTGAAGAAATTAAGAAGCAAGATGGGCGCTAAAGGCGACTATATAAAGACTGTATGGGGTGTGGGATATAAGTTCGAGATACAGTAAGTGTTAAGCTTAGGACTAATGGATTCGGGATAAGAGGTGTCACCATGAAAAAGAAAAAAACGTTATCCACACAGCTTACGCTTGTGATTTCATTCATTGTACTTCTGATAGTGGGAGTGTTCTGGATGGCTAATAACACACTGCTGGAAAAGTATTATGTATTTAACAAGGAAAAGGAGATGCTTGCTGTATACAAAATGGTGGACTTGGCTGCAAAAAATGACAAACTTTCAGATGATACGTTTGCTGTAGCATTTGAAAAGAAATGTGTTGGCGCCAATATAGATGCGGTTGTGTTCAACAAATATGGTAAGGTCATAATTGAGGGAACCACTGACAATCAGGAAATATTTCAGCTGCTTTTGGAGGCGAGCATGTCGTCGTATTCGGCAGACTACAACAACCTGAATATGACAAGGCAGAAGGATAAAAGGCTGGGGACAGAGTATATTATCATAAATAACAGACTGATTGACGGTAACTTTGTATACATGAAGACACCGCTTGAGAGCATTAAGGAGAGCGTGTCCATATCGAACCGCTTTTTTGCAATAGGCACAGTGGCTGCTATTGTTGTGGGAGTGTTTATGGCATATATTGTTGCTCGCAACATGACTAGGCCGATAAGAAATATGACTGAGCTGTCGACAAGGATGGCGAAGCTTGATTTTGATGCGAAGTACATTGATACGGAAAACAGTGCAAAGGAGCTTTATGTGCTTGGTGAGCATATGAATGAGCTGTCGCAGACACTTGAGCAGACCATCACAAGACTAAAGGTGGCAAACAATGAATTACAGCGTGATATAAAGAAAAAAGAAGAGATTGATGAGATGAGAAAGGAGTTTTTGTCAAATGTGTCACATGAGTTAAAAACTCCGCTTGCTCTGATCTCGGGCTATGCTGAGGGGCTCAAAGAGGTCGTAAATGACGATGATGAGAGCCGTAACTTCTACTGTGATGTCATCATGGACGAGACTGACAAGATGAACCGCATGGTTATGAAGCTTTTATCTCTCAATCATCTGGAGGATGGCAGTGATGTGCTTGAGATGACGAGGTTTGATTTGACATCGCTTGTCAGAGGGGTTATAGACTCATCTAAGCTTCTGGCACAGAAAAATGAGGCTGTAATTGAGTTTGACCGCACTGATTCCGTATATGTGAGCGGTGATATATACAAGATTGAAGAGGTTGTGACAAACTATATCAGCAATGCGATAAATCACTGCACAAGAGGTGGTACTATCACTGTATCATACAGCATGTACAGCGACCGTGTGAGGGTCAGCGTGTTTAACACGGGAGAGCCGATACCTGATAAGGATATAGAAAATATATGGAATAAGTTCTATAAGGTGGACAAGGCCAGAACAAGGGAATATGGCGGAAGCGGCATAGGACTGTCTATAGTAAAGGCCATTATGGAACTGCATCACAGAGGGTATGGTGTCATAAATCACAAGGATGGTGTAGAATTCTGGTTTGAACTTGAGTTATTTATTGCAAACAATCAATAAATGTGTTACCATATGTATTATTAGGATAAAAGTCATAGAATAAGAATGGGTTTATTACAATGACGTGAAGAAATATAAAAATGGCATATGTCGATAGTTGTTGATGCCATTGCTCTGTATAATATAGATGATAGAGATGACTATACACTGGCACTGACACAGAAATTAAATGAATTAGGCATTAAAGAGGAGACAAAATGATATGATAGCAATCATCGATTATGGAGCAGGCAACCTGCGAAGTGTGGAAAAGGCTCTTACAGCTATAGGCGAGGAGAGTATTGTGACCAGAGACAGGCATGAGATTTTAAATGCCGATAAGGTAATACTTCCCGGAGTAGGAGCTTTTGGAGATGCAATGGATTCGCTTAAAAAATACGAGCTGGACAAGGTGATTCATGAGGTTTGTGATATGGACAAGCCATTTCTTGGCATATGCCTGGGTCTTCAGCTATTATTTGAGGGAAGCGATGAGAGCCAGGGTGTTGAGGGGCTTCATGTGCTTGACGGACAGATACTTCGCATACCAGATAAGGAAGGACTTAAAATACCTCATATAGGCTGGAATTCACTTGATTTACAGAACAATGGAAGGCTGTTTAAAGGTCTTTCAGAGCATCCGTATGTATATTTTGTGCATTCGTACTATCTGAAAGCCACTGATGAAGCAATTGTCACAGCAACGACAGAGTACAGTACACACATTCATGCGTCTGTAGAGAAAAATAATGTGTTCGCCTGCCAGTTCCATCCGGAAAAGAGCAGCACAGTCGGACTTTCGATACTTAAAAATTTTGCAGGGATAGGGGAGGCATAATATGTTTACGAAGAGAATAATCCCATGTCTGGATGTGAATAATGGACGTGTTGTGAAGGGCATAAACTTTGTCAATTTAAGAGATGCAGGTGACCCGGTTGAGATTGCGGCTGCTTATGATAAGGCAGGTGCAGATGAGGTGGTTTTTCTGGATATTACGGCTTCAAGCGACAACAGAAATACTGTTGTGGATATGGTCAGAAAAGTTGCTGAAAAGGTGTTTATACCGTTCACTGTGGGCGGCGGCATCAGAACAGTCGATGATTTTAAGGCGCTGCTTAGAGAGGGTGCGGACAAGATTTCAATAAATTCAAGTGCCATAAACACACCGCGGCTTATCAGTGACGCTGCGGATAAGTTTGGCAGCCAGTGTGTGGTTGTGGCAATCGATGCAAGGCGTCGTGTTGACGGAAGCGGCTGGAATGTATACAAGAACGGAGGCCGCATAGATACAGGCCTTGATGCCATTGAATGGGCTGTTAAGGCAAATGAGCTTGGAGCGGGAGAAATCCTTCTTACAAGCATGGATTGTGACGGCACAAAGGATGGCTACGATATCGAGCTTACAAGGCTTATTGCCGATAACGTTTCTGTTCCGGTTATCGCATCAGGTGGTGCAGGCACAAAGGAGCATTTTTACGAGGCTCTGACAGATGGAAAGGCGGACGCAGCGCTTGCAGCTTCACTTTTCCACTACAAGGAGCTTGAAATTATGGATTTAAAGAATTATCTGGCAGATAAAGGTGTGTCGGTCAGAAGATAGGCGGTAGATTGAGATTATGAGTATGCTTGACGGCGAGTGGGCAAAGGCTGTGGGAGCCGAGTTTAAAAAACCGTATTACAGGGATTTGTACAATTTTGTGAGAGATGAATATGCCACACATGTGGTATATCCGCCGGCAGATGATATATTTAATGCCATGCATTTTACACCACTTAACAAGGTAAAGGTACTCATCCTCGGGCAGGATCCGTACCATAATGTCAATCAGGCACATGGATTGTCATTTTCTGTGCTTCCGTCTCAGAAGGATATTCCACCATCACTGCAGAATATCTACAAGGAGCTTAACGATGATCTGGGGTGTGATATCCCCAATAACGGATACCTGAAGAAATGGGCTGACCAGGGTGTTTTACTTTTGAATACGGTACTCACCGTCAGGGCTCATCAGGCCAACTCGCATCAGGGACACGGCTGGGAGAAGTTCACGGATGCAATCATAGAGGCTGTAAATGAGCAGGACAGACCTATAGTATATATGCTCTGGGGCCGCCCGGCACAGTCGAAGATTCCTATGCTTACAAATCCAAAGCATCTGATATTGACAGCACCGCATCCAAGTCCGCTGTCGGCTTACAGAGGTTTTTTTGGATGCAAGCATTTTAGTAAAGCCAATGAGTTTCTTAAGGAGCATGGAGTGGAGCCTGTTGACTGGCAGATAGAGGATATATAAAGGATGACAATACCGGCTCATATGTTAGTAATACCGGGCTGGGTAATACCGGCAGATATCAATTCAAAGTCGCTTGCGAAGGCGGGAATCACAGTGGATATAATTATAATATGTTTTTATAGTTGCAGACAGGATGGAAATTCCTATCTTACTTTGTGACTTAACAGAAAAAGAAGCATCCCGGCTTGGGATGCTTCTTTTAATTATAATTAGCGTTTAGTTGTCGTTTTCATCGTCCTCGCTCATTGAGTAGACCTGACGCTTACGTGCCATCTCATCACTCTCAAGATATTCATCGTAGGTTGTAATCTTGTCGATCATTGAACCGTTTGGCAGGAATTCTATGATTCGGTTGGCGGTTGTCTGGACTACCTGGTGGTCACGGCAGGCAAAGAGGATTACTCCAGGGAATTTTATCATTCCGTTGTTTAATGCTGTGATTGACTCCATGTCGAGGTGGTCTGTAGGCTCATCGAACATGAGTACATTGCTTCCCATGATCATCATGCGGGATAGCAGTACACGAACCTTTTCTCCTCCGGAGAGTACACGCATTTTCTTTACTCCATCCTCACCGGCAAAGAGCATACGGCCAAGGAAACCTCGCACATATGTGGCGTCCTTGATTTCTGAGTACTGTGTGAGCCAGTCAACGATGAGCTCATCAGTATCAAAGATTGCGGTATTGTCCTTTGGGAAGTATGACTGGCTGGTTGTGACACCCCATTTATATGAGCCCTCGTCAGGTTCAAGCTCTCCGGCAAGGATTTTAAACATAGTTGTTTTTGCAAGCTCATTTCCTCCGACAAATGCAATTTTGTCATCGTGGTTAACAGTGAATGAGATATTGTCAAGTACCTTTACGCCGTCGATGGTTTTTGAGATGCCTTCGACAAAAAGCACATCGTTTCCAATTTCACGCTCAGGACGGAAATCAATGTATGGGTATTTACGGCTTGATGGACGTATTTCATCAAGCTGGATTTTTTCGAGGGCACGCTTTCTTGATGTAGCCTGCTTTGATTTAGAGGCATTGGCAGAGAAACGCTGGATAAATTCCTGCAGCTCCTTGATTTTTTCCTCTTTCTTTTTGTTTGCTTCCTTCATCTGACGGACAATAAGCTGGCTTGATTCATACCAGAAATCATAGTTTCCTGCGTAGAGCTGGATCTTACCGTAATCCATGTCGGCGATGTTCGTGCAGACCTTGTTGAGGAAGTATCTGTCATGGGATACAACGATGACCGTGTTCTCGAAATTGATGAGGAATTCCTCAAGCCATGAGATGGCATCGAGGTCTAAGTGGTTGGTAGGCTCATCGAGAAGCAGTATGTCAGGATTTCCAAACAGTGCCTGAGCGAGAAGCACCTTGACCTTTACTGCACCCGGCAGATCTGCCATCAGAGTGTAGTGATCATCAGTAGGTACACCGAGACCGTTTAAGAGAGTAGCTGCATCCGACTCAGCATTCCAGCCGTCCATATCGGCAAACTCAGCCTCAAGCTCGCTGGCACGGATTCCGTCCTCGTCTGAGAAATCCTCCTTCATCATATAGATGGCTTCCTTTTCCTTCATGATATCATAGAGACGCTTATTACCCATGATAACCGTATCAAGTACTGTAAACTCATCGTACTTGAAGTGATCCTGCTGTAAGAATGACAGTCTCTGTCCTGGAGTGATTGCAATATCACCGTTTGTAGGCTCAAGCTGTCCTGAGAGAATCTTTAAAAATGTAGACTTGCCGGCACCGTTTGCACCAATAAGTCCGTAGCAGTTTCCCTCTGTGAATTTTATGTTGACATCCTCAAATAAAGCTTTTTTACCAATTCTTAATGTAATATTGTTTGCACTAATCATTTTGTCTTTATTCAATCCTTTCCTATTTAATAACCTGTTCGTTTCTGTAACACATCGTTTCTATTTTAACGTAAAACCAGTATTTTGCAAGTGTTTTACAGGCGATTTATAGCCATTGTGCCCTTTTGTACATAAATTTTACCTTGTTAATAAATATTTTAGGGTTTTTGTACAATGTATTGCTAAAAAAACTTGATTTTTTACAGCGCACAAACTAAACTATTATATAGAGACATTCTGATTCATGTCTATAATTGAACATTTATTTTACAGGAGGAAATATCATGTCTAGAGCAAAACAGTCGATGGATGGAAATACCGCTGCCGCTCATGTAGCATATGCCTACACAGAGGTTGCCGGAATCTATCCTATCACACCTTCTAGCCCAATGGCTGATACAGTTGATCAGTGGTCAGCAGCAGGACAGAAGAACATTTTCGGAAGCACTGTAAAGGTAGTTGAGATGGAGTCTGAGGCAGGTGCCGCTGGTACAGTTCACGGATCTCTTGCAGCTGGTGCACTTACTACAACATTTACAGCTTCACAGGGACTTTTACTTATGATCCCTAATATGTACAAAATCGCAGGTGAGAATCTTCCTTGCGTATTTGACGTATCAGCTCGTACAGTATCTTCACATGCACTGAATATCTTCGGTGATCACAGTGATGTATATGCTTGTCGTCAGACTGGTTTCGCAATGCTTTGTGAGACAAATCCACAGGAGGTTATGGATCTTTCACCGGTTGCACACTGTGCAGCACTTGAGGGAAAGGTTCCATTCATTAACTTCTTCGATGGATTCCGTACTTCTCATGAGATCCAGAAGATCGAGAAGTGGGATTATGAAGATCTCAAAGAGATGTGTCCAATGGATGCAGTTGCTGAATTCAGAGCACACGCTCTTAACCCAGAGCATCCAGCAGCTCGTGGATCACACGAGAACGGAGATATCTTCTTCCAGCATAGAGAGGCATGTAACAAGTTCTATGATGAGCTTCCAGCAGTTGTTGAGAAGTACATGGACAAGGTTAATGCTAAGCTTGGTACAGATTACAAATTATTCAACTACTACGGAGCACCTGACGCAGATCGTGTAATCATCGCTATGGGTTCTATCAATGATGTAGCTGAGGAAGTAATTGATTACTTAACAGCAAAGGGAGAGAAAGTCGGACTTATTAAGGTACGTCTTTACCGTCCATGGTCTTCAGAGGCTCTTCTTAATGTTATTCCAAAGACTGCAAAGAAGATCGCTGTATTAGACCGTACAAAAGAGCCAGGATCACTTGGTGAGCCATTATACTTAGACGTTGCTACAACACTTCGTGAAGCAGGAATGAACGATGTTGTATTAGTAGGCGGACGTTACGGATTAGGATCTAAGGATACACCACCTTCTTCAGTATTTGCTGTATATACAGAGCTTGAGAAGGATACTCCTAAGCACAGATTTACAATTGGAATCGTGGATGATGTTACAAATCTTTCACTTCCAGAGGTTAAGCCAGCTCCTATCACATCTGCACCTGGTACAAAAGAGTGCAAATTCTGGGGTCTCGGCGGAGATGGTACTGTAGGTGCTAACAAGAACTCTACAAAGATCATCGGTGACCACACAGACAAATACATCCAGGCATACTTCCAGTATGACTCAAAGAAGACTGGTGGTGTTACAATTTCTCACTTGAGATTTGGTGACAACCCAATCAGAAGCCCATACTACATCAACCAGGCTGACTTCGTAGCATGCCACAACCCTGCATACGTTATCCAGGGCATGAAGATGGTTCAGGATGTTAAGCCGGGCGGAGTATTCATGATCAACTGCCAGTGGTCAGATGAAGAGCTTGCTCATCACCTCAACGCTGACGCTAAGAAATATATCGCTGACAACAACATTCAGCTTTACACAATCAACGCTATCGACAAGGCTATCGAGATTGGAATGGGTAAGAGAACTAACACAATTCTCCAGTCTGCATTCTTCAAGCTTGCAGATGTAATGCCTATCGACAAGGCTGTTGAGTACATGAAAGCTGCTGCTAAGAAGTCATACTCAAAGAAGGGTGACGCAGTCGTAGAGATGAACTACAAGGCTATCGATGCCGGTGTTGACGCTGTACATAAGGTAGAGGTTCCAGAGTCTTGGAAGAATCCAGAGGCAGATGCTCCTAAGGCAGAGCGCACAGGACGGCCAGAGGTTGTTAAGCTTGTTAACGCGCT
>SKEI01001985.1_pt1 | contig 10695 bp, 10 predicted proteins | sample 4826701 | NCBI WGS metagenome assembly SKEI01 (sample SAMN11008813, study PRJNA524170) | human gut metagenome | biome: Human fecal sample; material: Feces; isolation source: fecal sample from pouch patient p2, p6, p7, p14 | host: Homo sapiens | place: Israel: Tel-Aviv | collected 2016-08-31 | reverse complement strand
CATTAATACCGTGATGCAGATGGCCTTTTTCCATTTATCCCAGATCCTGCCGGGGGATAGCGCGCTGGCGGAACTGCAGGCAGCCATCGCCAACAGCTACAGCAGCAAAGGTCTGGAGCTGGTGGAGCGCACCTGGCAGGCGCGGGCTCTCCTGCAAAGAGATACGCGTGCCCACGGGCAGCCAGATGCCCGCCAGCGTCGGCACCCAGTGGGTTAGCGTCAACAGCAGGGTTAGCGGCAATAACACCAGAACTAACACCAGCGCGATGGCGGCTTTATATTTACCCTTCATGGGCAGTTAATATCCTGATTCAACATAAGTAAAAGCCGAAAGGCGTCCATTGTGACACGTTCGACCAGTGAGTGAAAGTTTACGGCCTGTTAAAGCATAGTTGCCAGCCGGACTCGCGGCGCGACGTTCGGCCATTATCATTTAACTGTTGTTTAAGTCGCCCCTGCCACACTCCAGCCAGACGGGAATAGCTTGCGGGAGAGGCGGTGTCGTTAATTATCTCGCTCATAGAGAGCGCACAGGACCACTATCCATGGGTATTGCTGATTGTTTTTCTGCTTACCTTCACTAAATCCTGCGCATTGGTCTCGCTGGCAATCCCCGGCACCTCCGGCCTGCTGCTGCTGGGAACATTCGCTTCCGCCAGCCTCGGACATTTCCTGTTAATGTGGTCCAGCGCCAGCCTCGGCGCCATCGGCGGATTCTGGCTATCGTGGCGGCTGGGCATTCGCTACCGTCATCGCCTCACCCATCTACGCTGGCTGACCGCCGAGCGTCTGGCCCGCAGCCGCCTCTTCTTTCAGCGCTATGGCCCGTGGGCTATCTTTTTCAGCCGCTTTCTCTCTCCCCTGAGGGCTACGCTGCCCTTCGTTAGCGGCGCCAGCAGTCTGCCGCTGTGGTCGTTTCAGCTGGCTAACGTCAGCTCCGGTCTGCTGTGGCCGCTTCTGCTGCTCGCCCCCGGCGCTTTCAGCCTCAGTTTGTGGTGAAAAAACTTTGGCTTTCAAAGAGATTCCGCAAGTCCGCGATATGCTCTAGAATTAGGATTAGCACCCTCTCATTAAACTATTTTTTAATAATTGTACGATTATTTTAAATATGCTACCGTGACGGTATAATCACTGGAGAAAAGTCTTATGAAAATCGCGGTTTATAGTACGAAGCAGTACGATAAAAAGTACCTGCAGCACGTTAATGATGCATACGGCTTTGAACTGGAATTCTTCGATTTCCTGCTGACAGCGAAGACTGCCAAAACCGCCAACGGTTGCGAAGCGGTATGTATCTTCGTCAATGACGACGGCAGCCGCCCGGTGCTGGAAGAGCTGAAGGCCCACGGGGTGAAATATATCGCCCTGCGCTGCGCCGGGTTTAACAACGTCGACCTTGAGGCGGCAAAGGAGCTTGGCCTGCGCGTCGTGCGCGTTCCAGCTTACTCTCCGGAAGCGGTCGCTGAGCATGCGATCGGTATGATGATGTCGCTCAACCGCCGCATCCACCGCGCTTACCAGCGTACCCGCGATGCCAATTTCTCCCTCGAAGGCCTCACCGGCTTCACCATGTACGGCAAAACCGCCGGGGTGATCGGCACCGGGAAAATTGGCGTAGCGATGTTGCGGATCCTCAAAGGCTTCGGCATGCGCCTGCTGGCGTTCGACCCGTACCCAAGCGCCGCCGCGCTGGAGCTGGGGGTGGAATATGTTGACCTCGCCACGCTGTACAAGGTATCGGACGTGATCTCCCTGCACTGTCCGCTGACCGACGAAAACTACCACCTGCTCAATCGCGAAGCCTTCGATCAGATGAAAGACGGGGTGATGGTGATCAACACCAGCCGCGGCGCCCTGATCGACTCTCAGGCGGCCATCGACGCCCTGAAGCACCAGAAAATTGGCGCGCTGGGGCTGGACGTTTATGAGAACGAACGCGATCTGTTCTTTGAAGACAAATCCAACGACGTGATCCAGGACGATGTCTTCCGCCGCCTCTCCGCCTGCCATAACGTGCTGTTTACCGGCCACCAGGCGTTCCTCACCGCCGAGGCGCTGATCAGCATTTCGGAGACCACTCTGGGTAACCTGCAGCAGGTCGCCAACGGCGAAACCTGTCCGAACGCCATCGTCTAATGCCTTTCCCTTTTGTGCTCCTCTCCCGGGGGGAGCACATTCAGATAATCCTCACAGATCCCTGCTGCGATACCGTTACACTGGCTTGGTTTTATTAGTGTTGTGAATGTTTTGGAGTGAAAATGAACAAATTTGCGGCGCTTCTGGCGGCAGGTATGCTGCTGTCCGGCTGTGTCTATAACAGTAAGGTGTCCACCGGTGCGGAACAGCTGCAGCATCATCGTTTCGTGCTGACCAGCGTCAACGGCCAGGCGGTCAACGCCAGCGACCGGCCGCTGGAGCTGAGCTTCGGTGAGAAGATGGCTATTACCGGCAAGATGTATGTATCCGGCAATATGTGCAACGGCTTTAGCGGGGAAGGTAAAGTGTCGGACGGCGAGCTGAAGGTCAAATCGCTGGCGATGACCCGGATGCTGTGCCACGACGCCCACCTCAATCCCCTGGATGCGACGATCGACAAGATGCTGCGCGAGGGTGCGCAGGTCGATCTGACGGAAAACCAGTTGACGCTGGCGACCGCCGACCAGACGCTGGTCTATAAGCTCGCCGACCTGATGCACTAGCCGGCGTTGATGTGCCGCTGACGCTGCCCCGCGACGGGGCCGCTGTTAGTAGCCGCAGCTGCCGCCCGCCAGCGCCTGCTCGCTGCAGCGTTTGCCGTTCGGCAGCGCGCACATGCCAATTGCCGAACCATCGAGCTGACGAGCCACCGATAACGAGCCGCCTATCATGGCGCAGTTGGCCTGACCGGCGTCGCTCATCGCCGCCCGCATTCCCGGCGTGACGTGCGCCGCCGTGGCCTGCTGAACGGGTTCACTACTGCACGCGGACAGCAACAGCGCCGCACATCCTACTAACATCGCAGCTCGCATTCTCTCTCCCCTCGGAAACGTCTTAAAAAAGCAAACCCCAGAATAATAGGCAGCGTGGCGGGCGGCGTCGAGAGGGGAAGTACGTATTTATGCGCCTCATTAACATTTTCTAGCAAATTTTCGCCGAAAGCTTGATCTGCCTCGGCCATGTCGCCCGACGCAGGTGGTTCCTCTCCCGGCAGGCAGCCATTTTCTCCGCGAACCACGCAAAATATTGATCTGGTCACGGGTACCCGGCGCATTGAGGACACAAATGCAAAAATGGCGGGGTCAGCGGTTTGCTAAACTACCCCTTATATAATTACAGGGCGCGTCGCGGTTTCACGCGTCCATTCTTTTGCGCAATGTAAGGGTGTCTTCATATGATTACGATTGATGGTAATGGCGCGGTCGCTTCCGTCGCGTTTCGCACCAGTGAAGTTATCGCCATCTACCCGATCACGCCCAGTTCAACGATGGCGGAACAGGCTGACGCCTGGGCCGGCAATGGGCTGAAAAACGTCTGGGGCGATGTTCCCCGCGTGGTCGAAATGCAGTCGGAGGCGGGCGCCATTGGCGCCGTACATGGCGCGCTGCAGACCGGCGCCCTCTCCACCTCCTTTACCTCATCGCAGGGCCTGCTGCTGATGATCCCTACGCTGTACAAACTGGCCGGCCAGCTGATGCCGTTTGTGCTGCACGTCGCCGCCCGCACTGTCGCTACCCATGCGTTGTCGATCTTCGGCGACCATTCCGATGTCATGGCCGTCCGCCAGACCGGGTGCGCCATGCTGTGCGCCAGCAGCGTTCAGGAAGCGCAGGATTTCGCGCTAATCTCGCATATCGCCACCCTGCAAAGCCGGGTGCCGTTTATTCATTTCTTTGATGGTTTCCGTACTTCGCACGAAATCAACAAAATCGCCCCGCTGGCGGATGACACTATTCGCGCCCTGCTGCCGCAGGATAAGATCGCTGAGCATCGCCAGCGCGCGCTCAACCCGGAACACCCGGTGATCCGCGGAACCTCGGCCAACCCCGACACTTATTTCCAGTCCCGGGAGGCCACCAATCCGTGGTACGACGCGGTGTATGACCATGTCGAGAAAGCGATGGACGATTTCGCTGCCGCCACCGGCCGTCAGTACAAACCGTTTGAGTTTTACGGCCACCCGCAGGCAGAGCGCGTGATCGTCATTATGGGCTCGGCCATCGGCACCTGCGAAGAGGTGGTCGATGAGTTGCTGAGTCGCGGCGAGAAAGTCGGCGTGCTAAAAGTCCGCCTCTATCGCCCGTTCTCCGCCGCCCACCTGCTGGCGGCGCTGCCGGAAAGCGCCCGCGCGGTTGCCGTACTGGATCGCACCAAAGAACCCGGCGCGCTTGCCGAACCGCTTTACCTCGACGTGATGACCGCCCTGGCGGAAGCCTTTAACCGCGGCGAGCGCGAGACGCTACCGCGCACTATCGGCGGCCGCTACGGTCTCTCCTCCAAGGAGTTTGGTCCGGAATGCGTGCTGGCGATATTCAGTGAACTGCAGGCCGCCCAGCCGAAGCCGCGCTTTACCGTCGGGATCTATGATGACGTGACCAACCTGTCACTGCCGCTGGGCGAAAATACCCTGCCGGCAGAGGCCAAGCTCGAGGCCCTGTTCTACGGCCTCGGCAGCGACGGCAGCGTGTCAGCCACCAAAAACAACATCAAAATCATCGGCAACTCGACCCCATGGTTCTCCCAGGGCTATTTTGTCTATGACTCGAAGAAAGCGGGCGGCCTCACCGTCTCGCATCTGCGGGTCAGCGAAAAACCGATTCGTTCATCGTATCTGATTTCGCAGGCTGATTTCGTCGGCTGCCACCAGCTGCAGTTTATCGATAAATACCAGATGGCCGAGCGGCTGAAGCCCGGCGGCATTTTCCTGCTCAACACGCCGTACAGCGCCGTTGAGGTCTGGTCCCGCCTGCCCCAGGAAGTCCAGGCCACCCTGAATCAGAAAAAAGCGCGTTTTTACGTGGTCAACGCGGCAAAGATCGCCCGCGAATGCAGCCTCGGGGCGCGCATTAATACCGTGATGCAGATGGCCTTTTTCCATTTAACCCAGATCCTGCCGGGTGATAGCGCGCTGGCGGAACTGCAGGCAGCCATCGCCAAAAGCTACAGCAGCAAAGGTCAGGAGCTGGTGGAGCGCAACTGGCAGGCGCTGGCCCTGGCCCGTGAATCACTGGCGGAAGTACCGCTCCAGCCGGTGAACGCCAGCAGTCCGAACCGCCCGCCGGTGGTCTCCGACGCCGCGCCGGATTTCGTCAAACCGGTCACCGCCGCGATGCTGGCCGGCCTCGGCGATGCGCTGCCGGTCTCCGCTCTGCCGCCGGACGGCACCTGGCCCATGGGCACCACCCGCTGGGAGAAACGCAACATCGCCGAAGAGATCCCCATCTGGAAGGAAGCGCTGTGTACTCAGTGCAACCACTGCGTCGCCGCCTGCCCGCACTCGGCGATCCGCGCCAAAGTGGTCGCCCCGGAAGAGATGGAGAACGCCCCTGCCAGCCTGCATTCGCTGGATGTGAAATCCCGCGATATGCGCGGGCAGAAATACGTTCTGCAGGTCGCCCCGGAAGACTGCACCGGCTGCAACCTGTGCGTCGAAGTGTGCCCGGCAAAAGACCGCCAGAACCCGGAGATCAAGGCCATCAATATGATGTCCCGCCTGGAGCATGTGGAAGAGGAGAAGGTCAATTACGAGTACTTCCTCAACCTGCCGGAAATCGACCGCAGCAAACTTGAGCGCATTGATATTCGCACCTCGCAGCTGATCAGCCCGCTGTTTGAATACTCCGGCGCCTGCTCGGGCTGTGGCGAAACGCCGTATATCAAACTGCTGACCCAGCTCTACGGCGACCGAATGCTGATTGCCAACGCCACCGGCTGCTCCTCCATTTACGGCGGCAACCTGCCCTCGACACCGTACACTACCGACGCCAACGGCCGCGGCCCGGCGTGGGCCAACTCGCTGTTTGAGGATAACGCCGAATTCGGGCTCGGCTTCCGCTTGACCGTCGACCAGCATCGCCAGCGCGTGATGCGCCTGCTGAGCGAATTCGCCGACAAACTGCCGGCAGAGCTGAACGCGGCGCTGCACGCCGCGGCGACGCCGGAAGTTCGCCGCGAACAGGTGGCGGCCCTGCGTCAGGCGCTGGCCGGCGTGGCGGGAGCTGAAGAGCTGCTGACCGATGCCGACGCGCTGGTGGAGAAATCCGTCTGGCTGATCGGCGGCGACGGCTGGGCTTACGATATCGGCTTCGGCGGCCTGGACCATGTACTGAGCCTGACGGAAAACGTCAATATTCTGGTGCTGGACACCCAGTGTTACTCCAACACCGGCGGGCAGGCGTCAAAAGCCACCCCGCTGGGAGCAGTGACTAAGTTTGGCGAGCACGGCAAACGCAAGGCGCGTAAAGATCTGGGCGTCAGCATGATGATGTACGGTCATGTTTATGTGGCGCAAATTTCGCTGGGCGCGCAGCTGAACCAGACGGTAAAAGCGATTCAGGAAGCGGAAGCCTATCCGGGGCCATCGCTGATCATCGCCTATAGCCCTTGCGAAGAGCATGGCTACGATCTGGCGCTCAGCCACGACCAGATGCGTCAGCTGACCGCCACCGGCTTCTGGCCGCTCTACCGCTTCGACCCGCGTCGGGCAGATGAAGGCAAGATCCCGCTGGCGCTAGATTCCCGTCCGCCATCAGACGCGCTGGCCGAGACGCTGCTTAATGAGCAACGTTTCCGCCGCCTGAACGCCCAGCAGCCTGAAGTGGCGGAGCAGCTATGGAAAGACGCCGCCGCCGATCTGCAGAAGCGCTATGACTTCCTCGCCCAGCTGGCTGGCAAAGCGGAGAAATCGCCAAGCGAAGGTTAACCGCCCCGTCACCTTTGTCCATAAAAAAAGCCCGAACACAACGTTCGGGCTTGTCGTTTTACCGATAAACAACATCATTCCGCAGAATGAGACGGCAACAATAAATTATTGGCATGACAATAAAGGCATATAACGCGCAAATAATACGTGATTAGCCCGGGCATGTATAATTTTTATTTTGTATATTATCTATAAATGCATTCAGCATAATTATCACCATTTCATTGGTATTATTTATTTTAGATTTTACTTATATCGTAACAATTGAGTCTTACCGGATCTCAGACCGCTCCTTTAGCATGAGTTCACTTCCCACCCGGAAGTTAAAACATAAAAACAGTTAAAGGAATTTCTTCATGAAAAGAAAAGTACTGGCCCTCGTTATTCCGGCTTTATTAGCCGCCGGTGCCGCGCATGCGGCGGAAATTTATAATAAAGACGGGAATAAATTAGATCTCTATGGCAAGGTAGATGGTCTGCATTATTTCTCGAGCGACTCGAAAAAAGACGGCGATCAAACTTATTTACGTTTTGGCTTTAAAGGCGAAACCCAGATCAACGATATGCTTACCGGCTATGGCCAGTGGGAATATAACGTTCAGGCCAACAACACCGAGACCTCCAGCGATCAGGCGTGGACCCGTCTGGCATTCGCCGGTATCAAAGTGGGCGATTACGGCTCCTTCGACTACGGTCGTAACTACGGCGTGCTGTACGACGTTGAAGGCTGGACCGATATGCTGCCGGAGTTCGGCGGCGACTCCTACACCTATGCGGATAACTTTATGGCAGGCCGCGCCAACGGCGTCGCAACCTACCGCAACAGCGATTTCTTCGGTCTGGTGGAGGGTCTGAACTTCGCCCTGCAGTATCAGGGTAAAAACGAAGGCCAGAACGCGCAGGATATCAACGTCGGCACCAATAACCGCAGCAGCGACAGCGATGTTCGCTTTGACAATGGCGATGGTTTCGGCCTCTCCACTTCCTACGACTTCGGCATGGGCATCAGCGCGGCGGCAGCTTACACCTCGTCTGACCGTACAGGCGACCAGCAACACTATACTCACACCGAACGATACGCCAAAGGCGACAAAGCGGACGCCTGGACCGCCGGCCTGAAGTACGACGCCAACGATATTTACCTGGCGACCATGTACTCTGAAACCCGCAATATGACGCCATACGGCTCTACCAGCAGTACCAACGGTGGCGGTATCGCCAATAAAACGCAAAACTTCGAAGTCACCGCGCAGTATCAGTTCGACTTCGGCCTGCGTCCGGCCATCTCCTACCTGCAGTCCAAAGGCAAAGATCTGTACAATAACGGCCGCTATGCCGATAAAGATCTGGTCAAATATATGGACGTTGGCGCGACCTATTACTTCAACCGTAATATGTCCACCTATGTTGATTACAAAATCAACCTGCTGGATGGTAACGACAAATTCTACGAAGACAACGGTATCTCTACCGATAACATCGTCGCCCTGGGCCTGGTTTACCAGTTCTGATGCGCCTGCCCGCCGGTTCCGGCGGGCTTTCCCCCTCCCGCCTCGCTGCAGATAAAACAAAACGCTATATCTCGCGGACTAAAATAGCCGTCCGTTTAATGATATAGTCATGGCCAGTCAGTGCTTGCCCGAGGACGTCCATCATGCACCACCATCCGGTAAAATCTTCACGAATTATCTCCGTCGCCTACGATGACGCCTCCGCCACACTGGAAATCTATTTCTATCACCAGCCGCCATTACAATATACCGGGGTCCCACCGCGTATTTTTCATGATTTTTTACAGGTGGTGTCAAAAGGCCGGTATTATGACGGGGTGATCAAAGGAAAATTTCCCGAACGCAAGCTACGTTAATGTCAAAGTGTGACTGCGGTCATGATACAAAACGTGCCCTAATACCGTACAATATGAAGGGATACTTAAACAGGAGGTTTTATGAGCAGAATGATTCTTGTCCCTATCGATATCTCTGATAAAGAATTTACTGAACGCATTATCAGTCACGTTGAATCGGAAGCGCGGATTGACGACGCCGAGGTGCATTTCCTCACCGTGATCCCTTCTCTGCCCTATTATGCCTCACTGGGAATGGCCTATACCGCTGAGCTTCCCGGCATGGATGAGCTGCGTGAGGGTTCTGAAACGCAATTGAAAGAGATCGCGAAGCAGTTCTCCATCCCGGAAGACCGGATGCATTTTCACGTCGCGGAAGGATCGCCAAAAGATAAAATCCTTGCGCTGGCCAAGTCGCTGCCAGCCGACCTGGTGATCATCGCTTCGCACCGACCGGATATTACAACTTATCTGCTGGGCTCCAACGCCGCCGCGGTGGTTCGTCACGCCGAGTGCTCGGTACTGGTGGTCCGCTAACGCCGCAGCCCGCCGCCCGGCGGGCTTTTTATTTCCGCATCAGCCGCCCCCGCCTGGCTGCTCGCTGCCGAAAGTGCCGGAAAGATGCTGACATTCCGCCCCTGAATCCGTACCATACACGCCACGGTTGCCTGTCAAACCTCAATAATTGCTACGCGCCAGCGCCACGTTGTTCAGCGGCTGGCAGAATGCGTGCTCTTCTGATGCCACACTATGAATTGAGCCACTATTACATGCTGCAAAACCAAGAAATCAGTAAAAAAGAAAAGTACAACATCGATAAGTTTCCCAAATAATTTCAAGTCCCTGAATTTATTAATTTTATCTTCTAATACAGTCAGTTATAACCCCATACGAACAACGCCAACCGACGCCAGCCTACGAATTTAATGCCCTTTTTTGCCCCTTTTTCTTATCCGATGCCCCTTCTATGCCCCTCTTTTGCGAGCAGCTTTCCAGAAAGAAAAAGTGCATGTTTACGACAATATCCTCCCATGGAATCATCTCCTGCGTTAATCATGTAATTTTCGGTGCGCACCACTCTTGCATGATAACGGCCTTCCCTAGGAAAACCCATCAGTTGGCCATCACTCGCAACGTCTATACTTTCAGTCTGAAGACTGGAGGTAACCATGTGCGGACGCTTTGCTCAATCACAAACCCGTGAAGAATATCTGGCATACCTAGCGGATGAAGCCGAGCGCGACATCGCATACGACCCTGAGCCGATTGGGCGTTACAACGTGGCGCCGGGGACTAAAGTTTTGCTCCTGAGCGAACGAGACGAACAGCTGCACCTCGATCCGGTTCACTGGGGTTACGCGCCAGGGTGGTGGGATAAACCACCGCTGATTAATGCCCGGGTGGAAACCACGGCAACCAGCCGGATGTTTAAGCCCCTCTGGCAGCATGGCCAGGCGATCTGTTTTGCGGATGGCTGGTTTGAGTGGAAGCGTGAAGGTAACAAGGAACAGTCCTATTTCATCCGCAGGAAGGACGGCAAGCCCATATTCATGGCGGCTATCGGTAGCGTACCTTTTGGAAGGGGCGATGAAACCGAGGGATTTTGATAATGACCGCAGTAGCCGGCCCGAACTTGTCGGCATTCACTAACCCCATCAGTCTTATGTCAGTAGAACTGTGATGAACTATCATGTGCTGTCAGCAAAACGACAAAGTGTAATACATAGCCTGCCACTCTATACGATATACAATCTCACCTAAAAAAATAGACTTTCACTATGCGTTTGTATAGTGTATAGATTATTGAAACCTTGATTTATATAATGATGTACCAGACTAGGATATTAGTATGAAATTTTCTAAAATAGATTACTCCCTCTTTATTGTAACATTATTTATTTTCCTTTTTTTTATGTCCATTCAATTCCCTAGCATGCACAAAGATGTAAAA
>SKEI01001974.1_pt1 | contig 10724 bp, 6 predicted proteins | sample 4826701 | NCBI WGS metagenome assembly SKEI01 (sample SAMN11008813, study PRJNA524170) | human gut metagenome | biome: Human fecal sample; material: Feces; isolation source: fecal sample from pouch patient p2, p6, p7, p14 | host: Homo sapiens | place: Israel: Tel-Aviv | collected 2016-08-31 | reverse complement strand
CACTTTCAGGATATCTTCATTGATCACCGTTACATTGTCATAATCGCTCAGCGTATCCTCCAGGATCGGGATCAGACTTTTATCAATCTCCACCGCATATACCTCTCTGGCTGCATATGCCAGATACTGTGTCATCGTTCCCATACCCGGTCCGATCTCCAGAACAAAATCATCCTCTGTGATCTCCGCCGCACGGATAATTTTATCCAACACATGAGGATCGATCAGAAAGTTCTGTCCAAACTTTTTCTGAAATGTAAAGCCGTATTTGTTCAACACAGCAATGGTTGCCTGGGGATTGCCAAGATAAGGCTCTCTCTTACTCATAGTTCTTCCTTTCCTGTTGTTTTCCAAAACGTGTAAAAAGGGCATAGCTTTCTGTCGCCATGCCCCATGTTGTCATGCTCTTTTATAAATCAAAATCCTTTTCATAAAGAAGAATTCGACCGTCTGCATCTGTATGACGTTTGGAAAGTTTTCTTCCCAGCTTTACGCCACTTGCCTTACGGATCGCACCGTCTACCATCTCTTTTACTTTTCCGATAGTAATCGGTTCATCCTCTTTCTGGTTATCTCCGATCATGGTGTACAGAGCAAGCACACCCATCTCATCCATGCGGAAACCATTTTCTCTCGCATACGTTCTTGCAAATGTTACCAACTCGTCATTGGTAAAGACCGGAATCGAAATAACGTTTTCGAATTTTTCTGCAAATTCGGGATAATCCGCCAGCATCTTACGCATATTTGCTTTATCATCTTCAATCAGAAGAATCATACTGTCTGTACGGAAATCCATCGCCTGAGAAAGTTTTTCGATCGTCTCCGGCGTCATAAAACTTGCTCTCTCGATCAGAAGAAAGCCTCCTGCCATCTTGCTGATAATTGTTGCCGGATCTTTCCTGTTAATATCCGATGCATCCAGATTTGCATACTTGACAGCTTTCAGTCCCAGTTCTTTGCAGATTGCTTTTACAAGCCCTTCACTCAGTCTGGTTTTTCCTGTTCCGTGACTTCCCATGATTGCGATATTTCCACGATGAGATGTTTTCTCACTGGCATATTCATATGCCCCATGAATCGCATCCAGAATCTGATCATCCATGCCCGGCACTTTAGCAAAGTACGAAAACAGCTGTTTCTGTTCTGCCGTCAGACGTTCCGGTCTGGTATTGTTCAGGATCCTCTGGCGTTTTTCTTCGGGTGTCTCCCGTTCCAAAGTCATCTCACTGATATCCGGCTGTATCTCTGCTTCTTCCAGCATCTTATCGATATGATCACCTTCCTCTGCCTCCGTTTCAGAACCTTCTTCCACAACAGATTCCTCTGTAGTATTCTCTTCTGTAATCGGCTCTGTCTTTTCTTCAAAAGCAATTTCTTCCTCAGATGCTGTCTCCGGTTCCGGATCCAGGCTCGCAGACCGTTCTGCTTCTTCCTGTTCCCTGAGCTCATCCATACCGCTCAGAGCAGCTTTGAGTTCTTCTTCCAGATTAAATTCCTGTGTATCTCCCGGTGTCGCATGCCATGCATCCTGCTTTGTCACATCCGGAATCACTCTTGTCGCGTCCAGATCTTCGATTTCCGGTTCTGTTTCCTCCGTTTCTTCCGGATATTCCATCTCAATCACCGGTGCTGCTTCTGATCCGGTAATATCTTCTTCTGTTTCCTGCTCTTCTGTCAATTCCGCCGAAGTTTCAGTTTCCGGTGCATCAGACGATGTTTCTTCTGCAAAATCCAGAGAAAGTCCGGAAAGACTTGCTTCAAAAGCTGCCATCGCTTCATCCGCCGCATCCGTCAGAGTTTCTGCCGGCTCTTCTTCCGTTACTGTCTCAACCGCTCCCTCAACCCTTTCTTCCAGTACATCACCGGCTGCATCTACTTTTTCTTCTGCAACTACTTCTTCCGGTTCACCGATGATTTCTTCTGCTGTTACTTCCTCCACAGCCGGTTCTTCCTCAGCTTTTTCTGCGGCATCCTCGCCTGCTTCTTTCGCCAGGGAAGACGAAGTCTCTGCAAATAATGCATCCAGATCCACTTCCTGAACACTGATGATTTCTTTATCCTCCGGTTTTTCCACCTTCGGTTTTTCCATCATTTCCAGTTCATCCATCTCGGTTCTGCTCACCCCGGCAACTCCGCTGTCCGCAGAAATGATGCCTTCATTTACAGCTTCCGGCTCCAGATCCTGTACGTGATAGTCTTCCATATTTTCTTCTTGTGCTTCAGGTTCCTGCGGAACTTCTGCTCCTGCTGCTCTTCCCAGTGCCTCAAAAGCATCTACTGCCTTGGTACGGTTAAAACCGGAAAGAATCTCCTGAAAACTTCTTGAAAGACGTTCCTGAAGTTTTTCGGTATCGATATGCGGAATCTCTGTTTCCTGTTTCACCGGCTCTTCCTCCGTCGCCGGAGTTTCTTCCACAGTTGTTCCTGCAGATTCCTGCGGAATCTCTGCTGTTGCTGCCACTTCTTCCTGAGCCTGTTCTTTCTCTTCTTCCACTTTCTGAAGACCCGCCATTGCAGCTGCTGACACACCCGGCAGAATTGTATTTTTTACTTCTTCTGTCAGTTTCGGTCCTGCTGTTGGTTTTGCAACCTTTCCTGCCGCCTTCGCTTTCTCATATTTTTCTTTCTGAGACGGTGACAGTGGCGTGTATGTCATCTTAAGTTCCATCGCTTTGGTTACATATTTGCCTTCACCAAACCACAGAACCAGATCATCACAGGTTTCAACACATTTCTTTTCCTGTCCTGCTTTTTTATACAGTTTTGCCAGTTCATATACCCAGCGTTCTGTGTATTCCCGCTCTTTATATTCCTCCAGAATCGCAATCTGATTTTCCAGAGGCGCTTTCTGTGCTTTGTAAATCTTATATTTCAGAATATATTTGGAAGTATCGTTGGAAGCGGTCTCCAGATATTCATTATAATATTTTACAGCATCATCATATAACCCCATCTTCAAAGCCAGTTCCACCTGACGGTACAGAATCATCTTGCCGATAGATGAACGTTTATGCGCCAGCTGCAGCATCTGCATACTCTTTTCCAGTTCACCATTCACTTCGTAGATATCTGCTACCATACACAAGGTCCGCACACTCTTCACTCTACGCCAGTCGATAGAATCCGCTACCGTAAGAGCCCCTTCATAATCCTGTGCATCCACAAGTCTGTTGATTTCCTCCAATTTCAAATGGTATTCTGTCTTATCCACTGTACTCACCTCTGCTTTTTCTATCAAATTTATAACTGTCTGATACTTTCACAGTTATCTGTTTTCAGTTGTTTATACCCGTAACTGTTAAAGTACTGAACAGTTACCCATAATTGTTCTAAGTGTACCATACTGCCTGTTTCTTGTCAAAATATAACTGTCCTCTGACCGAGACAGTTATTGATAAAATGATGTGTATGAACAAACAAAGGGATGCCGCCCTCCGACAACACCCCTCTTATGTATACGGGAGTCAGTCCCCCTTTTGGTTCTTCTGTCACCCGATTCTCAGTTTAAACTTCTGAATTTCTTTTTCACTGGTCACACGCTCAATCTCTGCGCCCAGACTCTTCAGTTTTCCTTCAAAATCCTCATATCCACGCTGGATATATACGATATCATCCACAATTGTAATACCCTCTGCAGCCAGTCCGGCAATTACCAGTGCCGCGCCTGCACGAAGATCCGGTGCACTGACTCTTGCGCCTGTCAGTTTGTCCACACCATCAATGATGGCTGTATTACCTTCCACTTTTACACAGGCACCCATACGGGTCAGCTCGTCCGCATATTTGAAACGGTTCTCAAAAATGCTTTCCGTAACAATGCTGGTTCCTGATGCCAGAGCCAGTGCTACTGCGATCTGTGGCTGCATATCCGTAGGATATCCCGGATACGGTAAGGTTTTTACATGCGTTCTGCGCAGTTTCTTTGCAGAGATCACGCGTACTGCATCATCAAATTCTTCCACTTCACATCCGATTTCTTCTAATTTAGCTGTAATCGCTTCCAGATGTTTCGGAATTACATTTTTGATCAGAATATCGCCGCGTGTTGCCGCTGCAGCGAACATATAGGTTCCTGCCTCGATCATATCCGGCACAATCGAATAATTTGTACTGTGCAGCATCTCCACACCTCGGATACGGATCACATCCGTACCGGCACCCTTGATATTGGCACCCATGCTGTTCAGGAAGTTTGCTGTATCTACAACGTGTGGCTCTTTTGCCGCATTTTCAATAATGGTATTTCCTTTTGCCATAGATGCTGCCATCATAATATTAATGGTTGCACCTACCGATACAGTATCCATGAAAATATGAGTTCCATGAAGTCCGTCCGGTGCAGATGCCACGATGGCACCGTATTTGATATCGACGGTTGCACCCAGTGCACGGAAGCCTTTCAGATGCAGGTCAATCGGGCGGCTTCCGATGTTACAGCCACCCGGCAGAGGTACTTCTGCTTTTTTATATTTTCCGAGAAGCGCACCCAGCAGATAATAGGATGCACGGATTTTCTTGATATATTCGTAATCTACACTGATATCACCGATAGTGGAACCGTTGATCACTGCAGTGTGACGGTCTACCCGCTCCACTTTTGCTCCGATTCCTCCGATGGCCTCTAAAAGTACATTTATATCATTGACATCCGGAAGGTTTTCCAGCCGGACGGTATCATCTGTCATAATAGCGGCTGCAAGAATCGCAAGTGCTGCATTCTTCGCTCCACCAATCTCTACTTCACCAACTAACGGGTTTCCACCCTTAATAATATACTGATCCATAGTTCACCTCTATGTTTATATTCAGCCAATACAAGTCCCGATAATCCCTCTCATTGATTTTTATGTTATAACAAATCAATGCTTTTGTAAATAAATTTTAAAGATTTCTTATCTTTTTATTCATATTGTCCACTGAATTTTTCAAATAGTTTTACAGAATATCATGACTATTCAGTATCTTCACTGTTTAGTTCCAGACTGTCTACAATACTCTGTAAAGTCTCCTCTAAATTTTTGTTTTCCTCATCAATTGTGATATCTGCATATTTTTCATACAATACCACACGTTCTTCATATAAATCTTTTAATGTCTGTCCGTCCCGCAAAACCACTCCACGGTTTTTCAGGTTGCCCAGCCGTTTCCTCAGAGCCTTGTAGGACAATTTCAGATAAATGACCGTGGCAATCTCTCCAAGATGCTCCATAGCTTCTCTTCCGTACACCACGCTGCCTCCTGTGGCAATTACTGTGCGATTCGCTTCAATAGAAGCATTTACTTGATTTTCAATTGCAATAAAGCCTTCGATACCCTCTTCACTGATAATTTCTTTTAATAATCTCTTTTCCTGCTTCTGAATCAGAAGGTCTGCATCTACAAACTGATAACCTAACTCTTTTGCAAGTATTACACCAATTGTACTTTTCCCAACTCCGGGCATTCCAATTAACACTATATTCTTCATATCTCTCATCCTTATCGCAGCTTACCATTTTATCATATTATCTTAGTTAATACAAGTTTTTATTCCTGTTTGTTATTCGAGAACAAACAATGTGTTACTGTAACAACAATGTGCCCCGGCACATTATTTTCATCATACCACAATTTTCCATGTAAGGGAACTTAAAACTCACGAATAAAGGATTCTACTACATCCGAATGTTCTTCATTTCTCCAGACCAGCAGCACATCGGTGATCAGTTCCTTTTCTGCGATCGGAATCGGACAGATCTTTTCCGACTGTCCTCTCATGGAAGCCGGAAGAATCGCTGTTCCCAATCCGCTGGCTGCCAGACTCATGGCTGTTCTGGCATCCTCACATTCATAATAAACATCACAGGAAAGACCATGTTTTTCAAAAATGGACAACACATACTTTCTGTGACGCTTGGAAAGGATCAGATGATGTCCGGCCAGTTCTTCCAGTGTCAGTTCCCGAAGACCTTCTTCTTCCTGTCCCTGCGGAACCATAGCCATTAATTGTTCCTGTCGCAGTAGTTTGGAACAGAATCCGTTTAAGGCGATCGGCGTACGAAGTGTAGTCACATCAAGGATTCCGTTTTCCAGCTCATCTTTCAGTGTAAAGGTAGATCCGTCATGGATCACAAAACGAATATCCGGATGATGGCTGGTGTACTTTACCAGATATTTTGCCATCATATTCACCGTGGATGGCGTCACACCAAGATGGATCGTCGTTGCCTGGCTGACTTTGATCACTTCTCTTTTCGTAATATCCGTCATGGTCAGAAGACTTTCTGCCCGCACATACAGTGCTTTTCCAGCCTCTGTCAATCGGATATGTTTACTTCCCCGCGCAAACAGGCGTACCTGCAGTTCTTCTTCCAGCATTTTCATCTGGTAACTAAGCGGCGGCTGTGTCATATGCAGGGCTCTGGCCGCACCGCTGATAGTTCCCTCATCTACAATTGCACGAAAATATTCCAGCTGTTTGATCTCCATAGTTTCCTCCGTTTTCCTTTCTCATATCTATATAGAAATTATTTTTTATTTATATAAAAACAATATTTTTCATATATTATAATCTGTGCTACACTAAAAGCGCAACAGCAATTTACCTAAATTTTACACAGATGCATGACGGTAGCACAACGCATATACCTGCATCATCTACCTCATACACAAAGGAGTTTTATCATGAAACAGATTGACTTTGAACATGGGAAAATCACCGATAATATCTTGCGGGCTTCCATTCCGATGCTTGTGGCGGAGGTTTTAAGCCTGCTCTACAATATTGTGGACCGAATCTATATTGCAAGGATCCCGGATGTGGGAACCACAGCGCTTGGAGCTGTCGGGCTGTGTTTTCCGATCATTACGATTATTCTTGCTTTCAGTAACCTCTTCGGTTCCGGCGGTGCGCCGCTTTTTTCGATCGAGCGTGGAAGAAAAGATACGAAAGAGTCTTCGATGATCATGAATACCTCATTCTTTCTGATCTGTGTCTGTGCCCTGCTTCTGATGGCTGTCGGTATGATCTTTGCGAAACCGATTCTGCTTCTGTTCGGAAGTTCGGAAAACGGACTGATCTACGCGTATCCTTATCTGATGATCTATCTGCTCGGAACTTTTCCTTCTATGGTTTCTACCGGTATGAATCCATTTATCAATGCGCAGGGATACGCCACCACAGGGATGTTCTCTGTAGCGATCGGTGCAATTGCCAACCTGATCCTGGATCCGGTTTTTATCTTTGTGTTCGGACTCGGTATCCGCGGTGCGGCGATCGCTACGGTGTTATCACAGATTCTTTCTGCAGCGTTTGTCCTGTATTTTCTGCGGAAAAAGACCGAATTGAAAGTCCGTCTTCTGTCCGGAGAAGAAATCCGTTACTGCGGAAGGCGGGCAAAAAATATTATCAGCCTCGGAACCGCAGGTTTTATCATGCAGCTTACCAACAGTCTGGTGACGATCTGCTGCAACAATGTACTTTCGGTCACCGGAGGCGATCTGTATATCTCCGTGATGACGATCGTATCGAGTATCCGACAGATCATCGATACACCGATCCATGCCATTACCGAAGGTTCCTCTCCGGTCATCAGTTATAACTATGGCGCACGCCGGCCTAAGAGAGTGTTCCAGTCCTGGCTCACCATGAGCGTGATGGCGATTCTGTATACACTGCTCGCCTGGGGCGTGATCCTGTTTGCACCGCGTTTCCTGATCGGTATCTTCAGTTCCGACCAGGCGCTGATCACCGATGCGATCCCGGCACTGAAACTGTACTTCGGAGCCTTTGTTTTTCAGGCACTCCAGTATGTGGGACAGACGATGTTCAAGTCACTGGGCAAGAAAAAATTCGCGATTTTCTTCTCTCTGCTTCGCAAGGTCATCATCGTGGTTCCGCTTACCTACATCCTTCCGTATCTGTTCCATATGGGAAGTGACGGTGTCTTCCTCGCAGAACCGGTATCCAATGTGCTTGGCGGAAGCGCCTGCTTCATCGTGATGCTGTGTACGGTAATGCCGGAGCTGAAACGAATGGCAAAGGAAAATTCCGATTGCTAGTTTACATAATTTTAATTTCAGATATCATTGCAAATCCACAGCAAGATTCATACGCCACCGCAAACATCTGCAATATAATCTTGGTTTCTTTACTCCATAAAAAAACTTCAGCAGACACAATAGCTTTCTTCTGTCTGCTGAAGTTTTTTATTTTTTATTCAAATTTCGTAACTGTTCAGTACCTTCACAGTTACGAGTCAAAATGCATTTAAAATCACCTTCGGTGATGGCATTTTGACTTGTATGTCTCGGGTTTTTGGCATATTCATGCCAAAACACCTCGCGGGATATTACCTACTGAATAGTTACCAAATTTCTTATTTCTGTTTCTGAACATCCGCTGCTCTCTCTTCTTCTCGGAGCCGTTCCAGTTTCTCCTTCACCGTAGGATACCGCTCCAGATCGGTATGGGGAAGTGCCTGTGCTGCCACCATTGTATTCAAAAAATCTTCTACCGCTGCGAACTGGATATATACCATTTTCTCCAGGATCTCCTCCACTTCTTTTGCCACACCGCGATCCAGCAGTGCACATACCGCACCTTCCAGGGAAGAATTGCCCGCATGGATGATCCGATCCCGTTCCATGTCCGGGTACACGCCGATAGCGATCGCGGATTCTTTGGACACATGTTTTCCAAAAGCGCCCGCCACATAGAATCCTTCCAGTTCCGAAAGTTCGATCCCGGACTCCCGCAGCATGATCGCCACCATCGTGTATGCCGCCGCTTTTGTCCGGATAAATTCTTCGATGTCACTCTGGTAAAAATACAGCTCCGGTGCATAGTTCACCGCCAGCATCCCGTCTTTCTCCACGATCCACCGGCTTTTCTCCGGCTGTAAGATCCCCCGGATATCGATCCATCCATGCAAAAACAATTCCGCCAGAAGATCCACAATCCCGGATCCGCAGATTCCTTTCGCCGTTGCCTCCTCGATCACGTGGCAGTGCAGTTCTCCATCTTCCATTTTTACCCGATCCACCGCGCCTTCCATCGCGCGCATGCCCGTCTTTACCACACCGCCTTCCAGTGCAGGTCCCGCAGCTCCCGCACCGCATAACAGAAAATCCCGGTTCCCCAGTACGAGTTCCCCGTTCGTTCCGATATCGAAAAAAGCGTTGATCTTCTCTTTTTTATAGATTCCCGTAGCCACCATGCCGCTGATGATATCGCCGCCCAGGTAATTGGACTTTGCCGGATAAATGTAAACATATCCCTTCACCGGCAGTTCCAGATCTTTTGCCGGGAGAAATCCGGGCTGGTCTGCGTGCACCGCATACGGAGTGTGGAAGACACAGAACGCATCCATCCCAAGCAGAAAATGAATCATCGTTGTATTGCCCCCGATTGCCATCGCGATACAGCTGTTTTCCGGTAACTGCTGCTGTGCTTCCAGTTCTCTCACACAGGTGGTAATGCTGGTTACCGCTGCTTTTCGAAGGATCTCCAGCGTTCCACGGTCTTCCTGACAGTGAAAGATTCTGGTCAGAATGTCCGTTCCATAGGGAATCTGCCCGTTGAACGTGCTGGTTTCGCCTAGGATCTTTCCTGTCGCGCAGTCCACCAGACGGGCAACCACGGTGGTGCTTCCCAGATCCACCGCCACACCGTAATGTAACCCAGTGGTATCTCCCGCTTCCAGATCCACGCCATGCCACGTCTGACCGTCCCACGCCAGCGACACGGTCACTTTCCACTCTGCCTCTTCGCACAGCGGATATAGTTTTCGCAGTACCCGCAGGCTTACTTTTGCCTCAATCCCCTGTTCCTTTAATCCGTCCTGGATCCTTCTCTGATCGGACCGGTTATCGTCCTCGGTCGGAGCCTGAAGTTCCAGATATATTTTTTTACTGATTCCGTCCATGATTATTCCTCTTTTTCTATTGCGTTGCTTCTATTATACTTCTTTCTTCCCAAATAACCAAGTTATGGATTGCGTCGGAGATCCAATTAACGTATACTTAATTTTATATAAGAACATACTTTCTGGTAACAGATGCGGATATCCGCAGAAAGGAGGACATTCATGGATCGCATCATTTTTCATATCGATGTCAATTCCGCATATCTGAGCTGGAGCGCAATTGATCTCTTACAGGCAAATCCGGACAGCGTGGATATCCGGACGACTCCCGCGATCATCGGCGGCAACCGGAAGACCCGCCATGGGATCGTTCTGGCAAAGTCTCTGTCAGCGAAAAATACTTACCATATCCATACTGCGGAACCGGTGGCAAATGCTCTGAAAAAATGTCCGACGCTCACCATCATTCCTCCTGACCACGACTCTTACAGCCGCCACAGCAAACAGTTTGTCGGTTTTCTGCGCTCTCTGACATCGGAAATTGAACAGGTCAGTGTGGATGAATGTTACCTGGACTATACGTCCATTGCTTCCCGTTTTTCTTCTCCGGAAGAAGGCGCGGCCTATATCCGCAACTATATTTACAGCCATTTTGGTTTTACGGTCAATGTGGGGATCTCTTCCAATAAGGTGCTGGCAAAGATGGCTTCTGACTTTGAAAAGCCGAACAAGACGCACACACTTTTCCCTGATGAGATTCAGAAGAAAATGTGGCCACTTCCGATCAGCAGTCTGTTCATGGCAGGACATGCTTCCGTAGCTGTCCTACAGAAACTGGATATCCATACGATTGGCGATCTGGCTCGGATGGAACCG
>SKEI01001968.1_pt1 | contig 10744 bp, 5 predicted proteins | sample 4826701 | NCBI WGS metagenome assembly SKEI01 (sample SAMN11008813, study PRJNA524170) | human gut metagenome | biome: Human fecal sample; material: Feces; isolation source: fecal sample from pouch patient p2, p6, p7, p14 | host: Homo sapiens | place: Israel: Tel-Aviv | collected 2016-08-31 | reverse complement strand
ATGGTAGACGGTGTTATCCTGGTGGTAGATGCGTTCGAGGGTGCTATGCCGCAGACCAAATTTGTTCTGAAAAAAGCGCTGGAACTGGATCTGCACGTGATCGTATGTATCAATAAGATCGACCGTCCGGAAGCCCGTCCGGATGAAGTTATTGACGAAGTTCTGGAACTTCTGATGGATCTGGATGCTTCCGACGAACAGTTAGACTGTCCGTTCCTGTATGCTTCCGCAAAAGCAGGCCATGCTGTTCTGGATCTGAACGATACACCGGAAAATATGGAACCTCTGTTTGAGACCATCTTAAAATACATCCCGGCTCCGGAAGGTGATCCGGATGCAGGTACACAGGTTCTGATCAGTACCATCGACTACAATGAATATGTAGGTCGTATCGGTGTCGGTAAAGTAGACAACGGTAAGATCGCTGTCAACCAGGAAGTGATGCTGATGAACCATCACGATCCTTCCAAGAAGAAAAAAGTAAAGATCAGTAAACTGTATGAATTTGAAGGTCTGAATAAAATAGAAGTACAGGAAGCAGGCATCGGTTCTATCGTTGCTATTTCCGGTATCCCGGAGATTCACATCGGTGATACCCTGTGTGACGTGGAAAATCCGGAACCGATCCCGTTCCAGAAGATCTCCGAGCCGACCATCGCCATGCATTTTATGGTAAATGACAGCCCGCTGGCAGGTCAGGAAGGTAAATTTGTAACTTCCCGTCACTTAAGAGAACGTCTGATGCGTGAGCTGAACACTGATGTCAGCCTGCGCGTGGAAGATACCGATTCTCCGGACTGTTTCAAGGTATCCGGTCGTGGAGAACTGCATCTGTCTGTCCTGATCGAGAATATGCGCCGTGAGGGTTATGAATTTGCAGTAAGTAAAGCGGAAGTTCTTTATAAAGAGGACGAACGCGGAAAACTGTTAGAGCCTATGGAACTGGCTTACGTGGATGTTCCGGAAGAGTTCTCCGGTACAGTCATCCAGAAAATGAGCGAACGTAAAGGTTCCCTGCAGGGTATGAGTACCGGAAGCGACGGTTCCACCCGTCTGGAATTCGAGATTCCGGCCCGTGGTCTGATTGGTTTCCGTGGAGACTTCATGACTTCCACCAAAGGTACCGGTATCCTGAACACCAGTTTTGACGACTACGCTCCGTACAAAGGAGATATCCAGTACAGAAAACAGGGTTCCCTGATCGCTTTTGAAGCCGGCGAGTCCGTAACTTACGGTCTGTTCGCTGCACAGGAGCGTGGTACACTGTTTATCGGACCTGGCGAAAGAGTTTACGCCGGTATGGTTATCGGACAGAACGGTAAAGCCGAAGATATCGAGCTGAATGTCTGCAAGACCAAACATCTAACCAACACCCGTTCTTCTTCCGCAGATGACGCCCTGAAACTGACCCCGCCGAAAGTCCTGAGCCTGGAACAGGCATTGGAATTCATCGATAACGATGAGCTCCTGGAGATCACTCCTACCAGCCTGCGTATCCGTAAGAAGATTCTGGATTCCAGACTGAGAAAGAGAGCAAATCTGAAATAATCATAACTATAGATACCAAAAGCGGATGTATCTGTCAGACCGGCAGATACATCCGCTTTTTCCTTTCATTTATGACAATTTCAATCCCTTCACAATCACGAACCAAAATGCCTGTCTCAAAACCGGCTCTCGCATTATCCGCTTACTTCTTCCAGAATCGAATCCCAGCGGAGTCCTTCTTCTTTCTCCAGTTGATACCACGGACCGCCGTCTTTCCGGACAAACTGATTTGCCATATGCTGAACCATACATTCTTTTCCGCCAGCATAGTTCACCTGGATATCCGATATCATTCCATCATAATCTTCCGGATCCACGGAACTGTTCTTTTCCATTTTCAGATGGTTCAGATAGTTTGTGACTGTTTTGATTTTCTCTACATCGGACAGCTCATACCTCGTTTCTCCCGGGCGGGTAGATATGGTGATCCCGGTAACAGAACCTTCCGGCAAAAAACCTTCTTCTATCTGCTGCTGAACCTCCACCTGGCATTCATCTGCGGTTGTCTCCGGATCATATTGCAGTGTGTCCAGGATCTGCATAACCTGTTTTTCATTTTCTTTCCACCATGCACTCTCGCCACATGGATTGATGATATGGATATCGCTTTTTTCACCCAGAAATACAATCTCCTCCCATATGCCAGATGCAAAACCGTCTCTCGATTCTTCCAGGGCTTTTTCTCCTGCCAGCCGGATCTTCTTTTCTTCCAACCCTGTCCCACATGTTTCACCTGGATAATCCTTTTCGTACTTCACCAGAACTTCATTTTCTTTATCTTCCCCTCGATAAAAACTGATTCCATACACAGTATCCTGTTCTTCCGTCTGAATCTCATAGTTCCATTCCTCCGACAGCTGCAATGTAAGTGTTCCATAAGGACCTTTCAGTGAAACCTCTGTTGCCGGTACAAATGTTCTGGATTTCTTTTGAAAGATCCAGATGCCGGCTCCTGCCAGGATCACCACAACAACTGCCAGAAAGAATCTCCACCGATATAGTCTTTTCTTCATGCTTCCGTCCCCCTGTCTGCCTAATCTTCCACCGTTTCTATCATCGCCTGCAACTCTTCCAGGCTGATTCCGATTTGCAGACTGATCGAATACGAATATCCTCCCTGCTGCCAGATCGCCAGTTCATACGCATCGCTGTCTCCCTTGCAGGTGACTTCTGCCTCTCCCACGTTGATCGTAGTCTCCTGGCTGTATGTGTTGTATACGCCGCTGTTATCTTCATCATCCCCCTGTGATTTTCTGAAATACACTTCCTGATCATCCCCGGTATAGCGGATCTCAGCCAGCGTATCATCATAGGTCAAATACTGGGTTTCCTTCACGGTAAATGGCAGTTCTCCGATCTCTTTAACGGTAAATCCCACCGCATCGGAAAGTTCCTCCGCAGAACCATACTCCTGCATCGGATTTGGCATCTGCGCTCCGTCATCTGCCACATCCGTAGTAGTCATATCTTCTTCCTCACTGACTGTTTTGTCCGGATGTAACGTATGAATTCCATAAGCAGCTCCCACGACCAGTGCGCAACACGCTGCAACCGACAGATATTTTGTCCATTTTTTCATGGTTTGCACCTTTGCCTTTCGTTCTCTTTCCGAGACATGGCGTAGGATCTGTTCTCTTGTTTCCGTTGTCAGTTGGATATTTTCCATGATTTCATGATATCGCTTACTCAAAATCATACTCCTCTCTCAGGACTTCCCGCAGTTTCTCTCTTCCTCTCCGAAGGTCAGACCGCACGCTGCTCTCCTTTTTCCCTAGGATCTCTGCAATCTGTGCCGTTGGAAATCCTTCATAATAATACAGATGAATCGCTTCCCGGTAACTTTCAGGAAGTCTCTTTACCGCATCCCACACAAAAGTCAGATCTTCCCGTTCCTGCGCGATCAGCTGATCCTCCAGCTGGTCTGCCTGACGGATCTTATTGTAAGCGATCTTATTTTTACTCAAATTCGCCGCCACCCGGAAGATCCATGCCTTTTCATGATTTTCACCGGCAAATACCGGACGGTGTTCCAGATAACGGATCAGAGTTTCCTGCAGGATATCCTCTGCATCACTCATATTATGTACATACGTATAGGCAAGCCGCAGCACTGCATTCCCATAAGTATCCATGATTCTTTCTGCCAGCACCTCCATCTTCTGTTTCCCGACAATTTTTACCGTTTTCCCAAGATCCGCTTCTTTTCGAAACATGGAGAATTTCTGAAGAATCTGTATTTTCTTCTTTTCCACGAACAGATACCATTCAGTGATCCTGTTCCTGATCCCTCTCCCCGTCATCCACGTTCCACTACCCGGCAACGCTCTGGTCTGATAACCCATCATTGTTTCCCGCTCCTGTCTCTCTTTATTTTCGTTTTCACTTTCTATACAGTTCAGCCTGCAAAAATGTTGCAGCTTTTTTCAATTTTTTCTTTTATATAACAGGAAACAATGATTCCCCTATAACAACTGCTTCTGAATCTCCCGTATTTTTTCCAGTTCTTCCCCTGTCATATCTGCAATTTCTTCCGGACTTTTTCCCTTTCGTAACATATTTGTTATAATACTTGCTGCTTTTCGTTGTTCACCTTGCTCTGCTCCAATAGCAATTCCTTCTTTTATTCCTTCTTTTCTTCCCTCTTTTCTTCCCACTTCTTTTAATTCCAGCATCTGTGAGTTATAATCGCGAATTGCTTTCTCCCTCGCTTCGTATTCTAATCTCTTTTTTTCATCCGCGCTCATATGTTTTAACATTTCATACGCTTCGTCTATATAAGTGTCTTCTTTTGCCATTTTCTCGAACTCCTTTCTGCTCTTCGCTCCCAGGAAACGCATCCATCGGATAATTCCGGATTCATTCTGTTCTTTTTCCGGCAATTTTTTCAGTTCCAGCACATGGATCTCCAGCAGATCTGTATATTCTTCTCCCGTGTCTTTATCACAGAAAATAATCTTCCGATAGCATCTGTCATCATCCGGGAAATGAATAAAGTTTAAAATACCTACATGGATACATTTCTTCAGCTTCTCATAACTTTCTCCTGCTTTCAACTGATCCGTATACATTTTCCCCAGATAAAACAGTATTCTCTTCGTCCAGTAAGAAACTGCTGTCACCTGCATCTCAAAATCCATCTGCGACCCATTTTTCAAAACAACTTTTACATCCAGAATTCCATATTTATCATCCGGATATTCTGGATGTAAGATTGTCGGCAGTAAAATAGTTTCTTCGATCTCTTCCGGCTCTACTCCCAATAGTGCTGCGATCATTCCCTGCCGTACCTTTGCATTCTGCATCAGTTCCTTAAAGCAGAAATCTACGGTTGGAAGCATAATAAAATCTTCTCTGTTTTGCGTTTCCTGTGTCATTGTTTTTTTCTGTTCGTTCATCATGTCTCCTTTTCCTTCTTACAGAACAAAAAATACGGAGACTTTCTTTCTATAGTACCACACTTTACTCTCCCATCAAAGAGAACGCATTTTACTGACAACATAACTTTGCTTCAAAATTCCTAAAGAAAATGTCCATATTCTGTTCTATATTCATTTTTGTGTATGCATCGGATATTTTCTCAGGACTCTGAGTATTAGATATGTGATTCCGATATGTTAATTAGATATTTTTATCCGTCAGAAAATGCTTACGGATACTATAAATTTCTATCATTGTAACAGAGACTTCTATACTTTGCAAGATTTTATCCCTCTAAAAACCTTTATCTTTTCGTAACTGTTCAGTACCTTCATAGTTACGAGCCAAAATGCATAAAAAATCACCTTCGGTGATGGCATTTTGGCTTGTACGTCTCGGGATTTTGACATATTCATGTCAAAACACCTCGCGGGACAGTGGCTACTGAATAGTTACATCTTTTCATTTTAATATTTCAGCCAACCACCAGAAACGGATTCCGGAGGTATGGGGGATGCAGCCTTTTGCTGGTGCTTTTAGCAAATACGAAATCCAGCATTTACGGAGACTTAGGCGCGAAGCCTTTGCTGAGCGTCTTAGTCGCAGTTAATGCTTAGTTCGGATTTGCGTTACCAGCGGTTGCTTTCCCCATGCCTCCGGAATCCGTTTCGTCCCCCTTTGAAAGAAAAAACAGGTACTGCACATAAACTCATGTGCAATACCCGTCTCTTCCTCCGGTTCTTACATCCCGTTATCTATTACTTTTTATTTCTTTTTCTTCTCTTCAGCGCAAATCCGCCAGTTCCCAGAGAGGCAACAGCCAGTCCAAGCATCTCAAGGATGTTGGTAGGGTCGCCGGTCTTGGCTGTCTTGCTAGTGCTTGTGCTTCCTGAAGAAGTTGTTGTTTTATTGCCTGTACCAGAAGTGGTTATGTTGTTCTTAGATGCTGCAGGTGTTGCCGTTGGTGTGGTGGTCGGGGTTGGTGTCGGTGTGGTTCCGTCCGCTTTCACCAGAGCTTCAATAGCTTTGTTCAGAGAAGCTGCTGCATTATCTACACTTGTCTGGTCTTTCTTAGCTTCCAGGGCACTCTTTGCATTCTTCAGTGCTACCTGCAGAACTTTCCAGCTGTCTGCTGTGTAATCTGCTTCTTTCAGTGCTTCTGCACTCTGGATTGCTTTTTCCAGAGAAGCTGTGTTGATTTCCTTCGCCGGATCTTCTTTTGCAGCTTTCTTATAAACAAAGCTCAAATCTTTGTATCCGGTTGCTGTTACTACGATTTCAAAGCTGTCACCCTCTGCAAATGGTGCTGCATCTGTGATCAGCGTTCCGTCATCATTAAACAGTTCTACTGCATTACGTCCGCTTACTGCATAAGGTTTTCCATTAACAGATACGGAGGTAATATTCTTGATGTAATCTGCAAATTCTGCGTCAGTAGCGCCTGCTGCTTTTGTCAGACCAGGTTTTTCACTGTTTTCGTTATATGCTGCCGGCATTGTTTCCGCATATACTTCAAATCCAAAACTGATCGGTGCATATTTTCCACTCTTATCAGTAATAGTCAGTGTGTATGCTCCTTTTTTCACATCTTTCAGGATCAGTTTTTCGCCTTTTACGCTGGCAGTAGCACCCTCTACCGTGTACTCTGCGTCAAATCCTTCCGGAAGAGTCAGACCGGAAATAGTAGTTGCCACACTTGTTTTTCCGTCTTTCAGTTCCGCATCTGCTACAGCAACTGCGCTGGTATCAAATTTTACAGGTACATACAGACCTTTTTCGCCGCCTACCGGGATCTCATAGATACCGTTAGCTGTGTAATAAGTCACTTTATCGATATGCTGTCCCATCATTGCTTTGTAATGTTCAGATGATGTCGGGCAGTTATGTACTGCTGTGGTAAATCCGGTAGCCCATGCCAGTTCGGAAACTCTCCAGATATTTTCCAGATGACGCATACCGTAATCACTGCCTTCTTTTGTGCTTACAATAACACCGTAGATAGCTGTTCCTGACGGAATGGTATCGGTCAGTCCATCCAGATTCAGCTGATAGTCACCATATTTGGACTCGGTCATCAGTTCCGCTGTCACACCTTCAGTGATAGTTGTAGCGGTTCCCTGTGTTGCTCCGAAAGAGAATGTTCCATCTTCATTTACTGTCAGCTCTTTGTAGTAAGATGGTTTCTCACTCAGTGTATAATAGGAATAGCTTGCGCTCTCAAACAGGGCATCTTTTCCTGTATAATCTGTTGTGCTTTCCTGTCCTCTGTTGGTAACTGTGATACTTACTTTGGAATCATCGGTAATCTGTGTGTATTTGCTCAGATCCGTACCTGCCGGAACTTTTACCGGGAAAGTTACACCGGTGATCTCATCACCGCTTGCATCCACATGGTAAGATCCGCCTGCCAGAGAACCGGTTCTTACTTTGTTCTTGGTTGCAGAGGTAAATGCATCTACTTTGACGTCGTTGTTTACATCTGCTTTGTAGAACTGATCGTATGGGATGTTCATCAGAACATATGTTTCTTTCTGTGCTTTTACCAGGGCTTCGATCGCTGCGTTCAGATGATGCGTTGCTTCATCTACTGTTGCCTGAGTCTTCGGGTCTTTCAGCTCATCTTTTGCTTCCTGCAGTTCTGCCTGCATCGCTGCCCAGCTGTCTGCGGTGTAATCGCTCTCGGTCAGGGCTTCTGCAGCTTCGATCGCTTTCTTTAATTCGTCAGTGCTTATTTCTTCTTCACTGTCTTTTACGATATTTGCATCCGTTGCCTGGAACTGATAGGTTACATCTTTATAACCCAGCGCTGCAATCGTGATCGTCCAGTAGCCGGTTCCATCGGTTCCTTCCGGCAATGTGCATCTCAGAGATTTGGTCAGAGCCAGCTGAATTCCCTTTGTTTTATGCATCCAGTTGTCTGCTGCGAATTTTGTTCCATAGGTAGCCTTCACATTGCTGTAAGTGCTGTCATTGCCATAGTACGTCCAGGTTACCGCCTGCATATTGGCTCCAAGATCTCCATAGTTACCTGTCAGATCCACCCGAAGGAATTCTCCGTAAGAGCCTTTGGCATCTTTCACTGTTAAACCTGCTTCCGTTGCATCCGGAGCAGTCTTCAGTGTCTGTCCTTCGATACCGGAATCGCTTCCTGCCTGACGGGCGGAAAAACTGAAATTTCCTTTTTCGTCTTTGGTAACTGTCTTCAGTCCGTTGGTGGCTTCTGTCACGTTTGCCTTTACGCTGTAGGCCGCCAGTTTGTTTTCTCCGTATCCTCCGACCATTTCCCCGCCGTTTTCCACTACGTTGTATTTCTGGCAGAATGCTTCATAGTCTGCACTTGCCACTTTCACCGGCACATACTTCAGTCCTGTTACTTCATAGTCTTTCAGCTTTGTAATAGTTCCGTCTGTATCTGTGATTTCTCCTCTATTAAATTTGATCACATTCCCATTCGTCAGGGTAATTTCTTTTCCATCTGATGACCAGTGGGATACTTCATAAGTTTTTCCGTTTTCTGCTTCAATGACCGCTACACACTGGAAACTTCCTCTGTGCAGTCCATGGTTTGCTGTTGCTCTTGTTACGGCATCGAACGCTCCTTTGTCTGCTTCGTTTCTTGTATCCAGTTCACTGGAAGAGCTGGAATCTCCGGCTGCCTGTACCCCTTCTGCGGCCCAGTACTCTGCCCAGGTCATCGCCGCATAGACATATTTGTATTCTTCCTGTGCATTCTTTGTATACGTAAATTTCACTTCCGGATAACCGGTGGAAGTAACTGCGATTTCAAAAGTATCACCCTCAGCAAATGGTGTTGCATCTGTTTTCAGAGATCCGTCTTCGTTGATCACTTTCACAGCTCCACGTCCGCTTGCCGCATACGATTTTCCATTGACAGATACAGAGGTAATGTTTTTGATATAATCTGCAAATTCTTCGTCGCTTGCATCTGCATTTTTTGTTATAGCCGGATTCTCATTATCGTTATTGTAAGATGCCGGTGCGCTGTCAGCAGACAGGATAAAGGTTGTTGTCATCTCCGCATAATTGTTGTTTTTGTCAGACACTGTCAGCGTATATTTCCCTTTTTTTGCATTTTTAAATACGATTTTTCCGTTTTCCACACTGAAATCCAGTCTATCAATCTTGTATTCCGGCGAAAAATCTGTCGGAAGATTAGACACTGTAATTTCTGCCTCCCCTGCAGATACTTTCGCATCTGCTACCTTTACCGTCTGACCTGCTTTTTTCGGTACATACAGGTTATCTACCGGGATCTCATAAATTCCCTGAGAAGTATAATATGTCACCTTATTGATATGCTGACCCATCATATTTACATAATGTGCAGAAGATGTGGGACAATTATGTACTGCTGAAGTAAATCCGGTACACCATGCAAGTTCTGTCACTCTCCAGATATTCTCCAGATGACGCATACCGTAATCGTTTCCTTCTTTTGTACTTATAATGACGCCGTAAACCTGTGTACCACTCTGGGAAATGGTATTCTCCAGTCCATCCAGATTCAGCTGATAATCACCATAAGAGGTTTGTGTAGTAAGTTCCGGTGTTACTCCGGATACTTTCTGTGCTGTTCCCTGTGTTTTTCCGAAAGAAAGACTTCCGTCAGCATTCAAGGTTACTTCTTTGTAATATTTCGGTGTTTCGCTTAGTGTATAGTAGGAATAGCTTGCACTTTCAAACAGAGCATCTTTTCCTGTGTATGTGGCTGTACTTGTCTGACCTCTGTTTGTAACCGTAATGTCTACAGAAGATTCGTCTGTTATTTTTTTATACTTACTCAGATCAACACCTTCGCCGACTTTTACAGGGAAAGTCACACCTGTGATTTCATTACCGGTATTATCAACGTGATAAGAACCGCCTGCCAGACCAGCTGTACGAACTTTATTTTTCGTTGCAGAGGTAAATGCATCTACTTTTACACTGTTATTTACGTCTGCTGCATAGAACTGATCATACGGAATGTTCATCAGGACGTACGTTCCGGTTGTGACATCTGGCTTTTCCGATTCTGACGGTTTTTTCTCCAGCGCTGCAACTGCTTCATCCAATGCTGTCTTAGCTGCGTCAACTGCTTCCTGGGATGCTTTTGCTTCCAGAGCTGCTTTTGCTGCGGTAAGTTTCTCGGTCAGAGCTGTCCATGATGCTTCTGTGTAATCTGCCTGATTCTTTCCTTCTGCTGTTGTGATCGAATCCTGGAGAGCAGCTGTGTTTACTTCAACCGGAGTTGGATCCTGTTTTTCAGATGCTGCCTGCATAGCTTCAAGAGCTGCCTGCTTTACTGCAGCAGAGGTACGGGTTGCACCACTTACTGCATTGATTCCATTCACGGATGCTTCCGTAGCTGGTTTTCCCTTCAGATTCTGAATTTCAGTATTCAGTTTTTTTACATATTTCTTGTTCCCAACTTCTATATCACCATCTGCTTCTACGACAGCTTCTGTAATAATCCCTTCTGCCGATGTAATGCTGACTTTCACATTATATTCGCTCCAGATCTCCTCATTTTCATCATCTTCCGACGTTCTGGATACATGTGCTGTTTTACTGTATGTTCCATCTGCTGCCACCTGATCCCCGGTCACTGCAAATGCTGTTACCGGGCAAAGTTCCACTGCCATTGCCGCGGCTACCGCCATGGCCATTGCTTTGGTCCTGACTCTTTTGTTGTTCATAAACTCCTCCTTCTTTTACCATAAAATGTTATAGTAGCTTATTATGTAACTATTCAGTAGCCAATGGGGAGGTACTGAAC
>SKEI01001957.1_pt1 | contig 10773 bp, 12 predicted proteins | sample 4826701 | NCBI WGS metagenome assembly SKEI01 (sample SAMN11008813, study PRJNA524170) | human gut metagenome | biome: Human fecal sample; material: Feces; isolation source: fecal sample from pouch patient p2, p6, p7, p14 | host: Homo sapiens | place: Israel: Tel-Aviv | collected 2016-08-31 | reverse complement strand
TCCGTGAATAGAGAAGATATCCTATATTTGTGACTTTAGTCGCGGCGGTTTAAATGCTCGCTTTATGCGCTCACATCTAAACCTTGCTCCGAGGCCACAAATATAGGATATCTTCTCTCTTCCCGGGCTGTCTTTTGTTTGAATTAAATAGTGGTTACGGGGATTTGGGGGAGAGAGTAGAAATTTTCTGCTTGCTCTGAAATTATTGTGAACAGATGCTTTACATTTAAATTGAAGTTATAAAGGTTGAAAAGGGAAATTGAAGCTTACTTCTTCTTGATCCAATATAATATAGTCAAGTCAAATCATCCCCCTATTCCCAGTCATTCTCGAGTAAGTAGAAGACATCGACTTCTGTCCCCCAAATCCTCCCACTTTCTATTTAATTCATCCTCTCCAGCCACAGTACAGAAGCCAGTGAACTTCATAAGCCATATTTGTGGTCTCGGAGCAAGTGTTGGATGCGAGCGCGTGGAGCGAACATTCAGCATGCAGCGACTAAAAGCACAAATATGGCTTATGAAGTTCACTGGTTTCGTCTGTAGTTTGTCTAATGAATTAAATAGTGATTCTTGACATTATTCTTGACATGTAGTATAAATTTTGTTAATACTTTTACTATGTAAGCAATATTTATAAGCAGTAATTGCTTTGATCTGGAGGAATAAAAGATGGATTTAAAAGGACGCAGTTTTTTAACTTTACTTGATTTTAATAAAGAAGAGATTCGTTACATGCTGGATTTAGCGCATGAACTGAAAGCTAAGAAGAAGAAAGGTATTCTTGGAGAAGAACTGAAAGGTAAGAATATCGTTCTTGTCTTTGATAAATCTTCTACAAGAACACGCTGTTCTTTTGAAGTTGCAGCGATGGATGAGGGAGCACATGTAACTTATCTTACAAACTCTCATATGAATAAAAAGGAATCTATTGAAGATACTGCTAAGGTTTTCGGAAGAATGTATGATGCGATCGAGTATCGTGGATTTGGACAGGATATCGTAGAAGATTTACAGAAGTACTCTGGTGTTCCTGTATGGAATGGCCTTACAGATGTAGACCACCCTACACAGGTTTTAGCAGACTTCCTGACAATGGAAGAGCATATTGATAAGAAGTTAGATGAGATGAAGCTTACTTTTGTAGGTGATTTATCTGATAATGTAATGTATGCTCTGATGTATGGAAGCGCTATCATGGGTGTTGACTTTAAGGCAGTAGGACCAGAAGAGACAGTATGTGACCCTAAGGTTCTTGAAGTATCACAGGAACTCGCTAAGAAAAGCGGAGCTACAATTACTATTTCCCATGATCCAGAAGATGTAAAAGGTTCTGATGTTATTTATACAGATATCTGGGTAAGTATGGGTGAGTCCGAGGAATTATATCCAGTGCGTGTAAAAGCGTTATCTCCATATAAAGTAACTACAAAGATGATGAAGGACACAGGTAATGACAAGTGTCTGTTTATGCACTGTCTGCCATCTTACCATGATTTTGAGACAAGTGTGGCAAAAGATATGAGAGACCGTCTTGGTCTTGATATCAGAGAAGTAGAAGATGAAGTATTCCGTTCAGAGAATTCAGTTGTATTTGATGAGGCAGAGAACAGAATGCATACGATCAAGGCTGTAATGGTGGCAACTCTCGGAAGATAGTTTATCCGGAAAGACGGTTTAATAATGAAAGAAAAGATTTTAGAATTTCTAAAGCAGCAGGAGGGATTTATCTCCGGTCAGTGCATCTGTGACGAGCTGGGTGTATCAAGAACTGCTGTGTGGAAGTATATGAACAGTCTGAAAAAAGAAGGATATGAGATAGAGTCGGTGACCCGAAAGGGTTATCGGCTTTTACAAAGTCCAGACCTGCTTACGAGGGAAGCAGTGCTTTCCTGTATAAAAAAGGGAGAAATACCAGGTGAGTTATGCTGCTTTGAAAGCATTGATTCTACGAATGAGGAGGCAAAACGTCGTGGAGAAGCTGGTGCGCCAGATGGAAGTATCTATGTGGCAGACAATCAGACTAACGGTAAAGGCCGAAGAGGAAGAACATGGCTGTCTCCATCTGGGGAGGATATTTTTTTCACGATATTACTGAGACCAGATCTGCCTTTAAATAGTGTATCTATGCTTACTTTAGTAGCGGCTTCTGCTGTGGCGGAAGCAGTTGATAAGGTTACAGGACAGGAGTGTCAGATTAAATGGCCGAATGATATTGTTCTTAATCGGAAGAAAGTCTGCGGTATTCTCACAGAAATGAACATGGAAATTGACAGTATTGCTTATGTTGTTGTTGGTGTTGGAATTAATGTCAACCGAATGGAATTTAGGGAAGATATTGCGGAAACGGCAACTTCTCTAAAAAAGGAAAGTGGTCATAGTATAGAAAGAGCTGAATTACTTTCGGAAATTCTTTCTGCTTTTTTCAGAGATTATAAACTGTTTTTAGAAAAGCAGGATTTATCACCATTTTTGGAAAGTTATAATCAGAAGCTTGTGAATGTAGGACGGGAAGTAAAGATTATAAAAAAGGGTGAGGAAATAATTCGTACAGCCATTGGAATTAACGACAGAGGCGAGCTGATCGTTCAGGATGCCGAGGGAAATACAGAGCATATTTTTTCTGGAGAGGTATCTGTCCGCGGTATTTACGGATATGTATAGGAGGCCGTTATTATGTTTGATGATAAAGTGATATTATGTGGTTCAAGCAGTTATGAAAAGATTTTTTACTTTAATCCGGAGTTTGATTCGCTTCCAAAGCAGATAAAGGATGAACTCCAGATTATGTGTGTTCTTTTTACAGAAGATGTAGGCGGAATTCTCCGCTTAGAATTTGATGAAAAGGGAAATCTTAATCTGACTGTGGAATCAAAGGAAGATGATTTCTTCTTTGACGAAATAGGAAGTGTTCTTAAGATAAAGCAGCTTCGTGCAGAAAAGAGAGAGCTTCTGGAGAATATGGAAACATATTTCAGAGTATTTTTCTTACAGGAGGGACAAGATGTTATTAGCGATTGATATTGGAAATACAGATTTTACGATAGGAGTCTTTCAGGGGAAAAAGCTGTGTGATACCTTTCGGATGAGAACAAAGATTAACCGTACTTCTGATGAATATGGTGTGTTTATATTAAACACTCTTCAGTACAAAGGATATGACACAAAGGATGTGGAAGATGTAATTATTGCATCTGTTGTTCCGGCTGTAATGCATTCATTTAACAGTGCAATTATTAAATATTTTGGATTAACTCCGATTATTGTTGGGCCGGGAATCCGCACAGGAATCCGTATTGCGACAACAAATCCGAAAGAAACAGGTGCAGACCGCATTGTAGATGCCGTTGCAGGATATGAGCTTTATGGAGGACCGGTTATTGTTGTTGATTTTGGAACAGCAACAACATATGACCTGGTTACAGAAGATGGAAGATTTGTCGGAGGTGTAACTTCTCCGGGAATCCGTACTTCTGCGAATGCTCTTTGGCAGCAGGCAGCAAAGCTTCCTGAAATCGAAATCAGAAAGCCGCAGTATATTCTGGCAAAAGATACGGTAACAAGTATGCAAGGTGGTCTTGTTTATGGTTACATTGGACAGACTGAATACATTATTCGTAAAATGAAAGAAGAGAGCGGTTTGGGAAAGATTAATGTAGTAGCTACAGGCGGTCTTGGAAAAATGATCGCGCAGGAAACAAGCTTTATCAATTATTATGATGCAAATCTTACTTTAAAGGGACTGCAGATTATTTATGATAAGCAGAAGCAGGGTTAAGTAATGACGGTTAAAGAGATATATGGAACAGATTTTCCAATAATTCTCGCGCCGATGGCGGGCATTACAGATTTGCCTTTTCGTATTCTTTGTAAAGAACAGGGAGCGGATGTTATGGTCACAGAAATGATTAGTGCCAAAGCTCTTTTTTATGGGAATAAGAACACATTGCCCCTTATGCAGACAGAAGAGGAAGAAAAACCAATCGGCGTACAGATTTTTGGATCGGAACCGGAATTAATGGGCGAGATGGCTCATAAAATCGAAGATAAGGGATTTTCTTATATTGATATCAATATGGGATGCCCTGTTCCTAAGATTGTAAATAATAAAGAAGGCTCTGCTTTAATGCTGAATCCGGAACTTGCCGGCCGAATCGTAAAAGAGGTTTCTAAAGCAGTGAGTCTGCCGGTTACCGTAAAGTTTAGAAAAGGCTTTGATGATGACCATATCAATGCGCCGGAATTTGCTCAGATTATGGAAGAAAATGGTGCGGCGGCAGTTGCCGTTCACGGAAGGACAAGAGTCCAATATTATACAGGACAGGCAGACTGGGACATCATTCGTGATGTAAAAAATGCAGTCTCTATTCCGGTTATCGGTAACGGTGATATTTTTAAAGGGGAAGATGCTGTAAAGATGCGGGACTATACCGGCTGTGACGGGATCATGGTTGCCAGAGGTGCAAAGGGAAATCCGTGGATTTTCCGGGAAGTGAAAGCAGCACTTTCCGGGCAGCCAATCCCAGAACGCCCGACAGAGGAAGAAGTGATTTCCATGCTTCTTCGTCATGCACAGTTAAGCGTCCAGTATAAAGGCGAAAAAATGGGAATCCGCGAGATGCGAAAGCACACAGCCTGGTATACCACAGGGATGCATGGTTCCTCAACTCTTCGCAATAAAGTCAATCAGGTAGAGACTTTTGACGCATTGCAGGAACTGCTGATGCGTTGACAACGAAAATTTTTTGGATTATAATGGTGCTTTAAGTGAAGCAGAAAAGAAAGGTGTAGATTATGGTGGAAGCAAAAAAACATATCCTTACAAGTCAGGGAATGCAGGCATTAGAAGATGAGCTGCAGGATTTAAAAGTAGTTAAAAGAAAAGAAATCGCACAGAAGATAAAAGAAGCCAGAGAACAGGGTGACTTATCCGAGAATGCAGAGTATGATGCAGCCAAAGATGAGCAGCGTTCTATGGAAGCAAGAATCGAAGAACTTGAGAAGATCATCAAGAACGCTGAAGTTATTGATGAGTCCGCTTACGATAAAGATACAGTAAGTATCGGAAGCACAGTTAAGTTCTACGATGAAGAATTTGATGAAGAGCTTGAATACCGTATTGTTGGTTCTACAGAGTCAGATATCCTTAAAGGATTAATTTCTAATGAATCCCCATTAGGAAAAGGATTAATCGGTGCTAAGATTGGTGAGACAGTTCAGGTAGAAAGCCCAGACGGATTCTCTCGCTACAAAATTCTTGGAATCTCCAGAGAGTAAGAAGTAAAATTCTGGTTTGCCGCAGGCAAGGGAGAAGAACACCAAGAATAAAATAAGCCATATTTGTGACTTTAGTCGCGGCATGTTGAATGTTCGCTTAGACGCTCGCATCCAACACTTGCTCCTAGGACACAAATATGGCTTATTTTATTCTCAGGTGGCGTCTCCTTCGCTGTGCAAAACAGAATTTACATCGTCAAAACTTCATGTTATACTAAAAAAGATTGAAGAAATTTTATTTAGAAATCGAGGAGCATCTATGATTGATCCGAAAAAGGTCCGTTTAATGACCAAGTTAGCGGTTTATGAAGAAGGTCCCGGAAAGAAAGACTTAAAGATTAACTGCTATAGCAAGAGAACCTATGTAAATATTAAACAGTTAGAGAGTATAATTGCAATAACAGTGGCTTATTTATTAGGTCTTGGGTTGTATTGCTTTGGAATATACACAGATATTATTTCACAGGGATTGAAGTTCCCTTATCAGAAATATATTCTTCATGCGATGATTCTTTATCTGATAATAATCATTATTGATTTTGTATGTACAAGAAGGTATTATACGAAGGTTTACGATAAGATGAGAGAGGATATAAAGCAGTACGACTATAATCTGTATCGTCTTGCAAGGTATATTCAAAAGGAAGAGAAGGACAGGGCATAATTTTATGATGGCACAAATAGTCTATTTTAAAGAATGGTTAATTGTTTTTTATAAAAAACATGTAGATGTGGTTTTGCCAGTACTAAAGCTGGTATTTGCCTTTTTTACTATGTGTATGTTTCAGGGAATGTTTCCTTATAATATGGTAATAAACAAACCAGGGATTTTTCTGGTACTTTCTGCCGCGCAGGCATTTTTACCGATATCAGTTTTATATTATATGATATCTATATTAATTATGATAAATCTATGGAAAGTGTCTATGGATATTTTTCTGGGATTTGTTATTTTTTCTATCATATGTTCACTGGCATTTGTGAGAGTAGATAGAAAACACGCAGTAATTCTTATAGTAACTGCGGTAATGTTTTATTTAAAATTAGAATATCTTCTTCCGGTTTTGCTTGGAATGATTGTCGGATTTGGGGCGATTCTTCCAGCAGCGGCAGGAGTGGTAGTTTATTTTCTGTCTGTTTATATGACGGATGTAAGCACGCTGCTTACCACATCATCGAGTTCTAGTTTTGGAATGGGTCTGCAAAGAATTGTAAATTTGATGTTGATTGATAAAAAGCTGCTTGTATTTTTGATTACATTTAGTTTAATTATTTTTATTACAACACTGCTTTGTCATTTGTTTTATGAGAGAGCGTGGCTATTTGCAATTTTTATAGGGCATATAGCGATGATTCTATTATTATTGTTTGGAAGATTGATTTTTGAACTTGATTATAAGATATGGCGCCTCTTCCTTGAGATGATTCTGGGAATAGGATGTTGTTATATTTACCGATTTTTCAGAGGAATCGGAGACGTATCAAGAATTGAAAAGGCATCTTTTGAAGATGACGAATATTTTTATTATGTAAAGGCAGTTCCTAAGATTAAAGTTACACAAAAGGATAGGAATGTGACAGATATTAAATCCGGCGAGAATGAGGATGACATCTTATTCGATGATATAACAGAAGAAACCGACCTGTTTGATGGGAATAGGGAGGAAGCAGAGAAAGAGTGAAAGGGCTGGATAACAGATTATGCAGTTAATAAGTATAGGACAATTTCACAAAGTAATAGAAAAGTATTTATATTGGCTGTCTCTGCCATCTATTGGATTTACTGATATTTTGGAGATAATCATTATCAGTGTGATTGTTTATCAGATGTTGAAGTGGGTACAGCTGACTCGGGCATGGACGTTATTTAAAGGAATTATTATGCTGCTGTTGTTTGCATTATTTGCAGCGATATTTCAGTTAAATACGATATCATGGCTGCTTTCGAATTCTCTTGGTGTGGGAATTACTGCAGCAATTATCATATTTCAGCCAGAGCTGCGTCGGGCTTTAGAGCAGTTGGGACGAAAAAAGATTTTCAGTAATCTTTTTTCATTTTCCACAGGAGAGTATGATGGAAGACAGTCAGTCCTGACAGAGAAGACAATTAATGAGATTGTGCGTGCTTCCTATGAGATGGGAGCAGTAAAGACAGGTGCACTGATGGTAATTGAACAAAACGTTGCTCTTGGGGAATACGTGCGAACTGGAATCTCCATTGACGGAATAGTTAGCAGCCAGCTTCTTATCAATATCTTTGAGCATAATACACCATTGCATGATGGAGCAGTCATTATAAGAGGCAATCGTATCGTGTCAGCAACCTGTTATCTTCCGTTGACAGATAGTATGGATATTGGAAAGGAATTGGGAACAAGACATAGGGCCGCAGTGGGAATCAGCGAGGTTTCAGACAGTCTGACAATTATTGTTTCTGAGGAGACAGGTGCTGTGTCACTTGCGAAGGATGGAAATCTGTATAAGCATTTGAAAAAAGAAGAGCTGTTAGAGAAGCTCAAACAGTTAAAGATTGACGAAGAAAATAATACAGATGTATTTAAAAAATGGAAGGACTTGTTGCGAAATGAAAAGTCAGAAAAATAATATGTGGATGAAGATACTTTCTGTCGTTATAGCAGTTTTAATATGGCTTTTTGTAGCAAATACAAATGATCCTGTAGTTACGAAGAGATTTTACAGTATTCCTGTAAAGGTAATGAATGAGGATGCACTTACAAAACGGGGATACGCCTATGAGATTCTTGACGGAGAAGAAGTAAACATTACCGTAAAGGGAAAGAGCAGTATTGTCCGTTCCATGGGAATTTCTGATTTTCAGGCAATTGCGGACTTTTCAAAATTGTCAAAAGTAGATGCTGTTCCGATTGATGTCACAGCTAAGAAATATTCTGACCAGCTTGATATTACACTTGGAACAACCAATACTATGAAGATTAAAAAAGATGAAGTCGTGACGATCAGTGTTCCTGTTAATGTTACAGCGAAGGGTGATCCAGCGGAAGGTTATGCTGTAGGAAGAGTGACAAGTACTCCTAATCTTATAAAAGTAAGCGGTCCGGAGAATCTGCTCTCCTCAGCGAAAGAGATTCGTGCGACAGTCAGTGTGGATGGAATATCTCATGATGTTACAGCTACAGATAAGCCAGTGCTGTATGATGAAGAAGGGAAAAAGATTATAAGTAATCAGATAGAGTTTGATACAGCGTCTATAGGAATTTATATAGAGCTTTGGAAGACAAAGACTGTAGATGTCAAGTTAAGTTATACCGGGGAGCCTGCAAAGAATTATCATCTTGTTTCTTTTGATTATGAACCAAAACAGATTACGATTGCAGCACCGGATGATATGCTGGAAAGTCTGGATTCCATTACATTAGACAGTGTATCAATTGAGGGGCTTACGGAAGATTATGAGAAGGATATTGATCTGACCCAGACAGTACTCCCTGATAATGTAATTTTGGCGAATGATGATACCAGTGATGTAAAAGTAAAGGCAACGATTGAAAAGATAACCTCACATAAGCTTTCCTTTACGAAAAAGGATATCAATATAACGAATAATACCAATAATTATAAAGTAAGTTTTGATAAGGATAGTGACTATTCTATTCTTGTGGATGGGGCAGCTTCTGCTGTAAAAAACCTGGATATTAAAGATTTTGTTCCGTGGATTGACATTAATGGATTAGAACCTGGAACTCATGAGGTATCACTTCATGTCAAAGATGTGGAGGGAGTTACAGTAGGAGCTACAACAAAACTTAAAATTACTTTAAAAGAGAATAATTAATGATTCAGAACATATTTGCCATATGGATTTTCAGGAATCTGTATGGCTCTGAATTATTATGAGAATCATTATAAATAGCGGATTTAATGAATTAAGGAAATGATTATATGAGACAAAAAACAGAAACAATGCTTTGTGTTGCCTTCATGGAACTATTAAAAAAATGCCCCTTTTCAAAAATCACGATACAAAAGCTTGCCGGTCAATGTGGAGTAAACCGGCAAACTTTTTATTATCATTTTGACAATATATATGATTTGATGTCAAAGGCATTTGAGTATGAATTAGTACATGAAAGCCGTATATATGAAGAAGTAACATGGGAGTATGCAATAAACAGCTTTTTGCAGTGGATGAAAGAGAATCGGGTAATCATCAGAAATATTCTTGCGAATGCGGAACTGCCGTATTTAAAGCGGGCTATGTATCCTCTTATTGCCAAAAGTATATCTTGCGGATCTTTTACGCAGGAGAGTACGCAACCTGCAATAAAACAGCAGGAAGAATTCTGTATCAACTTTTTGACAATAGGAATTACCCAGTATGTTCTTGAATGGGTGGAAAGCGATTTCAGGGAGTCGATAGAGGACATTGTTGATCATATGTCATGGCTATTGCAAAAGGTATATTCATAAATAAATTTTTTATATAGTGGTGATATCGAATGAGAACCGAATTCGCCGAGACTGGGGATGGAAAGTATTGGTTGCAACAAAAATCTGCCAGTATAAGAATGCCGGTGATATAGGAGGATTTTAATAGAAAATGATTTCCAGTACATCAAATGCAAAAGTTAAAAATATCATGAATTTAAAAAAGAGTGCCAAAGCCAGAAAGAAAGAAAAATGTTTTCTGGTAGAAGGCCCGAGAATGTTTTTTGAGATTCCAAAAGACAGGATAGAAGAATGTTATCTTACAGAAGAATTTGAAGATAAATACGCAGAGGAGCTGAAAGGCTGGCATTATGAACTGATCAGTGAAAATGTATGCAAACATCTTTCGGATACGAAGACCCCCCAGGGCGTTATTGCGGTAGTAAGAAGAACGGAGCCAAGTATTGAGGAACTTCTTCATAAAGAGAAGAACCCTTGCTTTTTCCTGTTAGAGAATCTACAGGATCCAGGTAATCTTGGAACAATTGTGAGGACTGCAGAAGGAGCTGGAGTGACAGGAATTATCATGAACCGGGAGACTGTGGATATTTATAATCCGAAGGTAATCCGTTCCACGATGGGAGCGATTTTCCGTGTCCCATTTGTTATCGCAGACAGTCTGCCAGAAGTTATTTTCCAGTTAAAACAGAATGGGGTTTCTGTGTATGCAGGACATTTAAAGGGAGATGTATTTTATAAGCAGGATTACCGAGATGGCAGTGCATTTCTTATTGGAAATGAAGGAAATGGTCTTACAGATGAGATTACTGCACTGGCAGACCATAAGATAAAGATTCCGATGAAAGGGAAAGTAGAATCCCTGAATGCGGCAGTGTCGGCAACAATTCTAATGTATGAGACGATGCGCCAGAGAGAGTTTATGTAGTTTAATTCATTAAGTAAACAACAGACGAAGCCAGTGAACTTCATAAGCCATATTTGTGCTTTTAGTCGCGGCGTGTTGAATGTTCGCTCCACACGCTCGCATCCAACATTTGCTCCGAGACCACAAATATGGCTTATGAAGTTC
>SKEI01001949.1_pt1 | contig 10787 bp, 8 predicted proteins | sample 4826701 | NCBI WGS metagenome assembly SKEI01 (sample SAMN11008813, study PRJNA524170) | human gut metagenome | biome: Human fecal sample; material: Feces; isolation source: fecal sample from pouch patient p2, p6, p7, p14 | host: Homo sapiens | place: Israel: Tel-Aviv | collected 2016-08-31 | reverse complement strand
GACTTAATTATCCCGGGTGTGCACAAAGCCAACGGGCTGCGCATTTTGCAGCAGCGCTGGGGCATTGAGGATCACGAGGTGGTGGCGTTCGGCGACAGCGGCAACGATATCGAAATGCTGCAGCACGCCGGGTTTGGCTTTGCCATGGCCAACGCCCGGGAAGACGTCAAAGCCGTCGCCCGCTATCAGGCGCCGCATAACAACGAAGAAGGTGTCCTGCAGATTATTGATAAGGTGTTGGATCGCGAAGCGCCGTTCGCCTGATAAGACCCGGATGCGAGCGCATCCGGGTTGAAAACAACTACCCCTGCTGCGAATTGCCGACGCTTTTATCTTTCAGAAAGTAAATCATCAGCCCCAGCCATAGTACCCCACCCAGCAGGTTAAACAGGCTGAACAGCCCGTTGCCGCCCAGCTCGTAAGCATGTTTGCTGAGCTCGATGCCGACGGTGAAGATCAGCATCTGCAGCATTCCCATCGCCGCCGAGACCGTGCCTTTACTCATCTCGCTGGCGAACAGGGTTAAACGCACCAGGCCGGCGTTCGCGAGGCCAATCCCGAAGGCGTAGAAGCTCAGACCGGCCGTCATCCACAGATAAGCGTGGGAAGAGACCACGGTCGCCGCCGCAGAGAGGATCAGGCCAAACATGATCGGCCAACCGCCCATGATAATCAGCGAGCGCACGGTCCGGCGCGCAGTCAGGCGCGCCAGCACCAGGTTGCCGGCAATCAGCGCCCCGAAAATCGGCACCTGCAGCATGCCGTACTCATAGCTGGTGGCCTGTTCGCCGCTGATAATAATCACCGGCGACTGGGCAATCCACGCCAGCAGCGGCAGGCTGACAAAGCCGGTGGCCAGCGCGCCGGCGACGAAGCGCAGGTTCTTCAGCACCAGCCGATAGTCGCGGCCCAGCTCTTTCACCGACAGCTTTTCGCCCAGCCGCGTCGCGGTCTCCGGCATCGCCCGCTGCAGGCCGAAGAACGAGATGGCCGCCAGCACGGCGAACAGGACAAACATCATCTCCCACGGCAGGACATGCACCCAGGCGGCGCCCACCAGCGGCCCCAGCAGCGGGGCAATCAGCGCCACGTTAGCCATCAGGGCGGTGATTTTGATACACACCGCCTCCTCAAAGGACTCCTGTATCGCCGCATAGCCCACCGCGCCAATAAAGCACAGGCTGATCCCCTGCAGGAAGCGCAGCAGGGTAAACTGCTCAATGGTCTGCGCCAGCAGCGTCGCCAGGCAGGTGACGATGAACCATACTACGCCGGTCAACATCACCGGACGGCGGCCAATACGATCCGACAGCGGCCCCAGCAGCCACTGTAAAAACATGCCGCCTGCCAGATAGGCAGTCATTGAGGTAGGTACCCATTCGTTGCCCACCTGAAATTCCTGCACCACGGCTAACATGCCCGGCTGAATCATATCGTTGCCGATATAAGTGGAAAACTCGTACAGCACCAGACATAACGGGAACAACAGCGCCTGCCTTCCGAGGCGGCGGCCTGAAAGCGAATAATTTTGCATGAAATCTCTTATCTATCAAAAATCGCGCAAAGTGTAATGAAACTCCCGGCGCGGAGATAGTGAATTGTGGGTGACACCGCACAATATTACGAGCCGTGCGCCATCGTCCCGCCTCTCCCCTGTTATTCAGCCTGTGTATATATTCCGTTTATGTTTCAGCAATGTGACAAACGATATACTGACGTTTTTCAGGCTGTTAGCCGTAGACTTTATGGTAGTGGATTTCATAACAACCTGATCTTTAAGACAATGCCGCCTTTATCTCCGCACCGCTTTTATTTAGGGTAGGCGGCTTAATTGCTATCGGACCAACGAGCCTGGAAGTCTATGCTGGAAAAAATTAACTATGCGCTGTTCGCCCTGCTCAACGCGACGCCTGCCTCGCCGCAGTGGGCCATTGAGATGGCGATCTTCATCGCTAAAGATCTGATTCTGATCGTACCTCTGCTGGTGGTGACATTGTGGCTGTGGGGGCCTGCCCAGCGGCAGATGGTGTTTAAGCTGATGCTGGCGCTGACGATCAGCCTGACCGTGTCGTGGGCGATCGGCCACCTCTATCCGCACGATCGGCCGTTTGTCGCCGGCGTAGGCTATAACTTCCTGCACCACGCGGCGGACGACTCCTTCCCCAGCGACCATGGCACCGTCAGCTTTACCTTTGCCCTGGCCTTCCTGTTCTGGCATCGCCTGTGGTCCGGCGCCCTGCTGATGGCCATTGCCGCCGCCATCGCCTGGTCCCGTGTCTATCTCGGCGTGCACTGGCCGCTGGATATGGTCGGCGGGCTGCTGGCCGGGATGTGCGGCTGCCTTGGCGCGGCGCTGATCTGGCACACGTTCGGCCCGGCGCTATACCATCAGCTGCAGCGGCTGTATCGTCTCTGCTTCTCCTTGCCAATCCGCAAAGGCTGGGTGCGCGGCTAAACGCCGCCGTCGCTGCGGCCACCGCGTGACTAACCCGCAAGCGACAGGTAAAATCCCGCTAACGCCCTGCCCCCGCAGGGCGATTTTAGCGCAGAGGGAATATGGAAACTCGCCGTGACGAACGTATCAGTCAGCTCATTCAGGCACTTAAACGCAGCGATAAGCTGCATCTGAAAGAAGCCGCTTCCCTGCTTGGGGTGTCGGAAATGACCATTCGTCGCGACCTCAATGGCCACAGCGGCCCGGTTGTGCTGCTCGGCGGATACATTGTGCTGGAGCCGCGCAGCGCCACCCATTACCTGCTCAGCGATCAAAAAACCCGGCTGGTCGAGGAAAAACGCCGTGCCGCTCGACATGCGGCCGCGCTGCTGGAGGCCCATCAGATGGCCTTCTTCGACTGCGGGACCACCACGCCGTGGATTATTGACGCCATTGACGATGCCCTGCCCTTCACCGGCGTCTGCTACTCCCTGAACACCTTTCTGGCCCTGCAGGAAAAACCCCAGTGCCGCGCGGTCCTGTGCGGTGGGGAGTTTCATGCCAGCAACGCGATTTTTATGCCGCTGAGCCTTGAGGATACCCTCAGCCATCTGAGCCCTGATATCGCCTTTTACTCGGCGGCGGGGATCGACTGCGAGCAGGGGGCGACCTGCTATAACCTGGAAGAGCTGCCGGTTAAGCACTGGGCGATGCGTCACGCGCGCTATCACGTGCTGGTGGTCGACCACAGCAAGTTTGGCAAAGTGCGTCCGGCGCGCATGGGGGCGTTAGCGAAATTTGACGTGATTGCCAGCGATATCTGCCCGGATGATGAGCTGGTCGCGCTGGCGAAGGCGCAGCAGATTTCCCTACTGTATTGAAGCGTCGCTGCCCGCGCCCCGCAGGGCGCGGGCAGGCATCAGGAGAACCAGCTGCCGAACCAGCCGTGCAGTTTCATCAGCACGAAGTCGATCATCCGGCTGAAGAAGCCGCCCTCTTTTACCGACTCCATGACAATCAGCGGACGCTGTTCAATGGTTTTATCATTTAGCTTAAAGTCGATAGTCCCGACCACCTGTCCCTTCTCCAGCGGCGCGGTAAGCTGCGGCTGATTTAAGGTATAGCTGGCTTTCAGGTTTTTCAGTTGGCCCTTCGGCAAAGTGATAGAGCCCGCCTCGCCAGCCCCCAGTTTCGCTTCATTGCTATCGCCAAACCACACGCGCTGGGTAACGAAGGTGGCATCTGGTTTAATAGGCGTCACGGTTTCAAAGAAGCGGAAGCCCCAGGTCAGCAGTTTTTCTGACTCGTTAAAGCGAATGCGGTCGGTTTTGGTCCCCAGCACCACGGCAATCAAACGCATATCACCCTGAGTGGCCGAGGAGACGAGGTTATAGCCGGCCCCGGCGGTGGTCCCGGTTTTCACGCCATCGGCGTTGAGGTTACTGCTCCACAGCAGGCGGTTGCGGTTCGGCTGGCGAATTTTATTGAAAGTGAACTCTTTCTCTTTATGTACCGCGTACTCTTCCGGTACGTCGTGGATCATCGCTTTGGTCAGCAGCGCCATATCGCGGGCGGTGCTGAACTGCCCCGGCGCGTCAAGGCCGTGGACGGTCATAAAGGTGGTGTTGGTCAGCCCCATTTTTTTGGCGTAGCCGTTCATCAGGCTAACGAAAGCGTCCTGGCTGCCCGCTACGTAGTCAGCAATCGCAATGCTGGCGTCGTTACCGGACTGAATGATGACCCCTTTGTTCAGATCTGCTACGGAAACCTGCATGCCAGGCTTGAGGAACATCACCGATGAGCCGCGCAGCGCCGGGTTGCCGGTCGCCCAGGCATCGCGCCCAACGGTCACCATATCGGTCAGTTTGATTTTTCCCGCTTTTATTGCCTGCCCTACCACGTAGCTGGTCATGATCTTCGTCAGACTGGCCGGGTCGAGTTTTTCATCGGCATTGCCTTCGCTGAGCACCTTCCCGCTGGCATAGTCCATCAGGATCCAGGCGCGAGCGTCAATTGAAGGGGCGTCGGGGAGTTGTTCCGCAGCCTGCACCGCAGGTGCGACAAGAAATAACAGCGCGCAACCTGCCGCGAGGCCGCGAAGGGAAAAAGCGTCATGCATCATAAGAGCCACCCAAGTATCCTTTCCAAACAAAATATGCCGCGCCACTCTGACCGCGCCGCAGCAACCGGTGAGTAAAGCGTACAAATGACCTTAAAGAAACAGCGAGTTGGTAAAGTTTTTAAAGTTTACGCAATAACATGCCGCTGTGCTTTAATCAGAACAATTTTTTTGATCGTAATCGCCTTAATGTTAACTTTATTATGGCAAGAAAAAAATCGCCTTTCAAAACCAATTAGTCACCGAAATTTCAATGACATAGCTCACTTGCCTTCGGGAAAAATGCTACTAAAGAGAGGTCGCAAGCGTGTCTTTCATTGTGGTTTGCCTGGTCATAGATTCTCATTATGGCGGGAGCGTGTGGGGTAAGCGAAAGCCTGGCAAGTGATATCCAGTCGCCTCGCCCCCCTTCACCTGAGAACCGGGGATGGTTGTTACTGCTGATACCCTTCACAAAACTCAAAATGTCGGCCCGGTTGCATTCCATGAGGCCCAGTTCAACTTCCGAACTCACAATAACCACATCTGACTTGCTGCTGTAGAAGTCTCAGACGCTTAAATATAAACCTGAAGGTTCTGTAGGCCCTATTTACGCCTGAAATGCAGTTGAGAACTCCCGGGCTATGCTTGAGACGGTCATTACGCCCGTCTCAGGAAATTAGCAACAACGCCCGCACTTTTCTCTCCATCGGGCCTGCCCGATCGCCATGTTCAGCAGGGCTTCGATTGCCATAGCATTCCGCCGATGGAGGCGCAATATCCTTGATAAAGCATATCAATCAGCTATCCCCCCTATACGCCACCATCAGGGATTGAGGTCAGGAAGGGAGAGCCTCCCGCTAATGATATGAATTATTCGCCCAGTGGATAAGCAGGCAGACGGCTTTCCTGTTTTAGTCGGCATATCGGTAAAAGATAGTTTATCGGGCTATTTTCCCTTTCCGTATTACACAAGTAAGAAAAATAGCACATCGATAAGGATGGATTCCTGGTCATTAAATACAGTATAGTTTCCCCTGCAATCTTTATGGAAGCGGGTAGCTCACCCGCAGTTATTCCATAAATTAAGATTCGCATATTGTGTTGAAAATGGCATATCCCTTTATGCGTGTAATTACACCCCAGCCTGTCGCTGGGCTTTTTTTTTCAAGGCGACTCTGGATGGTGATAAATTTTACAAATACATTCATAACAGCGCATCCACAGCCGTAGCCTTTACAGAAGTATTGCTCTCAAAACCCCGGGCCGCTCTGATTCTGTTGCCCGTTATTAATCACGCCGGTTTGATGAAAAGGTTAACATCTCTTCCCGGGTAATCTCCTACCCGTCTCGTCCGATGCCATATCGAGCTCTACGACTCGCTCTTCCAGACTGCAGCTCGCCAGTGCTTCTTTTATCCCTATTTCGTTTTGCAGGGATGTTTTGATAGCACCGCGATAGTATGCTGGCCATCCTTATCAGTCATTCATTTTAACCGCCTTTTTCAAATCCTTCCGGGGAAAGTAAAGTCCTCTACCAGGCTCTGCTCGTTTAACGCTATAGATTCAAATACTGATTATTGCATTATATACCACTTACCCCCGCCGTGATTACCCAGGTAAGATAAATAGCACAAAAGTAAGGGTGGATTCCTGGTTATTTAATACAGTATATTTCCCATGTAGTCTGTATGGAAGTTGATGGTTACCTTTGGTTAACCCATACTTCGAGACTCGAATATTATCTTGAGAACAGCATGCAACCCTGAGTAAATTTACTCCCCAGTGCCAGTCACTGGGTTTTTTTTGCTATTTTTCAGAATATCTTCCAGCCAGTCGGCGCCTCTCATGGTCTATTTTTTCTGGGTGGGATGAAAAAGATGTATATCCGATCGATAAAAACAACAGTTCATCCCTGTAAAAATATAATTCTTTCACTGACTTTCCATTTATTAATATTAACCTGTGTTCCTCAGATGATTGCGATGCAATAATCAGCATCAAATTATACCCTCAGGCGACATTGAGATTTTAACCGAGACGGAGAGGGAGCGTTTTTATAGATGCATGCATGATTTAAAGCTTTAATTATCAATAAGATACACCATATTCACGCCCTTTCCTTCGTAGCGTAACACCCTATAGATATTACTCCTGTAAAATAGTAAAAACACTTTCCGGGCCCTGTAACCCAGGAGTGCCCCTGGCTGAAGGGAGTAAGCATAAAAACCTTTAATAACAGCCAAATAAAAAAGCTTGCCGGATTTTTAACTTTATCCCAACATGATCGCCGATCGCGCTGCAACGGCAGTGAAACAAACTCAGGAGCGAAAATGATTACACTGTGGGGACGTAATAACTCGACCAACGTGAAGAAAGTACGCTGGGTGCTGGAGGAGCTGGATCTGCCTTATCAGCAGATCCTCGCCGGGCTGGAGTTTGGTCTCAATCATGACCCGGAATATCTGGCGATGAACCCGAACGGGCTGGTGCCGTTGTTAAAGGACGATGCCACCGGGGTGGTATTGTGGGAATCAAATACGATTATTCGCTACCTGGCGGCCCAGTATGGCGTTGACCGTCTGTGGCTGGCCGCGCCGGCGCAGCGCGCGCAAGGGGAAAAGTGGATGGATTGGTCCAACGGCACCCTCTCACCCGCCCATCGCCCGGTATTAATGGGCCTGGTGAGAACGCCACCGGAGCAGCGCGACCCGGCGGCCATCGCCGCGGGGATCAGCGCCTGCGAAGCGCTGTTCGCCATGCTGGATGACGAACTGGCCAAAACGCCGTGGCTCTCCGGCGAGCAGTTCGGCCTTGGCGATATTGCCGTCGCTCCCTTCGTCTACAATCTGTTGTCGATCCTCGACAGCTGGCAACCGCGGCCCCATCTGCAGCGCTGGTATCAGCAGATTAGCCAACGTCCTGCCTGGCGCGAAGTAGTGCAGATCCCGGTGACCTGAGGCTAAGCCTCGGGACTCAACCGCAATAGCTCGCCGTTAGACTCGTCGGTTAAAACGTACAGATAGCCGTCGGGTCCCACGCGAACATCGCGGATGCGTTTTCCGCGCGCCTCCAGTAATCTCCCCTCCTCGCGGACCTGATTACCGTCCACCGCCAGGACAATCAGCGATGTCTCCTTCAGCGCGCCGATAAACAGCTTATGCTGCCACTGGGGAAAGGTCGGCGCCGAATAAAAGGCCATCCCGCTCACCCCGGGAGAGACCGACCAGACATACAGGGGAGGTTCGGTCCCCGGAACCGTTTTGCCTTTTGCTTCCGGAATGGGCAGGCCGCTGTAGTTAATACCGTGCGTCGCCAGCGGCCAGCCGTAATTTTTCCCCGCCTGCGGAATATTAATTTCATCTCCGCCGCGCGGGCCATGCTCGTTCAGCCACAGCGCCTCGCTCCAGGGATTCATCGCCATGCCCTGCGGATTACGGATGCCGTAAGCCCAGATCTCCGGCCTGGCGTCAGCCCGGCCGACAAAAGGGTTATCCGGCGGTACACCTCCGGTCTCCGTCAGGCGGACCACTTTCCCCTGCAGCTTGCTGAGATCCTGGGCGGTGGCGCGCTGATTATTTTCGCCCAGCCCGATAAACAAATATCCTTTGCCGTCGAACACCAGCCTGCCGCCAAAATGATTGCCGACGGAGAGCTTCGGCTGCTGGCGAAAGACCACGGTAAAGTTCGTCAGCTGCGTGGCATCCTCGCTCAACCGCCCATAGCCCACCGCGGTGCCCGCCTTACCGCTGGCGTCGCTTTCCGCATAGCTCAGCCACACCCGCCGCGACTGGGCGAAATCCGCGGCCAGCGCCACGTCCAGTAGGCCACCCTGGCCGTTGGCCCATACCTGCGGCACGCCGGCTATCGGCGCCGACAGACCTTTACCCGGCTGCCAGCGCTTGAGCTCGCCGCCGCGCAGGGTGATCAGTATGCCCTGATCGTCAGGCAGAAAGGCCATGCCCCACGGCTGGGCCAGCCGGTTTTGCAATACCTCCACCCGCACCGCGGCCTGGCTCAGGGCTGGTAGCGCTAAGGCGCTCAATATCAACAGCAGTGGGATCGGACGCATGGCATTCTCCTTTCGTCAGCTCTGGGCTAAAGGGTAGCCAGCGGGGAAATTTGCGCGGGGATTTTTACATAACCTTTAACAGGGGAAGCATTCACTTCCCCTGGGTTTCAGCCGATCAGGCATGAGTGATTGGCGCCAATTTATTCAATTTATGAATATTTGAGGTCAATCCTGTCAGACAGCGTTCTAGCTTCTCTACGTTAACAGCGATGTATAGCGGACAATCATGATGCCCGCTCATCAGGCATAGTGCAGCGGCGGCGACCGATTCGCCGGCCAGGCGAAGGACATCCCTCTCCTCCGGTGAAATGGCATTCTGCAGGCGCGGCGTCTGCGCACGCATTTCACGGCAAAGCTCAAACAAGTTATCACGCAGATGGTCATTTTCGCTGACTGACATGTAGCCTTTGGCCTTTCGCAGTTGCAGATAGGCGTCAATATCGATATTGGCGTTAATAAGCTTCTGCAGAAGGTGGCGGTATAGTCTGTCAACGGTCATCACGGTTCCTCCTCTGTCGTCCTTTACCCTTTCCATAATACGGTTATTTTTTGTGCAAAATGATGCGCCAGGTCAATAATCCCCAGTTCTTTAACATCATTTACAATGTGGCAACTTTAACGCATTGTAGGGTGTATAACAAAAACAATGTTATACGACCACAATTAATTTCAAGCTGAAATTAATAAACAGAAAATGGCAATAAGCGACAAAATTAGTGCAGCAATGATCACAATACCTCATATGATCTGTTGCACCATCGTCAATTCGGATGTCATAACAAATAATTAATGTAATACGTATAACATGCCAGGAAAACAGCGAACGCGGCCCGTGGATCGCTGACATTCTCTCTGCCCATTTGCAAGGAACTGAAACATGACGTCCGGTAAAAGAAACTACTTTCTGTTGAGTCTTTTCGATTTCCTCTACCTGTTCGCCTGGTCGTCGACCATGGCTTTCTTCGTTATCTGGACCACCCAGCATCTTGGCATCAGCGCCACGAAGACCGGGCTGCTTTACTCGGTCAACGCCTTTATCGCCCTGCTGATGCAGCCTTTCTTCGGCTTTATCTCTGACAAGTTCGGCCTGAAAAAACGGCTTATCTGGCTGCTGGTCGCCCTGCTCCTGCCGGTGGGCCCCTTCTTTATCTACGTTTACGCGCCGCTGCTGGTGCACAACTTTTGGTTTGGCGCCTTGCTGGGAGGGATCTATCTGGGGATCATCTTTAACTCCGGCTGCGGAGTAATCGACTCTTATATCGATAAGATTTCCCGGCGCTATCAGTTCGAATATGGTCGTGTGCGGATGTGGGGCTCGTTAGGCTGGGCAGCGGCGGCCTGGATTGTGGGTAAATATATCGACAGCAATCCTAATCTGGCCTTCTGGCTCGCCAGCCTCGCCATTGTCATCGCCGCCATCTGCTTTATGCTAACCAAAATTGAATTAACCGACGCCGATGTGGCGCGAAGCGAATCGCTGAAGGTCTCTCATGCCCTTGAGCTGGCGAAGAATGGTCAGTTCTGGATGCTGCTGCTCTTTACCCTGTTCGTCACGCAGATTTACGACACCTACGATCAGCAGTTTGCCCAGTACTTCTCGCTACAGTTCCCGACGCCGGAGGAAGGCAACCGCTGGTACGGGATCCTCGCGTCTATTCAGGTCTGCGGTGAAACCCTGTTCCTCTGCCTGATGCCATGGTTTGTTAACCGGACCGGCGCCAAATGGGCGCTGATCATCGCCGGGCTGATCATGTCGGTACGTATTGTCGGCTCAGCCGTGCCCCTCGGCCCGGTGTGGATTGGTGCGGTGAAAATGATGCATGCTCTGGAGAAGCCGTTGATTCTGGTATCGGTCTTTAAATTCATCGCCGCCAACTTCGACCACAAGCTCTCTTCGACGGTCTATTTGCTGGTGCTGTTCGTCGCCTCGATCGCCACCGCCATTTACTCTCCGCTGGCAGGCTATCTGTACGATACCATTGGCTTCGCCAACACCTATCTGATTCTCGGCAGCGTCGCCGGGCTCTTTACCCTGATCTCTATTTTCACGCTGCAGGATAAGCGCGAGCCGAAAAAACCCGGCGCCACCCCCTCCGCAGCCATTAACCCGGCGCAATAAGTCTCTGCCCGGCAGCCACGCCGGGCTTGAGCCGCCTGCGCGCATGGCTTGTCAGAAGCGTATCC
>SKEI01001941.1_pt1 | contig 10807 bp, 9 predicted proteins | sample 4826701 | NCBI WGS metagenome assembly SKEI01 (sample SAMN11008813, study PRJNA524170) | human gut metagenome | biome: Human fecal sample; material: Feces; isolation source: fecal sample from pouch patient p2, p6, p7, p14 | host: Homo sapiens | place: Israel: Tel-Aviv | collected 2016-08-31 | reverse complement strand
GTATGTATATCACAATCCCTGTAATTCTTGGTGTTGTAATTACCATTCTTCTTGGTCTAATGAAGGTGGAAAAGGAAAATAAGAGAATTGACATGGAAAGAGCAGAACAAGCAGACTAACAGATTGAAAGAGGAATGAAGTATGCAGTGTCATAATTTTAATAAGGACTGGACATTTGAAAAAGCTGATCAGGCTGACAGATTAAAAGCCTTTTATGGGAACAGTAATGCAGTTGCTGTTACACTCCCTCACGATGCAATGATTCGTGAAAAAAGAGATAAGGACTGTCCTTCAGGAGCACAGAGTGGATTTTATCCAGGAGGTGTGTATACATACGAAAAAAAATTTATGGCTCAATATGAGTGGAAAAAGCAGGATGTATTTCTGGAATTTGAAGGAATTTATGGAATTGCAAGAGTCTGGATTAATGGATCGCTAGCGGCAGTGAATCGTAATGGATATATGGGTTTTTCGGTTGACTTAAAGCCATGGATAAGCTATGAGCATGAGAATATTATAAGAATAGATGTCGATAACAGTAAACAGCCTAACAGCAGATGGTATTCAGGCTCAGGAATTTACAGAGATGTCAATCTGTGGACCGGAAAAGATGTATATATTTCACATGATAAGCTGCGTATTACAACATTGTCAGTGAATGATGACATGGCGGTTATAGAGGTGTGTGCGCAGTTGAAAAACATTATTGGACATGGATTAGAGGCAGAATGTCTGATTGAAATAAAAAAAGATGGGCAGAAAACTGCATCGGATACGCAAAGAGTAGTATTTCGCTCAGAGCAAATGCAGACAGTGCGTGTACAAATACCGATTGAACATCCGAAGAAATGGAGTCCAAAACAGCCGGCGTTATATGAGTGTCATATAACGACAAAGTTTGATGATAAAATATGTGATGAAGCAGTTTCTAATTTTGGAATACGTGTATTGGCGCTAGATCCTGTACATGGATTGCAGATAAATGGTGAGACAGTTAAGCTGCGAGGAACCTGTATACATCATGATAATGGCGTGATAGGTGCTGAGACATTTAAGGAGGCAGAATGGTACCGTTGCAAGAGATTGAAGGAAGCGGGCTTTAATGCTATAAGAAGTGCACATCACCCAATGAGCAGAGCAATGCTTGATGCGTGTGATCATATTGGAATTCTGGTTATGGACGAGCTGACGGATATGTGGGACAAGGAAAAAAATACATATGATTTCTCCGATATTTTTGAAGATGAATATAATCAGTGGATTAATCATATGGTTGAAAAAGACTATAATCATCCATCGGTTATTATTTATTCAGTTGGAAATGAGATACAGGAAGCAGGAACTAAGCAGGGAGCCTGGATAAACAGAATGCTATGCAATAAATTCCATGAGCTCGATAATACCAGATATACAACGAATGCATTGAATGGATTAAACTGTGCAGGCAGGCGTCTTGGCTTTATTATGAGGGATGTTGCAGAAAAATTTGGAATGGATTCACATGGAAGTGGAAGCGGAGGAGGAAGCAATGCATTAAACAGTTTTATGAGTCTGATGTCAGGTGAAAAAGGAGAGTTTTTTGCAAAGCATCCGCTTGTTTCAGAAGCACTTGAAGAATGTTCGCAAAGCTGCGATATAACAGGACTCAACTATTTAAGTGGAAGATATGAGCTGGAGCATGAACTACATCCTGCTAAAACGGTCCTCGGTACGGAAACATATCCGGCTGACATAGAAAATCTCTGGAAGCTTGTTGAAACTTATCCACACGTAATTGGAGACTTTACATGGACCGGTTACGACTATATAGGCGAGGCTGGTGTAGGAATATTCCATTATGATGGAAATGCAAATTTCACAAGTATTTATCCTGAGAGACTGGGATATATCGGGGATATTGATTTGATTGGAAATCGAAGACCAATCAGCTATTTTAGGGAAATAGTGTATGGTCTGACAGATAAACCATATATTGCGGTCGAGAGACTTGAACACGCAGGACAGACAGCTGGTAAAACTGCATGGATGTTTAAGGATAACATCAGTAGCTGGACATGGAAGGGATTTGAAGGGACAACGGCAAATGTGGATGTTTATTCATCAGGTGATGAAGTAGAGCTTTTTCTGAATGATAAATCGCTTGGAAGAAAACCGGCAGGAAGAGAAAATCATTTTACAGCATCTTATGAAGTGCCATATGAACCGGGAACTTTAAAGGCAGTTGCATATCAGAAAGATAGGAAACTGGGTGAATATGAGCTTTCTACAGCAAAATCAGTAACAAAGCTAAAAGTGTGTCGTGTAACTGAGAATGAGAGGAATATAGCATATATCAAGATATGGCTTGTAGATGATAATGGCACAATTAATTCACAGGAAGCTGAAAAAAGACTGCTTCATGCTAGTGTTGTAGGAAATGGTGTGCTGGAAGGATTTGGTACAGCTAATCCTTCTAGTGAGGAGGACTATTTTTCTGATTCAGTAACAACATTTGATGGAAGCGCTCTGGCAGTAGTTCGATGGAAGGATGTCAAATCGAAGGAGCCGGCTGTTCTTAAAGTATGGACGGATGATGGTTATCAGGTGATGATAAATATAGAAAATAATTAAATATTAATGGTGTATGTTATACTTAGTGAGTATGGCATACACCATTTTTATTGAAGTCAAATAAATGTATCAGGGCTTCCTAAAAAAGTTATTGACAAAATAAAATGAACAGTGTATATTTTCAACATGAACATCGTTCATTTAACAAAATAACTAAATGACATTACATTGAAAAGGAGTGAATTCGTGAACCATCTTGCAACTTCAAAAGAAGACATATTAGCTGCAAGCAGAGAGCTAATCAAAGAAAACGGATGGACTGCTGTAAGCATACGAGCTGTTGCATCCCGATGTTCTGTTTCGGCGGGGACAATCTACAATTACTATGAATCCAAGGCCGATTTGCTTGGGGATACAATTGAGAGTATTTGGCGTGAAATCTTTTTTAACCATGAGGATGAGCAAGCATTTAAAGATGTTGCTGCCTGTATCTCATGGATTTATAAAAGACTCGAATATGGAAATGAGCAATTTCCGGGCTTCTTTTCACTGCATTCGCTTGGATTTATGAAGGATGAAAAAACGGATGGAAAGAAGAAAATGCTGCAGACATGGGGGCATATTCTTAATGGATTGTGCGGTATATTAAAGAATGATCCTAAGATTCGTCCAGATGTATTTGATGAACAATTCACGGAAAAACAGTTTGCAGATATATTATTTTCTTTAATATTGGTATCAATGATTCGTCAGGATTATAATCCGTCTTCGATTTTGATGTTGATTAACAAAACATTATATTAAAATTCTCCCACATTAGAGTGTGGGAAAATTTTTGCAACAAAATGAACGTTGTTCACTTATGCGTTTAAAGATGTACCTAAGAAAGGATTTTTATTATGCAGGCAATTGTAGAAACTTTATTTGATACCGTATATTTGTTTTCGGTAATCACAATCGGAATTTTAATGATCCGAAAAAGCAAAGGAAACCGTCAGTTTACCATGTTTGGAATTATGGCAGTTATTTTAGGAAGTGGAGATGCATTTCATCTGGTTCCTCGTGCAACAGCGCTTTGTACAACCGGTCTTGAGAACTTTACCGTACAGCTTGGGTTAGGAAAGTGGATTACCTCTGTCACTATGACTATTTTTTATGTCGTTCTCTATCATATATGGCGTGAGCGTTATCAGATTAAAGGCTATAAAGCAGCTACAGCAGCTATTTATGGTCTTGCAGGATTAAGAATTGTTCTGTGTATGATGCCTCAGAATGCCTGGCTCAGTGCAGATGCTCCGCTTTCATGGGGAATCTACCGAAATATTCCGTTTGCACTGATGGGATTAATTATCATAGTTTTATTCTATAAAAGTGCAAAAGAAAATAATGATAGCTCTTTTCGTTGGATGTGGTTGACAATTGTCCTGAGCTTTGCATTCTATATTCCGGTTGTACTGTTGGCTGATGTAATTCCGATGATCGGCATGCTGATGATTCCAAAAACCTGTGCATATGTGTGGACAGTATTAATTGGCTACAAGGCAATGAAAAAAGAAATAGCTTAAGATAATCATATGATGGGAAACGAATTATGTAAATGGAGTATTTAAGAGAGTATAGGGAGAACGCAGATGAAAGATAAATTTTGTGTAAAGAAAAAAAACGTTGCTGCTGATTGCCGGCATTTTTTATTCCGGGCTGGGTCTGGCACTGGCATCAGCGGGAATTATTTTTACAAGAAATTATTTATTTTACAGGCAGTTGATTGAGAAGAGAGAGGGACAATGAGCCCTCTCTTCCTTTGGATTTAAATTCCATGAACAAGTCTATAATTCCTTGATTTTTTCATTCATTTTTCTGACATCATTGCGATAGTGAAGCATGAAGCCTCCCCAAATTATAAATGCCAAAGCTATTTGAAATATGGCTGCAATAATTCCGTGAAGGATAGAACTTGTTCCTCCTATCCATCCGACAGTATATGCAACGATTGTATAAATAATACAGCCTGTTCCCATTGATTACGCTTGCGGATGGGCGATATCGGAGGATTGTAAGGAGAGTACATTACAAATATTATTTGATAGGGCTGATTCCTATATGTATGAAAATAAACAGTTATGTAAGAAGCAAAATCAATGAGTAAAAGCAGATACCATAATTACCGCTGATGCAGTATACTTATCCTTACCGGTCCGTTATTGTGCTTTATCAGGTGTCTGTATATCACAATCCCTGCTATTATGAAGCAGCCAATCTGGATTGAGGCTGTTTTTATAGTCAAAAGGACATTGAATGCAAAAAAACCAAATGTCAGAATAGATCTGAGCGAATGTGGATTTATTATTACTACAACTGAAAAGAATATAAAGAAAAATGCTAGATAGACAGCCGGATGCAATTCCGGAAACAGGCCCAAAAGGACTCCGAAGGAGACGGTAATAGCTTTACCGCCTTTTTGTTTTTGTAAAAAAGGAAATGCATGTCCAAAGACAGGTGCAACTAAAACAGGTACAAACAGAAGTGAGTTTATATCTAAGCATTTCTGACCAAGATACACCGGGATAAATCCCTTTGCAAGCTCACATATGAGTGATAGTATTCCGCATAAAAAGCCACCATACATAAATGCGTTGCTCACACCCGGATTGTGGTCATCGGGAAGTGTGCAGATATCAATGTTTTTTAATAGTTTTGGTATCCAGTAAGCAAAGAGAGTGCTTCCGAGTACGAAGCCTAAGAGTGTAAATAAAAAATATGGCATGATAATTTCCTTATAGTTTTATAGTTACATGGTTTTATAGTCAGTCAGTTGTATCAGTGTGAGCCAGTTCTTCAAGCAGACCAACAATCTGTATGGCAGCATAGGGCTTTCGCTCACGGCGCTGTGCACGTATCATTTCTGCATTTAGCTCTTTATTTTCTATCATTATTTTCCCAAGCTCAATCTGCTTTGACAGACGCTTTGATGAGACAGACAGATGACGTTTTTTGAAAAATGCAACATTTGCTGCCTCGCATCCGGGGATTGGAGCAGTGTGTACAATCGGTATATTTTTTACAAGTGCCTCAGTTGATGTGAGGCCGCCTGGCTTTGTATAGATTACATCACAGGCATCCATGAAAAGTGAAACCTGATTGGTGTAGCCTATTACGTGTACACGTTTGTTGAACTTAAACTCATTTTGCAGTATGCGTTTTATTTTAGTATTGTTGCCACAAATGATTACAATATGCTCATTATTATGGCATCTTATGGCAAGCTCCGCAGCAAAGACAGCAAGCTTGCCAAAACCCATGCTGCCACTCATCACAAGAAAAATAGGCACATCGGAGGGCAGATGTAGCCTTGTTCTTGCAGTGTCTTTAGCTGTTCTTGTACAGAAAGCCTGTTTCACCGGGATTCCAAATGGCAGCAGCTTGTTTTCAGGAATACCGCGCTTTGCAAATTCATCGGTCAGATCCTCGTGTGGAATAACATAATAATCCATATTTGTCTCTTCCCAGAATGGGATACAGGTGTAGTCGGTTCACACAGCGACGGCAGGGATATGAAGCAGATTTTTTCGCTTCATGCAGCTCAGGGTCTCAGCAGGGTACAGATGAGGTGTGACGACAGCATCAAAGCCATTTGATTCAATGTATGCTGATAGCTTTTTACAAAGCATGGCATTGGCAAAATAGACAGGGGATTTACGTTTATCACTCGATATCAGCATGCCAACCTTATAGAGTAGTCCAAAGAAAAACGGAATATGCTTTACAATGCCTATATATGCTCCTGATACTGCGTGCGATGTTCCTTTACCCGATAAGAGAAACATATCTATCATTGTCACAGAATGTCCTTTATGCTCTGCCGCTTCTTTTATAGCTTTACCGGCACTGTTGTGTCCCTCGCCGGTGTCACAGGATAAAATAAGAATTTTCAAACCGTTTAATTCCTTCCTAAATAAAATATGCGATAAGTGTACCATAATTTTTTAAAATAATCTACAGTGCAATAAAAGGTTGACATATCTAAGTTCAAAGCTTATTGTGGTAGCTGGAATGTACAAAATAGTATAATTATAAACTACAGATTACTGATATGACGGAGGCTTAATTTGAGATGGAAAATTTAATGTTTTGTCTAAATGCCACAGGACCTATTTTTCTGATGATGGTGTTTGGACTTTTTCTTCGCAAGGTGGGGATTTTGGACGAAGACTTTGCAAACAGGATGAATAAGTTTGTGTTTAAGATACCTTTACCTTTTTTACTGTTTAGTGATCTTGCGTCAGTTGATTTTTCAAGGGTTTGGAACATTAAATTTATAGTATTCTGCTTTGTGGTTACGTTGATAAGCATTACAATATCAACACTTGTTTCCTGTCTGTGGAGGGATAAATCCATACGGGGAGAGTTTATACAGGCCTCATACAGAAGCAGTGCTGCGCTGCTTGGAATTGCTTTTATCCAGAACATTTATGGAAACGCAGGCATGGCACCCGTCATGATTATAGGAAGCGTACCGCTTTACAACGTGATGGCTGTTATAGTGCTTTCATTTTTTAAGCCGGGGCAAAACGGCATAGACAAGGCAGTGCTCAAAAAGACATTTAAGGGAATAGTGACCAATCCTATTATTTTAGGAATTGTTGCAGGACTTCTGTGGTCGGCTATAGGCCTGCCGTTTGCGGGAATACCGGCAAAGGCAGTGACAAGCATTGGAAATATGGCAACGCCTATGGGACTTATGGCTATGGGTGCCACCTTTGATTTGAAAAAAGCATCAGCAAAGGCAAAGCCGGCATTTGCAGCCACATTTATCAAGCTTGTAGGCTTTGTGGCAGTATTTCTTCCTATTGCGGTAGCCTTCGGGTTCAGGGACAGTGAGCTTATTGCAATTCTTGTTATGCTTGGCTCAGCTACTACAGTAAGCTGCTTTGTCATGGCAAGAAATATGGGGCATGAGGGCGTTATCTCATCGACCACGATAATGCTCACGACACTGCTCAGTGCGTTTACGCTGACACTCTGGCTTTATATAATTAAAAGTCTGGGGCTTGTATAAAATGGAAGAACATAACTGTTGATTTGGTGGATAATTCCTCTTTACTTTAGCGTGATAATTTGCTAATATGTTAAAAGGTTGTAGTTATTGGATGATTTTGAATAATTACAATGATTATTTAACATATGGAGGAAATGAGTATGAGAAGAGGATTAGCACTTCTTTTGACAGCAACTTTAGCACTTTCAATGACTGCCTGTGGTGGCAGCAAGGGTGCGGGAACACAAAAAAGCGAAAAGGGCGACGGCATGACTTACGCAGTTGAGGCAGGCTCAGCAGGAGAGGCTGTGGCAAAGGAAAAGGGCTTTAATTACAATTCGGTTTCATCACAGGCTGATGCGCTTATGGAGGTTAAATCAGGTACATCTGATGCGGCAATCATAGACCTTTTAATGGCAGGAGCCATGATTGGAGAGGGCACAAGCTACCCTGATTTAGTACATACAACAGAGCTTACATCAGAGAAGTATGGTGTCGGATGCCGTAAGGGTTCTGATCTTGCTTCATATATCAACAGTGTATTCGCAGAATCATATGCTGACGGCAGCGCGCAGGAGATTGCAAAGAAATACGGAGTACAGGATTCACTTCTTGAGCAGGAGCCTTGCGAGTTCAAGCAGTCTGACAGCGACAGTGATGTGGATTATATCAAGTCACAGGGCAAGATGATTGTCGGTATCACAGAGTTTGAGCCTATGGATTACAAGGATAAGGATGACAAATGGATTGGCTTTGATGCAGATATGGCTAGACTTGTCGGTGAGAAGCTCGGAGTGGATGTTGAATTTGTAGTTATCGACTGGGACAACAAGGTTATGGAGCTTGATTCAAAGAAGATTGACGTTGTCTGGAATGGCATGACACTCACAGATGAGGTTACAAAGTCTATGGAATGCACAAATGCATACTGTAACAATGCACAGGTAGTTGTTGAGCGGGAGAAATAAAATGTTCTGGAATGTTACACAAGCACTAATGAGTGGTCTGTGGACCACCTTTGCAATATTTATATTGACACTTATATTTTCACTGCCACTGGGGCTTATATTTGCATTTGGGCTTTTGAGCAGGTTTAAGCCTGTCAAGGCTGTCATGAATGTGTTTGTATGGGTTATCCGCGGCACACCGCTTATGCTTCAGCTTATCATTATATTCTACGGACCGGGCTTGTGGCTTCATCAGGCTATATGGAGTGGTGACGAGACCGGACGTATTACAGCGACGGTTGTAGCGTTTGTCATCAACTATGCATGTTATTTCTCTGTTATATTCAGAGGTGGCATAGAGGGTGTTCCGGCCGGTCAGAGAGAGGCAGGACAGGTGTTAGGCATGACAAAGCAGCAGATTTTCTTTAAAATCACTCTGCTTCAGATGATCAAGCGTGTTGTTCCGCCTATGTCAAATGAGATAATCACTCTTGTAAAGGATACTTCTCTTGCCAGAATTATTGCGGCATACGAGCTTACCTTTGCGGGAGCGGCGTTTATGAAGTCTGACGGACTTACATGGCCGCTGTTTTATACAGGTGTATTTTATCTCGTATTTGTCGGAATCCTTACACTTTTATTTAATTATATCGAGAAAAAGCTGGATTATTTCAGGTAGGAGGAAGACATGGCAATTTTAGAGGTTAGAAATATAGAAAAACACTTTGGAAGGACTAACGTACTTAAGGATGTCAGTTTTTCCATGGAGGAGGGCAATGCTCTTGCCATAATCGGTTCATCAGGCTCAGGAAAGACTACGCTGTTACGGTGCCTTAACTTCCTTGAGAGACCTGACAGTGGTCAGATTATTGTAAATGGTGAGACTCTTTTTGATGCTTCCGAAGCGGGCAAGGATAAAGACGCGGAGCTTCGCAAAAAGAGGCTGCATTTTGGTATGGTGTTTCAGCAGTTTAATCTTTTTCCACAGTACACAGCACTTGAGAATGTCACTCTGGCAGAGCGCCTTCTGGCACAGGAGACGCCTGAGTTTAAAAAGAATAAAAAAGCAATCCTTACACGTATTGATGAGCATGGAAAGGAGCTTCTGGACAGAATGGGGCTTGCTGAGAGGATGAACCATTATCCGCATCAGCTCTCAGGTGGACAGCAGCAGCGTGTAGCTATAGCAAGGGCACTGGCGCTTAAGCCTGATATACTCTGCTTTGATGAGCCTACATCGGCTCTTGACCCGGAGCTTACCGGAGAGGTGCTTAAGGTCATCCGTTCCCTTGCGCAGCAGAATACCACAATGATTATTGTCACGCATGAGATGGCCTTTGCGCGCGATGTAGCAGACCAGGTGATCTTTATGGACGGTGGTGTGATTGTTGAGCATGGCGACCCACATGAGGTGATTGACCATCCGAAGGAGGAGCGTACCAGGCAGTTCCTCACCAGATATGCGAACGGTTGATGTGTGAGAAATATATTATGCATGTCGAAAAAGTGTGAAATAAGTGTAAATTGAAAAGTAGATATTGATTTTTTTTTAACAAACATATATACTAACAAAAGAAATGGATGTAAATCCATAATTTATAGAAAAGAGGTTTATTCAAATGGCAAATGTTGATTTAACAAAGTATGGCATTACCGGAACAACAGAGATCGTTCACAATCCTTCTTACGAGACATTATTCGAGGAAGAGACAAAAGCCGGCCTTGAGGGTTACGAGGTTGGTAAGGAGACAGAGCTTGGTGCAGTTAACGTTAAGACAGGTATCTACACTGGACGTTCTCCTAAAGATAAATATATCGTTATGGACGAGAATTCTAAGGACACAGTATGGTGGAATACACCTGAGTATCCAAACGACAACCATCCAATGAAAGAGGATGTTTGGGCAACAGTTAAGGATCTTGCTAAGAAAGAGCTCTGCAACAAGAAGCTTTTCGTAGTAGATGCATTCTGTGGAGCAAACAAGGATACACGTATGGCAGTTCGTTTCATCGTTGAGGTTGCTTGGCAGGCTCATTTTGTAACAAACATGTTCATCAAGCCATCAGCAGAGGAGCTTGAGAACTTCGAGCCTGATTTCGTAGTATACAATGCTTCAAAGGCTAAGGTTGAGAACTACAAGGAGTTAGGTCTTAACTCAGAGACATGTGTTGCATTCAACATCACATCAAAAGAGCAGGTTATCATCAATACATGGTACGGCGGAGAGATGAAGAAGGGTATGTTCTCTAAGATGAACTACTTACTTCCACTCAA
>SKEI01001937.1_pt1 | contig 10826 bp, 10 predicted proteins | sample 4826701 | NCBI WGS metagenome assembly SKEI01 (sample SAMN11008813, study PRJNA524170) | human gut metagenome | biome: Human fecal sample; material: Feces; isolation source: fecal sample from pouch patient p2, p6, p7, p14 | host: Homo sapiens | place: Israel: Tel-Aviv | collected 2016-08-31 | reverse complement strand
AGACAGCAATTAAATTTCTCTTACAGGATGGGTCAGGTTTCATTTACCAACGAATGAATCTTGTTTAATATTAACCATTTCTTTATGGAATTCTATATTCCGACCCAAGATAGGATATGAACCTTACCTCTTTTTCACACGGTCACAGATCGAGCGACTGCTTTTTTATAAATTAGTAGATGGTAGAGAAAATCTTATTTAACGGTGAATTTCTAAATGCGTTTGCTTCCTCTCGATAACTTTGTTACGAAGTTTATGTTATAGAAAAAAGTTTCGGGAAAGAATAGCCTGTATCACACCTCAAGCGTGTCTGTTGCCTTTGAAGGCACTTTTGGAAAACAGTTCATTCAAAATGACGGTAACATCCGTTTCAAGCAAAGAATAATTCTGTGAATTTTCTTTTCTGTCATATCAGTTGTATTCCGTTTTTCAGAGCTTCCTGTACTACCGGTGAATCCTCATGGTCACCGATGACGTCAATCTTTTGGTCACCCAAATGCAGTTTCAAGCGTGCGGTCATGCGGATGCGTGCCAATACACCCTTCTTTTCTCCCGTGCTGCGGACTAATAAATCAATATCTCCTCCACGCTTTTCGTCATTCAGACGGGAACCGAAGAGATATACCTGCACTGTTTCACCATAAATATCTTTAGCTATTTGGATGATGGTCTGTATTTCTTTAGATTGCAAACGCATGCCTTTATTCTCCTTTCTTACCGCAAAGATACAAATTCCCCTCCACATTTCCTAGCGTCCGCCATCCTTATTTCATCTTCTCCACAAACCCTACCGGCATATCAACCCCAGCACATCCCAGCAAATCCAGTCTTACCACCACTTTCGCTTTTCCATCCACTTCCACCAGTTCTCCTTCCAGACCCTTTAGCGGACCTTTGACCACCCGTATCAATTCTCCCGGAGCCAATGGCGCGGTACACATCTCCACCGCCTCGTCCGAATAATCCAGCATAAATTTGAACCGTTCCATCTGTTCGTCCGGAATCACCGCCGGAGTATGTTCGCCATGCAGCACCATATACCGGCTGATGGCCGACAACGTGAGCACCTGCGAACGTTCCGCCGCATCTACATGGACAAAAATCATCATGGGGATAACCACCCGTGTTATTTTCTTTTTCCGGTAAGTCCATTGGCGGATTTCTTCTTGTACAGGCAGGAAGTTCTCTATGTTCATTGCGGTCAGCCGTTCGGCCGTCTTCTTTTCGTGGTGAAGGCGGACATACGCCACTAGCCATTTTTTCATATTCGGAGGAAGGAAAAGTAATGTTAGATGTTCTAAAAAATGAAAGAAATGATGCCTCTTGAGCACGCTACGCTGTTACCTGTGTCATTCCCAGGTAAGCTTGTCGTTAAATTCTGATGCAAATATAGACATTTTTTTACGATAACAAGCTATTTGTTCGCAAAAAATGAAAAAAATAACAAGAATGACGTATTTATTTATACTTTTGTGCTTTTTATATTTTAAATGATATTAACATTGTGGAAAAATCAAGATTTATAAGAAAAATAGTGGCAGATTGAGCTTCCTTCAAGAGTTGGAAAAAATCATGGCCGGATATCGCCTGTCCGGTGAAGGCTACACTGATGAGGAAATGAGAGTTCTGAAGCGCATGTGCAAAAGTATGTTGGCTGATATAGACGAGTTTCTGCGGAAAAAGGAGGAAAAGAAGAAGAAAGAACGGAAAGAGAAGAAAAAGAGGAAAGAAAATAATGAGCAAAATGTGAAAATACATTAAAAGGAAGTCTCCCGGTTATTTGTACACTTGTATCATAAATGGGTATTGTAAATCAGTGCTTTACATTGGACAAGTGTACAATTTTAACTTTTGATTGTATGGGTTTGCAATATACTTTTGCTTTCATGGTGGAGGGAAATGCCCTCCTTTTGATAATTTAAATTCATACATGAATGGTTTATACCGATTTATGCTCTTTCTATTTCTCGGTGTTCGATGAACATGCCGTGGATATGACATTGGAAGAGTTTGTGAAGCTTCTGCGTGGCGAACGCTGGAAGGTGCAAGTAGAAGAGTATCAGTGCCTGAAGGCTTCGGGCAGGGAGACAGAGGCCAAGAAGTTAAAGAGAAAACTGGCCGCGCTGGTGATAGCCGGGCGTTGCGATGGGAGCCATGCCGAAACCAATCTGAAGCAGTGGAGCGGGGACGCCATGCTGGATGTGGATAAATGTAACGGCCGTGTGTCTGAGTTCTTGCAGGTCTTGAAGGACACTCCTTGGGTGAAGGCGGCATGGCGCAGCGTTTCGTACGACGGGCTGAAACTGGTGGTGCGTGTGGAAGCGGAGAGTGTGGACGAGTATCGTATGGCATACGCGTTGGTGGCATGGCACGTGGCGCAGCTTCTTGCCTTTCCCTGTGACATGAGTTGCAAGAATCCCACCCGTCCTTGCTTTGCATCGTATGATCCGGAGGCTTTTTTTCGTCCGGATACCGAAGTTTTTCCCTGGCGGCGCTTTGTAACGGAGCATCCCGACAGGGTGGGGGAGATTCTGGCGGAGCTGAAAGTGAAGACCCCGGCAGGTGCGTCCGGGCCTCCCGTTGCGGCTTCGGGCATGCTGCACACATTCTTCAACGAGTTCCTGGAGCAGAATCCCTTTGTGGATGGCAAAAAGAATGAGTTTTTGTTGAAGCTGGGACGTATCGCCCGCTATAAAGGAGTGGGCGAGGAAGAGTTGGCACGGCTGAAAACGCTGGCGGTGGAAAGGCTGGCGGGTATGGGGTGTGCCGCCGGGGATATACCTCCGCGCATAGACTCCGGATACCGGTATGCCGACATGAACAAGGGGCCCGAAACACCTGTTTTCAGGGCTCACAAGGCTCAGGGCTCACCTATGCGGTATTCTGAGCCCAATGAGGGGGAGGAAGAGGCTGAGTTAGAGAAACTTGAGGCTGACAAGTTGCGTCGTGAAGTTCCGTGGCTTCCGGATGAACTGTTCGACCGTTTGCCCGACTTTTTGAAGCGTGGTTTGACGCACGTCCGCAACAAGCGCGAGAGGGATATTCTGTTGCTCTCCATGATTACCAACATCAGCGGTTGTCTGCCGGGGGTGAGGATGAATTATGGAGGAATGGTTTATTCCGCCGATCTCTACCTGGTGGCTTTGGCTGGTTCGGGCAGAGGAAAGGGGGTGATGCAACTGGCGGCAATTCTGCCCGCAGCCATTCAGGAGTATTACGATGAATTGAACAGGAAGGATGAGCGTGAGTACCGGCAGAAGCTGCTGAAGTGGAATCTGGAGGAACGGCTTGCCGCTCAGGAAAAGAGGGTTCCCGATTTGGACCAATGCCCGGAGATGCCGGTGGAACGCATCCTGAAGGTGGCTCCCAATATTTCAAAAAGCCAGTTGATACTGGCTTTGGAGGCGGGTGGAGCGGTCGGCTTGGTGATGAATGCCTCCGAGCTGGACATGATAAGTTCTGCCATGCACCAGGAGTATGGAAAACATGATGATGTGATGCGTGCCGCCTCCCAGCACGAGGAGGTGTCTTCTTATTTCAAGACGGATCACCGGCTTGTTGTTGTGAGTGACCCTCATCTGGCATTATGCGCTTCGGGTACTCCCGCCCAGTTGCATAAATTTATTTCTTCGCTGGAGAATGGAATGTACAGCCGTGTGGCTTTCTATGTGGGACAGGCCCACTGGGAGTATAAGTCGGCAAATCCCGGCAAGGCCCGGCTGGATATGCGCGCTTATTTCAAAGGGATGGGCGAGGAGCTGCTGCGTATGTTTATCTTTCTCTCCGGATCGCCTACCGAGGTGGTTTTCACCGAGGAACAATGGAAAGAGCATACGGAGCGTTTCAGAACGTATCTGCGTGAGGTAGTGGCGGAAGATGATGATTCTCCGGGTGCCATTGTGCTGCGCCACGGACTGATGATGTCTCGTATTGCCATGGTGCTGACTGCATTGCGTAAGTGTGAGCCGCAATGGAATACATCGGAGTGGGAGTGTTCGGATGAGGATTTCCATACGGCAATGCAGATAGTGGATGTGTTGCTGGAACACAGTTTGCTGCTTTCCACTTCCATGGATGATACTGCCGGAAGAATCAGGCCGGTAAAGGCTTTTTTCAAACTGCGTCCCGTTTTGAAAAAAATGCCGCGCGAGTTCACCTATTCGGAGCTGATGGCGGCTGCCAATGAAGCCGGGTTGCCTACAGCATCCGTGAAACGTTATTTGTTGCGTTTGGTGTATTATCAAATCGTTGAGAAAGAGGATGGTAAGTATAGAAAGACCGGCAAATCTTGGCTCAGAAAACCGCCTAAGTGAGCCCTGAGCCTTGTGAGCCTTAAATGCAGGTGAAAAAGATCCTGTTGTTTTTAAAAAACAACAGGACCTTTCCGGTAAAACAACAGGGGATTTTAAAAAAACAACAAGGTCTTTCGATGTAGACAACGGGTTCTTTGGGAAGCGTATGTCCTAAGGTTCTCCCAGATGCCTCACTATGATTGCCACTTCATGCTTCAGAAAGCTGTGGCGGAATTTGTTGTAGCCCGCTTCGTTCAATTCTTCCTGTAGCAGCATGTTTCTCCGCATCCAGCGATACAGGGTTTGCAGGGCTGCCGCGGCAGTTCGCCCCGGGCTGTATAGTTCTGCCAGTTCCGCTTTGTCATACGCTCTGATAATGAATGCTTTTTCTTCTTGGTTCATGTTCTTTTATCGTTTTGATTATAGGGTAAAGATACGCAAAATGTCCTTGTTTTCCTACTCTCTCTGTAAGTTATTCTCGACATTTCCCGACAATCTCCTACGCTTCTCTACAAATGTCTACACGGGGCTTCCGGTTCATCGTATCTTTGTAGTGTAATCAAAAGTCAATCATAGCCGGCTTAGTGGTTAACGCTTGATTACCAGTGTGTTTCTTAATTTGCAAGTTTTAATTTTTAATTTGAAAAAGTATGGGAAGAACAGTTTCTTATTCGGTGGTAAAGCGTAATAATCCGCTTGATCAGGATGCAGTGCCTAAGTTTTATGCACAAGCTCAGGCCAATGGCCATGTAGAGATTCGCGAAATGGCGGATCGTATTCAGAAAACCTGTACGGTGACGCGTGCGGATGTAATGGCTGTGCTTGTTGCCTTGGAGGATGTGATTATGGAGGCTCTGGAAGGGGGCGAGATCGTAAGGCTTGCCGATCTGGGCACTTTCCAGATAGGCCTGAGCGGAAGAGGTGCGGAAACGGAGGATGCGTATGATGTGTCGATGATTAGAAAAGCGCGTATCAATTTCCGTCCGGGTATTGCGCTAAGCGGTATTCTGGCAGCACTGAAATATACGAAGGTGGATAAATTGCCGGTGAAAACGAAGGAAGAGCAAAAGCCTGCTTAAGTAGATGGCGGACAAGTGTTTAATTTTAAAAAAAACTGTAGGATGAAAGGTAAATCTGTTTGGAGCACTATTTTGAAAGTGGTGATTGCAGTAGCTACGGCTATTGCAGGTGTAGTAGGAATCAGCTCGTGCATAGGGGGATGAGGGTGATTAATCTGATTGTTGTCCACTGTTCCGCCACAAAGGCGGACAGGGACTTTACCGAACAGGATTTGGAGGTGTGCCACCGCAGGCGTGGAATGAACGGACCCGGATATCATTTTTATATCCGCAAGAACGGGGATATAAAAACAACCCGTCCCATAGAGAAAATAGGGGCGCATGCGCGTGGACATAATGCGCAGAGTATCGGGATATGCTATGAGGGGGGAATCAGTGAGCGGGGCAGGCTGGCGGATACGCGGACGGTGTGGCAGAAACATTCGTTGCGTGTACTGGTCAGGGCGTTGCTGGTGGATTATCCCGGTTGCAAGGTTTGCGGTCATCGGGATTTAAGTCCGGATTTGAACGGAAATGGCGAGATAGAGCCTGAGGAATGGGTGAAACAGTGCCCCTGTTTTGATGTTTCGAAAGAAAAATATAGTAAATAATATTTATATATTAAAACGTAATAAGACTAATTCTCTTTCTAATGTGTTAATATTTTAACAAATTCAGAAGAGAATTAGTCTTATGGTATTATGTAATTACTTTTGAAATTACTTTTTATTTACATTTTCAGTGCCATATCCATAGCCGTAACCGTATTTTTTACCGTATCCGTAATACTTGCCATACTTGCCGTATCCATAGTAATATCCGTACTTCTTTTTCTTCATGTCCAGTCCGTTGATAAGGGTACATAGGTTGGGCAGTTTTTTCTGTTCGCTCAGTTCGTTGATTAAAGTATAATCTGCCTTGTGGGTGTAGTCTGCCCGGCACACATAGATGCTGGCGTTGGCTACGCGCGAAATCAGCAGGGTATCGGTCACCATGCCGATGGGGGCGGTATCCAGAATGATATAGTCAAAATGCTTTTTCAGTATGTCGATAGCCTGAGGCAAAGATTCACGTGCCACCAGTTCGGTCGGGTTGGGAGGAATAGGCCCTCCGGGCAGAATGGACAAGTTGGCATTGATGCGTGAAACTTGTACCAGCGACATCAGGTCGGTATGTTCCGGATTGGCGAGGAACTGGCTGATGCCTTGTTCCCTGTGTGATAAGTTGAAAGCTTTGTTCAGGCTCGGCTTGCGGATGTCAAGCCCCACGATCACGATTTTCTTTCCTAATAAAGCCAGACTGACAGCCAGATTGGAAGCGATAAAGGTTTTGCCTTCTCCTGTGGTGGTGGAGGTAACCAATATGACTTTCTCGTCGCTCCTCATCATATAAAGTACATTGGTGCGTACATTACGGAAGGTTTCGGCCATCAGGTCGTTTTGGTTTTCGTGTACTACAATGCTTTCTTCTTTTCCTTTATCTTCCGACAGGGGTACATCGCCCACAATGGGAAGGGAGGTGATTTTTTCCACATCGGCGCGGCCCTCTATCTTGTATTTTAAGAGTTCGATGATATAGATGACAACTACCGGCAGGGCGATTCCCAGAATCAGTGCTACCAGATAAATCATCTTTCCTTTGGGAGATACGGGGATGGCGTCTGCCAGTGCTTCGTCCACCATGCGGGCGTTGTTGGCGGTAGATGCCAGAGTGATGGCGTTTTCTTCACGCTTTTGCAGCAGCATCAGGTAAAGGCCGGCTTTGATTTCCTGCTGGCGCGAGATGCTGACCAGCTGGCGTTCCTGTCCCGGAGCATTGGTGATGCGTCCGGCGTATTTGCCTGCCTGACGTTCCAGATCCGCCTGGGTGATGGCCAAACCTCTTTGTACGCTGTTGATGGTGGTCAGCACATTGCTGCGCATGGCGCGGATGCTGGCATCCAGATTGACTACCACCGGGTTGTTTTCCTGGGAGGAACGGAGCAGGCGCTTGCGTTCCAGCAGCATCTCGTTGTAGCGGTTGATCAGCTCGGCAAGACCGGTATCTGTCAGGCCCACATTGACCGGAAGTACTTCGTAGGCATGATCCGGATTGTTGGCATAGCCGGCCAGGAATTGTACCAGCCGGAGCTGGGTGCTGTTTTCGGCACGTTTCTTTTCGTATTCCGAGTTTTCACTCAATGCCAGTTGGGCGTCGCTTTTCAAGTCGGTGAGCCCGGCATCGCGCTTGAAGGTTTCCAGTTCCTGTTCCGTGGTTCCCAGTTCGCCGTTGATGATTTTGATACGTTCATCAATAAATTCCGCGGTCTTGGTAGCCACTTCGTTTTTGTCATCGTTGGCATCCCGGTTGTAGACTTCCACCAGCTTGTTGATGAAATCCATGCCGCGCTGCGTATGCGTGCTCTTGACAGAGATCTGTGCGATAGTGGTGGATTTGGAAGTAGGCTCTATGCTTAATGCTCCCCGGTAGGCGTTTGCCACACTGCGGGGGGAAGAAACCGTAGCCATGATTTCCTGCGTGCTTTGGACGGTTGCGGAGTCTTTAGGGGTAAAGCTGAACGTGCCCGACGGGGTGGTCAGCAAGGCGGGCAGCTTGTCGAACTGCTTGTTGTATTCCTCTTCTCCTATCCGGAGTTTCACATTCAGCTTGTTGCCCGGCTGCAAGGTCAGGTGAAGACGCGCGGGGGCGGGCAGTTTCTGGGCTTCTTCGGGGGTAATCCATACTTTCACAGGGGAACTTTTGTAAAGTTCGATGTCATGGAAACTGCTCTTTGTGGCATAGCTGATGTAAAGATCCAGCTCTTCCACCACTTTTTTGATAAGCGTGCGTGATTGCAGGATTTCCATTTCATTGTCAAAGTTATTGATGGAGGAGTAGAAGCCCAGGTCTTCCAGGTCGGCCATGCCGCTGCTTGCTTTGCTGTTCTTGTCATTGTCCTTGATGATGACGGATGCCGAGATGTTGTACACCGGCGGGGTGTAACGTAAATAAAGCCAGGCTCCTGCTATGCACAGCAGGGTGCATGCCACGAACCAGGGCCAATGGATGGCGTATTTGAAAAGAATCGCTTTGAAATCGGTCTTTTCTTCTTTTTCTTCCAGATAAAGGTCGTCGTATAAGTCTTCTTTCATAATTCTGTTTATTTGGCAATGGTTACTATCAGGCTGGCCAGTGCGACCAGAGTTCCTACTACCGAGAACCAGATGGTGGTGCTGTTGCTGATACTTGCGTTCTTGGCTTTGGTCTTATTGGGGGTGACATACACCACATCGTTCTGCTGGAGGTAGTAGTAAGGAGATACGATGATGTCGGCATCGTTCAGGTTCAGCGGAATCACCTGGCGGTTGCCTTGCGCATCTTCACGGATCAGTTTCACTTTGTCGCGTTGTCCGTATACGGTCATGTCTCCCGCCATGGCGAGCGCTTCCATGATGTTTACTTTTTCATTGGTGATGGTGAATGTGCCGGGGTGTGCTACTTCTCCCATCACGGAGATTTTGTAGTTTGCCATGCGTACATTCACAATGGGGTTTTCCTTGATATAGGTTTTCAGTTTTTCCTTTATCATGTTTTCCGCCTGGCTTTTGGTGAGACCGCCGATGTGCAGTGTGCCCAAGACCGGGAAATCAATGTTCCCGTTATTGTCTACCAGATATTGTTGCAGGGATGGTTGGCTGGTAAGGCTTTTGCTGTTTGCCGTGATGGGGGTGGCTACCGTCAGGTTAAAAGGAATGGCGGCATCGGGATCACTGGTGTTCACCGTGATGGTCAGCAAATCTTTGGGCATGATGTGTGCATCATACAGGGGTGTTTGGACATTTGCCATGTTCAGGTACTCGGACCCTTGCAGGTAGGGTACCTTTTTGTAGGCGCTGCAACTGCATAGCAGCAGGGAAGCCAGCGCGAATAGGGTAAATTTCAATCTTCTCATTTTTTGGCTCTCTGTTATTTAAAAAATTTCAGTTTTCAGGTCTTGTTCTAATAAGCTTGCTTGTCTTTGTTCAGCACGTTTGCCACGGTTTTGTACATAATATAAAGGTCGAGCAGGAAAGACCAGTGTTCCATATACCATATATCGGCTTTCACACGTCCTTCCATGTCTTCCAGTTCGCGGGTTTCGCCACGGAAACCGGTCACCTGCGCCCATCCCGTGATACCGGGCTTGATGAAATGGCGGACCATGTATTTATTGATTATCTTGGAATATTCTTCCGTGTGTTTCAACATGTGGGGGCGTGGCCCTACAATGGACATATCTCCCAGCAATACATTGATGAATTGCGGAAGTTCGTCAATATTGGTCCGGCGCATGAAATCGCCGAATTTGGTTTTCCTGGGATCGTTGAGGGTGGCCTGTAAGGTGTCCGATTCCTTGTTTACTTTCATGGAACGGAATTTATAACACCAGAATTCCTTGTTGTTCAATCCGTTACGTTTCTGACGGAAGAATATGGGACCCGAAGAAGTGATTTTGATGGTCACTCCTACAATAAGGAATATAATGGGGAATAATGTGCATAAAAAGAGCAGCGAGAAGATTACATCGAATATGCGTTTTATCAGCCTGTTCTCTATTTTCCCCAAGGGTTCCTTGCGGATGCTGAGGACGGGTACGCTGCCTATCATTTCAAAGTGCATGCGGTGACGCAGGTAGTTGCGCACATTGGGCACGCTGTAGAAATGTATCAGGTTGTTCTCGCAATAGTTGATGACCGGCACGATCTGTTCGCTCAATGCCGAGGGCAGGCAGCAGTAAAGCTGGTTCACCTTGTGCTGTGCCAGGTAGTCAATGGCTTGCTCCGGCTTTCCCAAATAAGTACAACTGGCAGGGAACTTGGCATTGGGGGTTGTGTCGAAGTATCCCAGTACCCGATATCCGGTAGTGGCGTCGGAGGTCATTTCATGATAAAGTTCGGCTATATTTTCGGTGCTTCCCAAATAAAGGACGGTACGGAAATTACCTCCGCGGCTTCTGTATAGCTGTATGCAGAAACGGAAAAGCAGACGATAGAAAGTGATGCAGAGGAAAAGTAGAATGAAATAATAGACAAAAAAGCGATTGGAGTATATTTCAAGTTCTGATAGTACAATTAAGCTTGTTGACAATAGGGAGAAATAAAAAACGTTACGGAGTGCCCGGAATACAATTTGATCGGCACGGGCTCCTCGTCGATGTAATATGACACCTCCTGAGATAGTGCACGCAAAATAGCATACGCTGAATAGAGTTAGAATTTGGGGTAAAGTGCCACTGTAGGCCCTCTCCCCAAACAACTCGTTCCATATTGAATTAAATGAGATGAAAAGTACATTCAGAATGACTAAATCTCCTAGAATGACTGCTAATTTAAGTGCTTTATTAAATCTCTGAACTTGTATCATAGGTTAAATTTTTTAGATGTCAGATCTATATTATGTTTTTAAAAGGTGTGTTTTAAATATGTCACTTTTTTTCTTTTTAATATCCTTCTGTTAC
>SKEI01001929.1_pt1 | contig 10851 bp, 6 predicted proteins | sample 4826701 | NCBI WGS metagenome assembly SKEI01 (sample SAMN11008813, study PRJNA524170) | human gut metagenome | biome: Human fecal sample; material: Feces; isolation source: fecal sample from pouch patient p2, p6, p7, p14 | host: Homo sapiens | place: Israel: Tel-Aviv | collected 2016-08-31 | reverse complement strand
TCAAGGTTTCTCACTGTTCAGTTATCAATGTTCTTTGTTTTGCTCTCTTGCGACAGCTTATTTATTTTATCAAATCGCTGTTCGTTTGTCAAGCACTTTTTTTATTTTTTGAACTTTGTTTTAAGTTCTCTGTCTTGCGACAGCTTGTTTATTCTATCAAAATGTTTTTCATTTGTCAAGAACTTTTTTCATAACTTTTTTAACTTATTTTCAAAGCAATATCTATAAAGTCATGTCTGTAAAATGTAACTCACAAGCTCTACAACTCAATGTGTCCCGCGAGTCAGCTTTGATATAATATCATCCCGGCACACATATGTCAACGGATTTTCTGCAATTAATTAAAGTAGTAAAACTATCTTAAAAAACACAAATTTTCTAAATTGTCTGTTTATTATATACAATTCTCACAATTACTATCTGACAGCCTCTATCGCTTCCTTGATATTTGCCACACCGACAATCTCAATTCCATTAATATGCGACACTCCTGCAAGACACACTTTGGGAACAATACACTTTTTAAAGCCAAGCTTCTTTGCCTCAGCCACACGCTGCTCGGACATGGTAACTCCGCGTACCTCTCCGCTTAAGCCCACCTCTCCAAAGCATATGGTATCCTCACGCACTATAATATCCATTTTGCTTGATGCGATTGCAAGCACTATCCCAAGGTCTATCGCCGGCTCGTTCATCCTTATACCGCCTGCTATATTCACATAAGCGTCACAGTCTGACAGTGACAGGTTGGCTCTTTTTTCAAGGACCGCCATGAGTAGATTTACTTTATTATAATCTGTACCATTTGCTGTACGCCTTGGATTATTAAAAAAACTGTGACATACAAGAGCCTGGATTTCGAGAAGTATCGGGCGGCTTCCCTCTATGGAACATGTGACAATTGATCCTGATGCTCCCTCTGGCTTACCGCTAAGCATATACTCCGACGGATTTTCCACCTCAACAAGTCCCTCCGCCTTCATTTCAAATACGCCTATCTCGTTGGTCGAACCAAATCTGTTCTTAACGCCTCTAAGTATCCTGTACGACTCATACCTGTCACCCTCAAAATAAAGTACAGTATCAACCATATGCTCCAACGTCCTCGGCCCCGCAACCGCACCATCCTTTGTCACATGTCCTACTATAAAAACAGAAATACCCAGAGTCTTTGCAAGCTGCATAAGCACTCCGGTTGTCTCCCTGACCTGTGAGACACTGCCCGGTGCCGACGCTATCTCCTCATTGTACATAGTCTGGATGGAATCTATTACAACAACCTCCGGTTTTTTTCGTTGAATCACGTCCTTTGCTATATCAAGACTTGTCTCACATAAAAGCTCCAGTGAATCCGTAAAATCACCAAGTCTGTCGGCACGCATCTTTATCTGATGCAGGGATTCCTCACCTGACACATAAAGTAATGGCACCTTTTTTTGTGAAAGTTCCCTGCATACCTGAAGTAGAAGCGTGGATTTTCCTATACCCGGATCTCCTCCCACAAGCACAAGTGACCCCCTCACAATTCCTCCACCAAGCACTCTGTCAAACTCGGCTATACCTGTCACTATACGCTCCTCTTTCTCGCTTTTTACTGCCGAAAGAGGCAGAACCTGTGCCGCCTTTGATTCTTTTTTTACTTTTCCCGACGAACTTATCGACTTTTTATCTACGGTTTCCTCTACAAATGTATTCCATTCCTTACAGGCCGGGCACTGTCCCATCCATTTTGCCGATTCATAACCACATTCCTGGCAGAAAAATACAGAGGTCTTTCCTTTTGCCATATTGTTCTCCTTTATAAAATACAAAAAGCCCGGCTTTCACCGGGCTAAAAATATGCTCTATTTTCTTGATACTTTGATATCGACTGAATCAACACCCTCAAGCTCTACGCTTAAGCTGAGCTTGCCGCCGAGATTTGTCTTCATAGTACCTGCAACAGCTCCAGCTATATCAATTTCGTACTCTGTCTCCTCTTCAAGGCCAAGAGTAATCTGAGCATCCTCAGGTCCCTCCACAGTAAATGTCACTGTATCAGCAGTCTCCTCGAAATCCATAACCGCTGTTCCCGGAACAGACTCGTATACAAAGAGTCCGTTTCTTTCGAGCTTTGTAATCTCCTTAAAGGTCTTTACCTTGTAGATATCTCCATCCTTCTCAAAATTGTCAAGCTTTGCCTTTGCAGCCAATGTATAATCTCCGAAGCTGAGCTTTCCGTTTTCCTCAGTACGGATTAATTCACTTATTACAGCCATTTTTATCCTCCCGTAGCTATATTGATATATTAATTATAAATCCAATTCTACTCAACAGTCAATGAAATTTGTTTGTTTTTCGTAGAAATTATTACCTTATTGCCGCGCTTAATTTTGCCGGTAATAATATCCTCTGACATACGGTCTTCAATCTCCTCCTGAAGTTTTCGTTTAAGAGGTCTTGCGCCATATTTTCTGTCATAGGCTTTATCCACGATAAAGGATTTTGCACTGTCGCGCACTGTGAGCTCTATATCAAGCTGTTCTTTACAGCGTTTCTTAAGCTCCTTTACAAGAAGTGTCACTATATGCTTCATGTCATCCTTGTTGAGAGCTCTAAATACAATAGTCTCGTCGATTCGGTTCAAAAACTCAGGTTTAAATATACGGCGGACCTCCTCCATGACACTGTTCTTCATACGCTCGTGATCCTGCTTTTCGTCATCACCTGCACCAAAGCCAAGGCGCTTTGGTTCTATAATAGAAGAAGCTCCTGCATTTGATGTCATGATGATTATTGTATTCTTGAAATCAACCGTGCGTCCCTGTGAATCAGTGATTCTACCATCATCAAGCACCTGTAAAAGTATATTGAACACATCAGGATGTGCTTTTTCTATCTCATCAAACAGTATAACAGAAAAAGGATTGCGTCTGACCTTCTCCGAGAGCTGTCCGCCCTCCTCATGGCCCACATATCCCGGTGGTGAACCAATCATCTTTGAAACACTATGCTTTTCCATGTACTCTGACATGTCAACACGTATCATGGCATCTTCTTTGCCAAAGACAGCCTCAGCAAGCGCCTTTGACACCTCCGTCTTACCTACTCCTGTCGGTCCCAAAAACAGGAATGAGCCAATCGGCTTCTTAGGATCCTTTAAACCAACACGGCCTCGTCTGACTGCCTTTGCAACAGCAGAAACAGCCTCCTCCTGTCCTATTACACGCTTGTGAAGTATCTGTTCAAGCTTTGCAAGTCGTCCTGCCTCTGACTCTGTAAGCTTATTTACAGGTATTTTGGTCCATCCCGATACTACATCCGCTATCTCATTTTCGCCGACTACAGGCTGATTTTTGGCTCCTGTGCGACGGTTCTTTCTGATAAGCTTCTGCTGTTTATTTTCAAGCACTTCCTTTTCTGACATAAGCGCACCGGCAGCTGCGAGATCTCCTTTCGACAAAGCATTTTCCAACTGGTTCTGCTTATCTGTTATCTCTTTTTTCAGAGCAAGCAGCTCGTCAGATGATGTCAGATTCTTAAGCCTTATCCTAGCTGCCGCTTCATCCATCAGGTCTATCGCCTTATCAGGTAAAAATCTGTCATTTATATATCGTGCAGAAAGGCTTACTGCTGCTTTCACACCCTCATCTGTTATGATGACACCATGATGCTTTTCATAGAGTCCCTTTAATCCTGTGAGTATCTCTATTGTCTCATCCACGCCCGGCTCCTCAACCATCACCGGCTGGAAACGGCGCTCAAGCGCAGCATCCTTTTCCACGTATTTGCGGTACTCTTCTATGGTAGTGGCACCGATTACCTGTACCTCGCCTCTGGCAAGCGCAGGCTTTAATATGTTAGATGCATCTAACGAGCCTTCTGCTCCTCCTGCACCTATTATAGTGTGAAGCTCATCAATGAAAAGCAGTACATTTTTGGCATTTGAAACCTCGCTTATCACCTTCTTGATACGCTCCTCAAACTCACCACGATACTTTGATTTTGCTACAAGCCCGGACATATCAAGAGAAACCAGTCTCTTTCCCAAAAGAATATCCGGAACATTGCCACTGACTATATCCTGCGCAAGTCCTTCTACTATAGCGGTCTTGCCCACTCCCGGCTCTCCAATCAGACATGGATTGTTTTTGCCACGGCGGCAAAGTATCTGGATAACACGCTCCATCTCCTTTTTTCTGCCTATAACAGGGTCAAGAAGCCCTGCCTCTGCCATATCTGTCAAATCTCTGGAATACTGATCTAATACAGGAGTCGCAGAATTGTATGATGTATTGTAGCTTTTCATCAGATCCTTGTATGCAGACGGATCCTCACCCATCGCACCAAGAATATCTATAAACATCTTCTGACTGTTAACACCCATGGTGTTTAAAAGTCTTGCAGCTGCACAGTCTCCCTGCAGTACTATAGCCATCAGCAAGTGTTCTGTACCTATCTCATTGCACTCAAATCTATCGGCTTCCTCCGATGCGCGCTCCAATACTCTCTGTGTCCTTGGTGAATAGCCATCCCTGTCCATCACTTCGATGTTATCCCCCGGTGAAATCAGGTCTTCAATCATCGAAATAAGCTTATCATATTCCACATTGCAGGCTGTAAGAACCTCAGCTGCCACACCGGTGCCCTCTTTTATAAGGCCAGCCAGTATGTGTTCTGTTCCAACATAGCTGTAATTCATTTTCTTTGATATACGTGCAGCCAAATCTATTGCTTTTTTAGCCTTACTTGTATATGGTTTCAAGTCATATCCTCCAGTCATATTCACTAATTTAAGTCGATGAACTGCAAATCATCATCTTCGCTGTCATCTTCATTGTCATCCTTTGCACTGCTGTCTATAGTCTCAGACGGCTTATTTCCCTCATTGACAAAGCCATCAAGTGCCATTTGAACCTGATTCTTCAAGGTATCATCATCTGCAGCATTCTCCTGATCTGAAGCCTCTTTTGAATCAAAATCAGTTTTTTCATTCTCAGCAGTTTTCTTTAAATCGGATGTAATTTCTACGGTTCTTCCAACATAGGATGCATTTGATATATTTTCATCCGTAGCCATCTTTTGCTCTTCTGTTGTTTCTTCTGCGGCTTCTCCTGCCGGCTCTTCTACAGCTTCTTCTGCTGTTTCTTCTGCTGTTTCACCTGTCGGCTCTTCTACAGCTTCTTCTGCTGTTTCTTCTGCCTCTTCACCTGCCGGCTCTTCTACAGCTTCTTCTGCTATTTCGTCCGCAGTTTCATCAGTTGCTTCGTCCAAAGCAACATTTGATACATCTTCTGCATCACTATCATCATCTTCTTCATCGTCTACTGCTTTATACCTTCTGTTTTTCACAGCTGATACAATAAGCAACAGTAATAAAATAAAGATAACAAGAACCAGTATTGCAGCTAAAACAAGATATTTATTGGCAATTCCCGGGACAAGCTCGCTCTTTGTTGTATCGTTTTCCTCCTGTGCCACTGTAGGTGTACTGAGCTCGGTTCTCATATATGTGCCATCTACGCTATCATATGTGTACCAGCCACTCTCACCATTGTCATTCATAGCGTATACGAGGTAAAAATCCTTTGTCTGATCATCGCTTTTTTCGCCTTTGGTCTGGTAGGCTGTTGCCACACCCTTGCCCTCTATAGAGAGCGATATCTCATTATATCCCTCAGGCACATTATCCACCTTAGGCAGTAAAACCACTATAAAATGTGACTCTGAATTGATACGGACAAACTCATATGCTGTATTCTGTGCTGCATCATATACAAAAAGCCCATTGCCGCTTTCCGACTGTAAATACACAAGCGTGATATCACCAAAGGTGCCACGAAGGGTATTGTATTCAAGTCCGTCAATCACTGTCTTTGAGTGCTCAAAGCCTTCAGGAACAACATCCTCCGGAATGTCATTTACCATAGTCCACTCTGTGCCATTTATATCGAACTTCTTCCAGTTATCCTGCTTATCTGCATTCTCCGGATCATCCTCGGCTCTTCTGGTAACAACTATATTGTATGTGCTTGTGCTGCCGTCCTCTGCTGTCACAACAACGCTGACCGTATTTTCTCCAACCTCAAGTGAATCATTGCCTGTGACTGATGTCACACTCGCCTTGGAATCAGCCGGATTTGCTGTAACCGCAAGGCTTGAACAGCTGTAATCTACTGTAGCTGTGTAATCCTTTGTCGCAGCAGAAAACTCAGGGGAAAGCGTACCTGCTGAGATAACCAGCGAACCAAGAGATGCGTTTGAGGATTTCTTTTCCTCTTTGTTTTCATTATCTTTATTTGCATTGCTGTCATTGCCGGTATTGCTGCCAGAATTGTCCTTGTTGCTGTTTGAATCATTGTTTGATGAAGCACTTGTTACCGTCACCTTCGTGCTGGCACCGGTAATTGTACCTCCGGCATCGTTGCCCTCTGCATCTCCTACAACTGTACAATATGCCTTTATAGTGCAGCTTCCTACGGCCTTCGCCGTAAACGAAAATGACTGCGATGTAGGATATCCTGCGGCGTCACCAATATTGGCTACACCATCCCCTCCGTTACTCAGTACTCCCTCGTCGGAGCTTGAGATAACTACAGTGCCAAAATATCCTGACGGCATAGAAACCGTCACCTTGACTGTTTTTCCAACAGCTACAGAGCTTGAGCTGACACTTAATCCAAGTCCCTGCGCATATACATGCTCGGCAGGTGTGAAAACAAGCATCACCGCCATAACAAGTGATAATATACATCCAAATAATTTCTTCATATTTTCCTCACATTTCTAATTCTGCGATATCTTTGATTTGCCCAGTATGTGTCTGTTCATGATTATCATATCAAGGGCATTTCCACCATCGCCCTTTCTGTTGGCATCAGCTGCCTCCAGATAAGCACCTGTGAGTGTTCCCTTTCCTAAAATATGTCTGTTGAGCTTAATCATATCAAGGGCATTTACAGCACCGTCACCATTGATATCTCCATATACAACAATATCATATGTCTTTTTCAGGTTACCCGAAGCATCATAAACAGCCACTTTATTGCCAGTTGCAACCTTTCCGCTGTTTTCTGAGCCTGAGCTTGTCAGAAGCTTTACAGTACCTGATGCTGATACTGCTATATTCTTCACAAAATCAGCTGCACCGGTTCCAGGCTCAATGCCTGTAATATAAGTACCTATACTGTATTTACCTGATGTTATGTTTACATCTGTATTATTTTGGTTATTATTGTTCTGATTATTATTGCCACCTGCATTATTTGCAGATGCCGCCTGCCTGTTTATATTGATAGTGTATGTTCTTGTATCACCGCTTTGCGACTTGCAATTTACCTTAATTGTATTATTTCCGACAGCAAGCGAATAGCTTCCTGTGCCTGAAACACCACTATTTCCTGAAACTGCATCTGCCGAAACAGTCACTGAGCTTATAGCATTTGAAACAACTGCTGAATAGCTTGTTGTCGCTCCATTGAAGGCCGGTGTGAGTGTTACACCGCTTATCGCAAGCGACTGCAGATAGTTATTGGTATCGCCAGCTTTATCGAAGCCCACTGCTGACGATGGCATATTGTTGTATACAGGTATTTTAAATACAAAAGCCTGATTCTTGTCTGAATATCCTTTAGCCAGACTCTGTCCCTCAGTAAGAGCCGCTGTGGCATTGCCCATGTACTGATGGAAATACAGCGAGCTTGTATTTACTACATTAAACTTCTCAAAATACAGTGTATTTTGACCCTTATTTATATAATTGCTGCCCACCTTTACAGCTCCGCCGCTTATGGACTTTACTCTTGTATTCCAGCCCTGCTTCTTGGCAAAAGACAGACCATTTTTATAAATCTTATCCTTCGTGTTTCCGGTTGCATTAAAATTAAAATAATTATAATATCCTTCGTATCCGGAATATGTACCCGAAATAAGAGGACTCGTTCCCTTTTGTCCCTGCTCCTGCTTTAAACGCGATGCTATATGGTATGCACTTACTCCACTGCTCTTTGCCACATCCATGAATGTGCTTGCATAATTGATTTTCTCACCATTGTTGGAATAGGTCTTTGTTCCCTCCATAAATGTGCCTTTTACTATGGACTGAACACCTTCAAGTGCCTCATTCGGACTGTATGCCAGACTCTGAAACTGAAAAATATTGGTCTCATCAAGAAAATTCCTTGGATCCATGAGATAAGCAATATAGGCACTGCTTGCTGACACCCATCCCGGTTCGTACTCAACCCACGTATTTGTTGACCAGTTATATGCTCCGGCAGCTGTGGATTTCTTGGAATTGTCTGCTGATTTGGATACCAGATTAAGTCCGTTTACACTTTCATTTTCAATCACCGTATCCCAATTCAAACCTGTATTTACAGCCTCAAATGTCCAGCTTGGATACTTATTGTGAAGTGCTGTAAGGTTTGGAATATAGCTGTCAGGAAAGCCTGCATTCTTCATAGCCGTGACAAAATCGGTATTGTCTCCGCTATTATTGTATGTCACCTTTATGTATGTACTGATAGTCCAGCCCGTAAATGCCTTGCCGTTTAAAGTACCCTTGACATTATACCAGACCACACCGTTTACCCTGGTCTCTCCAATTATGTCAACCTGATGGTTCCAGTTGAGTGAGACAACCTTGGTAGTGCCGGATGTGCCTGCTGCATTGCGGACATACACATTGCCACCTGTAATCGTACCTGTAGCATATGCTCCCGATGCTGTTGCAAGGGCAAGCTGCTCCTCATTATTCTGCTGTATGGCATCCGCATTGCCGGTGTCTGCCGAAGCATCCCCTGTCTGCGCATTGTCTGATGCAGCTGTACCTGCTGATACAAAATCAGACCTGATATAGCTGACACACTCCTCGTTATTTGCTGCCAGATTGTACTTTGCCTTGTACCACACCTTGCCGTCTGCACCTGTGGTCTGCTCAAGAATAGTAATATCCTTGCCGTTTGAAAGCTTGTGCTCCAGCTCATACTCTGTTCCCGGTCCGCTTCTCGCCGCTACCCAGTATCTCTCATCACACACAACCTTAGCCGCCTGATCCGCATAGACTGCTATGCTGCTGTATGGTGCCAGGTCACATGCAGCTAATGACAATGTTACGACAGAGGCTGCCAGAAATTTATTTATCTTTATCATCAAATCCCCTCTTTCTTATGTGCATTGTTTACATTAATCCATTATCCATTTAATTATAATAGAATATGACCTTTGTATCAATGTATTCGGCAGAAATTTATTATTTTTTTATTGATATGAGGGTCAAAAGGTATTTTGCCCCTCATTTATGATTAATCGAATTGCATGCAAGCATGCATCGATGATACCTTTTGACCCTTTAATCATAATATAAAAACTCCCTTCAACGTGCAGCTCATGCTTACGTTTCAGGGAGTTATCTGATTCATATTCTGCTTTTTCTTACTGTCTCCTGTAGCTTTTTCTAGCTGAACAGGGATTTTATCTTATCCCATAAATCCATGAAAAAGTTACCAATCTTTTCCCAGAAGCCCGGGTCATTTATCTTATCGCCAAGCTTTGATGCCCAGTCCTGTGCCTGGTTGATGACTGAATCCCAGTCGATATTGGCATCCTTAAGCTTCATAAGAAGCGATGTCAGCTTTGCAATATCATCATCAGAAAGCTTCAGGTCGTAATCCTTTGCAGCCTCCTTTATCGCATCCTTTATCTGGCTCTCATCCTTGAGCCTTCCATCGGCCAGCTGCTTCTTTAGGTCTGCAATCATTGCCTCGATATCCTGCGAATCGCCGTCAATGCTCTTGTTGAGCTCTCCTGTTGTGACAAGCTCATCCATCGCTGCGTCTGTCACCTTGTCGTCAAGCTTCTTGCCTGTCATCTCCTCGTATGCCTTTAGCGTGCCTACAAGTGCTGCCGTTCCGGAAATAGGGAATGGTCCTGCGACTATGATTTTAGCATCAGCTATGCCTGCTGTGGCAAGCGCATTCTTGTACATTCCTACCGTACAGTAATTGATATTGTGCGTGGAAACACTAAGACCCGCACCCTTTTTATCCTCTGTAATGAGTACTGAGGAAAGTGACCTTGTGCCAATCTCGCTCTTGCTGATGTATGAATCGAGGTACTTGTGCTCCTCATCATTATTTACATAGACCACATCGTATTTATCCAGATCAGTGAGCTCGATTCCCATAAATCCAAGCACTGTCGCTCTCTGATCCGGTGTGAGGTCTGCTCCAAGACTTAAGTATGGCTTATCATTTTTGCTGATGGTCACCTTGTCGTTTGCCTCACTGCCGGCTGTCGTTGTGCTGTCTGCAGTACTGTCTGTGTTACTCTTATCAGCTGCGTCACTGCCTGATACATCAACGCTTGAAACTGTATCAGTCTGCGTAGCTGTCTCTGTTGCAAATACTGCCGGATTCATCGTAAACAGTGTAACCGCAGCAAGCACGCTACATACAATACTCTTTGCTTTTTTCTTTATTAATCTAATCATTTTTCCTCCAATCTACTGCTCTATATCATACGAAATTGTAAAGTTGCTTCCGTCGAAGCTGACATCTGCCATGCTTCCGCATACCACAGGCATCATCGGCGACATATGACCTATATCCAGATCCATGATGATTGGCACATTAAACTCTCTAAGCAGTGATGAAAGCGCCTGTCTGTGGTCTATGCCAAACATTTCCTCTCCAAAGTGCGCCGGGCGTCCGATAAGAAAGCCCTTTACATTTGAAAACCATCCTACATTTTTCATCTGCCACATAGCCCTTCTCATGCCCATCACATTAAGGTCACAGGCCTCAAGGAACCATATGATACCATCATCACTGTAGCGCTCATTAAATTCCCTTACATGGTCAAACGATGTAC
>SKEI01001925.1_pt1 | contig 10867 bp, 8 predicted proteins | sample 4826701 | NCBI WGS metagenome assembly SKEI01 (sample SAMN11008813, study PRJNA524170) | human gut metagenome | biome: Human fecal sample; material: Feces; isolation source: fecal sample from pouch patient p2, p6, p7, p14 | host: Homo sapiens | place: Israel: Tel-Aviv | collected 2016-08-31 | reverse complement strand
CAGTATATCAATATGGATTTCAGATTGGATTAGAGATGTTAATTTGCCTATTCGTCTGTATGAGTATAGCGATATACTTGCATACAATCCCAGAATTCCTTGTGTCTACAGGTGTTTTTATGTTTTTAAGAACCTATGCTGGTGGTGTACATCTGAATAGCTTTAAGGCTTGTTTTATATGCTCTGTTACTGTTCAAGTTATGATTTTGCAAATTAATAACAAATATCCATTAGAGCTGTTTGTGGCTTGGGGGATTATTTTGGTCAGTTCCATTTGTATATGGAAACTTTCTCCTGTAGAAAACATTAACCATGAGTTGAAAAAAGAAGAAAAGGAACATTGCCGAAAAGTAACAGGTAAAATACTAGGAGCTATTTTCATTGCTGCTGGCTGTTGTACAGCTTTAGGTATGAAAAAATATTTATCCTTGATTGCGTTGACAGCGTTGACCGTTTTTATATCACAATGTATCGGCATCATAAAGTATAAAGTTGAAAAAGAGAAAAATTAGCGGGAATGATAAAATATTATTGTTTCCGCGTTTTTTATTTAAAATGGTAAAACTGTACAGAAATATAGAAAAGACTGTTGTGGGAGGAAAAGATGCAGAATATTTTTTCGGAATACAAAGATACCATAATTGTTGTTGACCTCATGAATCATCAAACAACTGATTTACTTGCCTGTCTCTGAATTAACCTGTATACTGCCATCAGCATACAAAAGGAAAGCGTGTGAAGAAACAGTTAGTCATCCGTCAACGCATCGATATGCACTGTACAGGATGTAAGCAAGAGATATTTACAACCAAGGCATTGGATGAGATCCATAAGGCATCTGCAGGAATCCCACGGATGATCAACCGTGTCTGTGAAAAAGCTTTGATGTATGCGTTTCAAAATCAGAAACGATTGATCGATGATTATATGATCAAGTTCGTTGTGGAACACGAGATGCTTAGGATGGTAACTTCATAAAGCAGGTACCGCCTGGAAACAGGCGGTATTGCCTAACTGACTGGTGACAGAAAGTTAACCAAACGAGCGTCAACTGATGTGAGCAATCTTGTGACATCTCATGAAATCACTAACACATAATATTGAGAAAAGAAAGGGAAAACTTTAGCTTGCTTTTATACCTTTTAGCTTAAAAATCAATTTTAGAAGGATGCCGCGGCTGACAGTCAGCATAAAATTGCTTTGAAAGATAATGGACATGGGATAACAAGATAGAGAAAAAATTATAGAGGAAATTAAGATAGATGTTGACTTGTACAAAAAACATCTGGTAAGTAATAGAGCTTTATATAACGATATCAAGAATTCTTAATAGGATTATAATTAAATAGCACGAAAAGGCAGAAGTGTTTGTATATATAAAAGTTCTTATGAAAATCTTAATAGTTTTTAATGAAAATCATAATGAATAAATAAAGGAAATTTGTTATAATTCAAATTATGGAAAGAGGGTGATGATGGTATGTGCGAAAAAATATTAGTTATAGATGATGAGAAGGATATAGCAAATTTACTGGAAGTTTATTTGCAAAATGAAAATTACATTGTTTATAAATATTACTGTGCTAAAGATGCAATACCTTGTATTGAAAAGGGCGATATAGATCTTGCTATTCTTGATATTATGCTCCCGGATATAAATGGTTTTTCCTTATGTCAGCGTATTCGTGAAAAATATACTTACCCCATTATTATGCTAACTGCCAAAATTGAGGAAACAGATAAAATTACTGGACTTACATTAGGTGCCGATGATTATGTGACAAAGCCATTTCGTCCTTTGGAAGTGGTTGCCAGAGTAAAAGCCCAGCTACGACGCTACAAAAAATATTCATCCGTTACAAGTGAAGAAGGAATAAAGCCAGAACTTTCATACAATAAATTACGATTGAACGTGCAGACACATGAATGTCTATTGGATGGTGAGAATGTGTCGCTGACTCCGACCGAGTTTTCAATTCTTAATGTTTTGTTGGAAAATGCCGGGACGGTTGTAAGCATTGAATATTTATTTCATGCAGTATGGAAAGAGGAATATTATTCAAAAAATAGCAGCACTATCACAGTGCATATCCGACATTTGCGTGAAAAATTAAAAGATACTTCTGATACCCCGAAATATATCAAAACAATTTGGGGAGTAGGTTATAAAATCTGAAAGGAGAACCCATGAAAAGAAAGCGAAAATTTGGGGTGTCAGTTCTTTTTTTGATTTATCTGGCACTTTTGGTTTGGATAATATTATTTAAGCTGCAATTCAATATCAATGATTTAGACACTGTAAGAAAGATAAATATTATTCCATTTTATTACGATAAAGAGATTGGAGTAGATTTTCACATAAAAGAAGTTCTTGAAAATTTATTGATTTTTGTCCCAATGGGCATATATCTGCAAATGCTTTTGTTTAAGAGCAAATCCTATTTGAAATTATTGATAATTGCTGGAATAAGTCTATTGCTGGAAATTACACAGTATATACTTGCTATTGGTAGTTCTGATATTACCGACCTGATTACTAACACAGCAGGCGGTCTTTTGGGTATTGCTTTATATTCTATTGTGGCTCGATTGCTAAAAAGTCGAGAAAAAGCAGATAAATTATTTTTGGTTATTGCTGTAATTGTGAGCACCTTCATAATCGGTCTGTTGGCACTTCTTTTATTTTTAAATTGATTGGAGGCGTGCTTATGAAAAAAAAGCAACTTACTACGGAAAAGCGGCTTGGAGTACAATTATATTTAGTACTATTTTTATATACTGTAACTGGTATAGGACTGGAAATTTTGGCACAATTCATTTTTCCGAAATTCGATAGCAAAATTTTATCATGGCTATACTGGCGTATAGATATGATTTTTATTTTCTATCTAATCATTGGTTTTGTATGTATATTTAATTACTTCTGGAAAAAACCATGGGGATATTTGGATGAAGTTATTTCCGCAACACAGACAGATTATGAGCAGAATGATCATCCTGTAGCATTGTCTGATCCCCTTAAAGAATTAGAGGAACAACTTAACCAGATTAAACTGTCTGTGTTGTTAAGCAAACAGGTAGCAAAAGAAGCTGAGGATAGGAAAAATGAAATTGTTATGTATCTGGCCCACGATATACGCACTCCCCTAACAACAGTGATTGGATATTTAAGTTTACTCCACGAAGCACCGGATATGCCTGAAAAACAGAAAGAAAAATATGTTCAAATTGCATTAAGTAAGGCTGAACGACTTGAAAAGCTTATCAATGAATTGTTTGAAATTACAAAATATAATGCACACACTGTCTCGTTAAAGAAAGAAAAGGTAGACTTACAGTGTTTGTTGGCACAGGTAGTTGATGAAATATATCCCTCTTTATCTGCAAAAGGCAATTCGGCTGCTTTTACGGTTGATGATGATTTAGTTGTATATGCTGATCCGGAAAAGCTGGCAAGGGTTTTTAGTAATCTTTTGAAAAATGCAGCGGCATACAGCTATCCTAATACAGAGATTATTATAACTGCAAAGCGTTGTGGTAATAGCGTTCAAATAAACTTTGAAAATCATGGACGGACTATTGAACCTGAACAAATTTCTGGCATATTTGAAAAATTCAATCGCTTGGATGAAGCCCGCCTTTCTGATACAGGCGGTGCAGGATTAGGACTGTCGATTGCAGAGGAAATTATACGATTACATGGTGGAACCATTACTGCGTTTAGCGAAAATGAGATGGTGTCTTTTGTGATTATGCTTCCCATTTCTGATTAGGCATTTAGAAGTAAAATCTTAGGAATTTCTTAGGAGATTTTGTTCCATATCTTTGAGATTAAACTGTTTTTGTTCGGTACAATAGTTACTGAACAAGGACAGTTTTTTGTTTAAGAGAAAGGAGTACACCTATGGAATTAAAGATTGAACACATCAGCAAACAGTTCAAAGATAAAACTGCAGTCGATGATGTCAGCCTTACATTAACAACTGGCGTATGGGGATTATTGGGGGCAAATGGGGCTGGAAAAACCACTCTCATGCGAATACTTGCAGACATTATGACACCTAGTAGTGGTCGTATATCTTTGGATGGGAAAGACATTCATAAAATGGGAGCAGATTATCGCAATATCTTTGGCTTTTTGCCACAAGATTTTGGCTATTCCCGCGATTTTACGGTCAAAGACTATCTGGAATATGTTGCTGCACTAAAGGATGTGCCGCTCAGAGAAACCACAAAGAAAATCAACTATCTGTTGGATATTCTTACCCTTTCTGATGTGAAGCGAAAAAAAATTGCACAACTATCTGGTGGTATGAAACGTCGTGTAGGAATTGCACAGGCCATGCTGAATGACCCTAAAATTCTTGTTATGGATGAGCCAACAGCAGGACTTGACCCTGGAGAAAGAGTACGGTTTAGAAACTTCATTTCGGAATTTTCCCATGACCGTATTGTGTTGATTTCTACGCATATTGTTTCTGATATTGAATATATTGCAACTCGTAATGCGATTATGAAAGCTGGAAAGATTATTGATGTGGGAACAACAAGCGATTTGGTAAAACAGATTGAGGGGAAAGTATGGAGCTGTGCGATTCCTGCTCATAAGATGATGGACTATGAAATGCGTCTGAGGATTATCAATCAGCGAGGCGAGGACAATAATCAAATATCTATTCGTTATCTTGCAGAGCACTCCGAAGTAGAGGGTTCCATTCTTGCGGAGCCGCGTTTGGAAGATTTGTATTTATGGTTGTTTCCACAAGAAGATGTCGAAAGGGAGGAAAAATAATATGCGTTTATTTTGTTTAGAAGTAAAGCGTGTCCTGAAATCACGACGCACACTTATCTTAATTGCTGTGGCTCTGGTTATGTCTGTTGTTATGGCATATCTGCCGATTGCTTTTGAGTCCATAAATCGTCCAAACCCAGATGGAACAAAAACAGAACTTGATGGTATGGAGGCAATCGAATTTAAGCGTGATTTATATTCTGCTATAAATGGCGAAGTTACTCCAGAAAAAGTGAGTGAGGCTTTGAGAATTTATCAAATTTTGATAAACGAATATGGTCCTATGGAAAGTGACACATTTCCGCTTTCTGTCAGTATTAAACAGATTGTACCTATTCGTCCATTGCTTAAAGCGTTGCCAGAACTATATGCTGATCCGTTAACTGGAATAGGACCTGATCTTATGGATATTGATCCAGAAGATGTTGCACAAAATTATTATCAGAAATGTGAAACTCATCTGGCAGATGTTATGAGGAATGAGCAACGCAATCATCCGGCCGCACAACAACAAGCCTTAGAACAATATAAAAAAGTCGATATGCCATTTCAACTTTATGCAGGATATTCCAAAGACGCGTTTGACTATGTTGAGCTTTATATTATGATTTTGGCAATTTTATGTGTTTCCATTATCACGCCTATTTTTTCTGGTGAATATCAATCAGGCGCGGATAGTATTTTGCGTTGTGCAAAGCATGGTCGTACCAGATTAGCTATTACAAAGATATTGGCTTCCAGTATGATTGTGATGGTTGTGTATACTATGTGTATTACACTGCACTTAGCAATTTCAGATATCACATTTGGAACAAATTGTTTACAATCTTCTGTTCAAATGTTGTTTTCTATTATTAACTTGCCAAACTGGGACTTAGCACAGATGCAGATTGTTATTTCGTTAGTAGGGTTGATATCTGTTTTAGCTTGTGTTTACTGTACTTTTTTTTTATCAGCAAAATGCAAAGATACATTGACGGTATTGTTGATTGCTATTGGCATAGTCCTTATTCCGACTTTTGCTTACACAGCATTAGGGGTAAATTGGATTTCAGCTATTTTTCCATCTGCGGGACTTGGTATGCAAAATAATTTTCTGTATCAACTTATCAATTTTAATTACCTACATATTGGGGGAATGAGTTTTTGGACACCGTATACTATATTAATTTCCGCATTGATTGAGATTCCTGTTTTCTTATTTCTTACAGTTCGAACTTATTGTAGGCACCAGATGTAAATATAAGGAAAAAGGGCTATATTCATAAAGTATAGAGGATTTATTACATCAAGTATCGAAATTGTTACATCAAAATATATTTTGGGGGATTTATTGATATAATCGGTTCATAATAAAAAATCCAAATGAAAGGAGTGTTTAGAGTGAAAGAGCAGAAAAAAATATCTTTAGAATCGCTGGTATCTGAAATCGAAAAAAATGGAAGAATTGGGCGCTTGGGTAAAGTTTTTAAGACAGAAAAAAATTATTATTTTTATGATACAGGAACTGGAAAAGTTGCCAAATTAAATTCGAACGTTTACATTGTACTGAAAAGTTTATTGGAGGGAATGCCAGTCGAAGATATTAAAAATCTTCAATTAAGTAAAAGTGAGTTTGAGGATGCAATTTCAGAAATTAAGTCGGCAATGGAAAATGAACATATTTTACAAGCTCCACCATTAAAAACGCTGACAGGTGATGCAGTAACAGAGTTAGATGATATTCTTGAAAATAAGGTTGAGAATGTTACTCTTGAAGTTACTGAAAAATGTAATTTACGTTGCAAATATTGTATTTATCATCCTTCTCATCCAGAATACAGGGCGTTCGGACATGAAAACATGAAATGGGATGTTGCAAAAAAAGCTATTGATTTTTTAAAAGAGCATTCCCAAAATGCAGAAAATAGGCACATTGGATTTTATGGTGGAGAACCTTTACTAAATTTTGAACTTATTGAAAGAGCAGTTGAATATGCTAAAAAATTATTTGGCGAGGATATGTCCTTTGCAATCACTACAAATGCAACATTGGTAAATGATAAGATCGCAGAGTATTTTGCCAAAAATAATTTCAATATTATTATTAGCTTGGATGGTCCTCAGGAAATGCACGATGCAAATCGGCTTATGGTTAATGGGACAGGTAGCTTTGAAAAAACAGTTATGGGAGCAAAAAAACTATTTGAAGCATTCCATAAGGAAGGAAAGAGTTCTAAGATTGGATTTAATATGGTTGTATCGGGACCAGGTTATCTTGAACAGTATACAAAAATTCAGGAGTTTATCGAAAAAAGTGAATGGATTCCCAAAGACGTTATGATTTTGACTGCAACGGTAGATCATGGACCGTCAGAGAGTGATTACTTTTTACCGCAAGGAAAAGAAGATAGATGGTTTATGGAAGAGTTTTATGAACCTTTAATGAAATGGGAAGAAGTGTATAAATCAAATCCAGATAATACAGAAAAAACTTTGTTTACGGATGGTTATATGGATAAGGGAATGATGATTATACACAAACGCTTGTTGACAGAAACACCTATTCAACAGTATGGAATGAATGGATGCTGCGTGCCGGGACAAAGAAGGATTTATGTCACTACAAAAGGTGAATTTTTACATTGTGAAAAAGTAGGAAATATACCTTGTTTAGGCAATGTGAATGAGGGATTTGATAAAGAAAAAATTAAGAAACTTTATGTTGAAGACTTTATAGAAGAAGCAAAAGAGTATTGTAAAGAATGTTGGGCAGTTAATTTATGTACATTATGTTATGTTAATTGCTACGATGCTAATGGATTACATCTTTCATATCGACATAATTCATGTCGAAACGAAAGAAAGTATTTGGAAGACAATTTAAGACGATATCATGCATTAATGGAGGCAAATCCAAGCGAATTGGAACAATATAATGAAATGGAAATTCATTAACAAAGGTAAATACGTTTATATTTACATAGATGTATTTAAATTACAAAGAAAGGAGGAATCGTTATGAAGTTTGTAAATCCAATTGGAAGAACACCTGGATCAGGAGTGCAGCCGAGAGCATGCATGTGTACTGATGGATATGCAGGTTACAGAGGCAATGATGATGGTTGTGTTCATTGTGGCTGTGGCTGTGGTGGCGAAGGAGAGTATCGTACAGGTAACAGAGTAAATGCTGTTGCTACATTCCGTTCTAGTACTCTCTAAGAGGTAGTAAAAACGAAGGCGTAGTACTATATGTGCTACGCCTTCACTATATAGGAGAAAAATCATGCTAAAAAAAATAAAAAGGAATATTTTTTTGATTTATTATACGATAAGATTAATTTGTAAAATATGTAAAGCAAAATTTATTCTGGCATTTATTTTGTCTATAATAAATGGAATTCTTCCTGTTTCGTCCTTATTGGTAATGCAACAGTTGTTAAATGAAATACAAAACAAGACACAATCATATCAATATGTGGTGTATCTTTTGATTTTATATTTCGGGCTAATTATCTCGGAATCGCTTTTACAGAATTTAGCAAGCTATAATTTAAACAATTTAAACAATCATTTAGTTTATGGAATAAATTACATTCTTATGAAAAAATGTGGGGATTTATCATTGGAAATGTTAGAGAGAACAGAAACATATGATATGATAAATCGTTTAGAACAAGAAATTGGAAATAAACCATATCAGACCATGCAAGGGGTATTAGGCTTAGCATCTAATTTAGTTTCGTTATTTTCAGCCGCAATGATACTACTTTCATGGAATCCAATTCTTGTGATTATAATGATTGCTGTGTCAATATTAATGTTTATAGGACAAATTTATGTTGGTAATAAAGAATTTCTAATGAGATATGAGCGCAGTGGAAAAGAAAGAAAAGCGTGGTATTATACATATTTACTTACACATGATACAGCATTTAAAGAGGTAAAAGCATATGGATTAAAAAAATATTTGCTGGATAAATATTGTAGCTTAGTCAAAACTTTCATAAAACAAGCCAATGAAATTGAAAAAACCAGAGCTGTTTTAAATATGATTATTTCGTTTATACAAGATATAGTTTGTATAATTATAATGATTATTGCAATATATTTGGCTTACGTAGGGAAAAAAATGATAGGAACCACTATGTCATATTTAAATGCTGTGTCCATGATGCAAAATGCTACAAATAGCATTGCCTCTAATGTTTATTCTATTTATAACGCAAATTTATATATACAATTACTAAAAGATTTTTTAGAAATAAAAGAAGGGGAGAATGCGTTAGGTGGTACAAAAGTAGATAATATAAAGACAATTGAACTAAGAAACGTATCTTTCGATTATCCTCAATGTAAAATGGCACTATCTACCATTAATTTAAAAATTAAATCAAACGAACAGATTGCAATTGTAGGAAAAAATGGATCTGGGAAAAGCACTTTATTTAAAATTTTATGTGGGTTATATAAACCTACTAGTGGGAAGCTATTTGTTAATAATCTTGATTTGGAGAATATTGATGTAAAGAGTTACAGGAATTGTATATCTGTTCTTTTTCAAGATTTTTTAAAGTATGAAGGTACATTGGAAGAGAACGTTTATATAGGAGATATTAGTACAGAAGTCGATGAAAATAAAATTAAAAATTCATTGTGCAAAGCAAACGTTGATTTTTTAAAAACCGAAAGAGGATACGAACTAAAAAGAGGATTAGGAAATTGGTTTGATGAAGGAGGTCAATTATCAGGTGGTCAATGGCAGAAAATAGCGTTAGCAAGAACCTATTATAAAAATGCAGATTTATATTTGTTGGATGAGCCTAGTTCCGCATTAGATGTAACAGCAGAAACCAAAATTTTTAAGAGTTTTTTTGAGGTGAGTAAAAATAAGATAGCAATATATATAACCCATAGAGTAAAAATTGCACAGGATGCTAATAAAATAATTGTATTAGATGGGGGTAAAATAGTAGGTATAGGAACACATGCAGAGTTATTGAAAAATTGTAGTGTATATCAAGATTTATATAATCAAGAGAACCTAAAAAATAAAGGGTAATGCATGATGCCTACTCTCCTTTTGGAAATAGAGAGAAATGCTGCTGTTCTAACATTTCCCAACAATTATTTATAGGATGAATATTCGGTGGATATGCACAACTTTAAAATTAGGCGCTTGCATAAAACGGAACATATCTAATCTGAAAAGTAAGAAGCATATTCATATTATTGTGAACTTCTGTGAAAATTAACGCTCGATTGAAACAACTGAGTGTTTTCAATGTTTCCATCGGATTTAAAGTAAAATTCTGAGAGTTAATTAACTCTACGAGGAATTTATAAAATTCACTGTAAACGGCTGAAATAAACTATTTTTAGAAAATGAGAGTTAATTTTTCAGGAAGTTCACAATTATAGAAAAGATGGCAGAGATAGAAATTATGTAAAAAGTAAAAATAACTAAAAAAGTGCCGGATGTTGGATATTTCGTTCGGTATTTCTTTCTGGAATGGGAACAGTTAGAAATTTATAAATCAAGAGGAGGCATACAGATGAAGTATGTTTTTCCAGAATATAAAGAGAATGTAGTTTTGGGCGATGGAAAACTGCAGTTAAATCCAATGTCCTATCAGGTTATTTACGAAGGAAAGGAAATAGATTTAACGCCCAGGGAATTTGAAGTTCTGTATCTTTTAGCCCAAAGGCCAAATTGGGTTATTCCAAAGAAGAATATCTATTGTTCGGTCTGGGAGAGTAATTATTATGATGATCAGATTCCGTACAAAACAGTGGAACACGTAGTATGGAAGATACGAAAAAAGATGGGGCATGATATTATAGAAACATTGATCAATGTAGGGTATAGACTAAAAAAGATGTAAAGGCAGGATAGTGTGAGTAAAAGTTTTTATATTCTGATTGAATTTTTGGGAGATACGCCATATAATATTGGCAACTATAAGAAAGCGCGTACATACGTCATTTGACTAAATATCACGTTGTAACTAGAAATTGAGATAAACTCTTACAGAGCTTTTGTGGACTATCCAAAGAAAAAGGAGGCTGACTATGAACGTATATGAAGAAATAGAT
>SKEI01001921.1_pt1 | contig 10882 bp, 17 predicted proteins | sample 4826701 | NCBI WGS metagenome assembly SKEI01 (sample SAMN11008813, study PRJNA524170) | human gut metagenome | biome: Human fecal sample; material: Feces; isolation source: fecal sample from pouch patient p2, p6, p7, p14 | host: Homo sapiens | place: Israel: Tel-Aviv | collected 2016-08-31 | reverse complement strand
CCTTGACGTCATTGCTGACTGGCCGATAAACCGGGGCAGCGAGCTACTCCCCTGGCGCGTAGCACTGCCAACTGAATAACACATCCCCGTCAATACGGTTCTCGCTGCACGCTTACCATCAGTTCGTCGGCCTGGTGCGTTGTGCATTCCTGATGGTGAAACCATGAGCGTTTCATAGTCATCACCCCGCGAAGCTTAAAAGCTGGTTTGCGGCGTTCTCGACTTCCAGTGGGCTGTTGAACGAACGAGAGAGGATCCACCGCCAGAGAACATCCAGCGAGGCTTTGTACAGTTCCTGAAATTCGCATTCGTCCATGCTGGCGAATGAAATGCTGCGAGGGTGTTTTTTCAGCGTACCGTCCGGCAGCTGTATGGCGTCATAGTGGCCAGCTTCAACAATGACCCACGCCCGGTAAGCGTCGAAAGATTTGCAGATGCTGATGCTGCCAGCGCGCTTCTCGGCTATACGGTCGAGGTATTGCTCAGCGGCATCAAGCAATGCCGATTCACTCCCGCCATATGCTGCAAGGTATCTGGCGTAACCGGTGATAAGCCTACGTTCGTTAGACGAAATCGCCCCGCCGGTAGGTTCCCAGTATTCGAAGCCAAGATTGAGTAAAGCGAAGTAGCGACGATGAAACGCCGGATTGCGGACAAGCTTATAGTCGGCTTCCAGAACGGCGCCGAGCTTGCATTTTGATTGTAGAAAATCGCTGGTCTCCTGCGTTGCAGGGATCAGGATTCCTTGGGACTGTTTAACTAAGTGCAATTGCGCCATGGTTTATCTCCGTGGCGCAGTAGGTTAACGGTTGTTCAGGCCGTTGATTACATATTATCAGAAGGTGGGATAACTCGGTAGCCGAGGCGATGCAGAAAACTGGTCATTGTATTGAGATTAAATATTCCCTCGTCCTCAAGTAGCGGTCGCATAGAAGTAATCCCGCTAGCCGTGTACACCAGGGCTCGGCCAGCCGCCCTGATACTGCCCACAATTTCACCTGTAGAACGTTTAACCAGATCGTAATACTCGTCACTCTCACTGCGCATCCCTACCTCCCGGAAGCAAAATCATATACTGTGTTTTTATACAGTATAAATTAATGTTGAATCACTTACATGTGAAAATTACACGGTACGAGGGATATGATGACAGATGAAGATCGCCCTACAAGCCCCTATTTTCAAAAGAGATTATCAAAATTGAAAGTTTGGGAGTTTTGTTTAACTTTCATGGCTAGCGGAGTTAAAAGCTTTGCGCGGTTGTCGACGGCATATTTTGTGTATCGTACAAGCCCCTATTTCACTCAAGCAAAGGGAAAGGGCCAATTTCAGAATTTAGTTAATTCCAGATGTATTGGTGTGGCATAAAAAACTATCTAGCCATAGGATGCACATTTTTTGTAATGTGCAACCCCCTATTTACCAGGACAAAAAAGAAAACCCGCCGTAGCGGGTTGTATTGCATAGAGAATTTACTGAGGTGCCTTTGGCTCGACCTTGCTGTGAATCTCCACAGACTGATTCCGCAGCTCACGCAGAAGTTAGCCTGGTAATCAAGCCCGAACAACCCCCTGATACGTCTATTCAATGGAGTGGTCATTCGGAGGAAGAGTATGAAGGCCGCAAAAGTTCTGTCTCAGCTCGGCGTTCGAGCTGGAGCAACGCCCAATGAAAATAGACAACCGATTATAACAGTAGTTCGATTGCCGAAACGGCGATGTGCGGGGTGGAATATTTGTTCGAAGTTTCACTGATGTAGTGTGACTACGGTGACCAGGCTGCAGAAGCAACCCCTATAATCCATGGGTTAATAAAATGATGAAGGCAGGTATGCTAGGAATAATGGTTATTGCATGATAGCAACAACCGATTGCAGGATACTTATTCAAAACATGACTTATCCAACAAAACATTATTTACAAGAAAAAACCTGCTCAAGCAGGTTTATAATGGATTGCTAATGTTTTATTAAAGGCTGTGGGTTATTCATTATCCACCTCATTGCACCCTCAAGATGAAAACAAAAACCGACGCCTCCGATGAGGCAAACAAAAATCGCGAAATGTAGAAGAAACTTTTTTGACTTGACGTATGACTCCTCCCCTTTTTTAACTACTCTCCATTCTGTGCTTAAAATTAAAGAAGAGTTAAGATAAATATCTTTTGATAATTTATCGGCAAGAGTCAAATCTTCTGTAGAGTTAAGTTTATCAAGTAAGGCGTCTAGACGGATTTCAGGTTCTTTTCTTCGATTGACATCTGAATTTAGCCTAAGCTTTATTCTACCCTTATATCTTTCCATCTCATTAATTGCATCTGACAATGTTTGCTCATACCACTGCGATTTATCTCTATATGATTTAGCCAATACCTCATCGACCACATGAAGATAAGAGACACCTAAATGAGACTGGTAGAGGTTATTGTTAAGGGTCCATTTTTTATATGCTTCAATTAAATATGAAATTTCTTCCCTAAAATCATTTATCCATGCTTGCCTAAATTCTGAGACTTTATTTTCCTTAGTTATTATCATGCCAATGAACGCTATAAACCCCGCAATCATGGCCGCAATTATAGGACCCCATGGATTCATTTTAACGCCTCCAGTTGTGTGCTAAATGACACCCATTATATCTTTATATGCTCCCCTAAGCACACATAAATTGAGTAAGGGTCGTCGCTAAAGCAATAGATTTTTCGTCTCTTCGCCAGTGGATTGGTCGAACAAAGCTTGGACACTTGACGGCTTGGCGCTCTGCTTCTGATTTAGCCATCATGCACATTTCGCATTTGGCATATTCCTGCACATTACCCCTTAACAATAGAGAGCGACCAGAAAAAACCCGCTGAAGCGGGCCAGTAAGAACAACTCAGAACTCAATCAACTGCGCAGGCCTGGAGTTTAATATCCAACATTCCTGATGCACATGATGAAGTGCTAGCCGGTTAATATACATTTCATATTTTGCCTGGCAATCCACTTTGTTATCGATATTGACCTGCTCATCTTCATACTCAACTTTTGCTAACTCTCTAGCGCCAATAAAATCATTAAGCATATCAATTATACTGATGAAGCCATTTGTTTTGACTTGTTTATTTGCATCATTAGTATACACGCCCGCATATTTATATGAGTCCATAATCGTATAAATTCCATCACCATCAATGTCCTGAGGTGAAGACATCCATTTAAAAACATGCAGGAGAAAGACATTTGCCATCCAGGGAAGTTTAATTCCAGGAGCGGAAAACTGTTCAGATGTACCAGTACTTAAACTCTGATGAAGGTTGGTGGCTCCTACCAAGATAATATCAAGAATCTCACCCTTAGCCTTCCCTGCATTAACAAAATTAAAGGTTCCAGCATAACATTGGCCTAGATAGATGACTGCATTTTTTAGAACAGGCGTTGACTTTAGAGATGTAATCAATTGATTTGGTGTTATTGGTTTTGGTGCATCTAAACCAAATGGACTTCCATGGCCACTAATAAACATCACCAAATTATCATATGAGTTATCAAGCAGATCACTGAAAAAATCCGTAGTTGGCCGTGATATGTATTGATGCGTTGATCCAAGATTAAAAAAACTATCCATGCACTGAGTGGGACTGTCAATGTAGATGAAAATATCTTGCGGCTGAATTCCTGCACGTTCCAGACATAAAACACCAAAAACCAGGTCAAGGACGTGCCGGGGCTCAGCGGATGAATTCGAACATGGCAGAAACATAACCCATTTTGTGCGCTCTGACCTTAAGCTCATAAAATGCCCCAAACATACAAAAAAATTATCGACAAACAGATAGAGCCGCATTACTTAATGATTCAGGCTTAGGTAAATCACAGAAGTAAAAAACTTCACTCATTTCAACTGTTTCTGAAACAGGTGTTGTATTAAGGATCTTGCCTCTTTCATTTAAAGCAAAAATCTCCTTTCCTGTCTTCAGAAAGAAGCAAGCTCCAGCCTGAGAAGAAGCTGACTTGAAAAGCATCCATTGCCCGAGATTCACACACTCCTTGACAGAGTCAGACGTGTCGGGCAGCGAAGAAGACTGTAACCCAGTGAATTTCATACAATATTCCTTAATAAACCAAATGCCGTTTATTTATGTGCTAATTTTAGTTGACGTAATATCATACATCCACTCGTTTTGCACCAAATTTCCATAAATAACAAATCTTAGATTTGTTGATAGCAAATAGCGTGTTTGCGTTTTTTACTTTGCCGTTGCGTGGCTTTGCGTTCTGCTGGGGATTTAGGCATGCTCCTCTCCTTCTGTCGTTCACCCTCATTGCTGAAGTCGTCGCCATCGATTGGCATCAGGTACTGCGGCGGGTAAAGCGCCCAGCCATTCCCGGCCCATTGCGGTGACTCTTTGCCTAATTTCGCAACAACGTTTCCCGTTACCAGCCATGCCGGAATATCGCCACCGTTGTTTGATGGCCTTCCGTGCGGTGATTTGAATGAACCGCGAACAGGTATGAGGCTCACGGCTTGCACACCTCGGCCAATCTCCTCAGATGTGGCGCTATCAATGATCAATGCCATACCTCCCGCGCGTAACTCAGCCATGACTCACCTCCTGCGGGGCGCTGCCGGCAGCGGCATCCAGTGAGTTGGCGTCCATGACGCGCCGGGGATCAACCAGCCGCTACTCTGCGCATCGGGGTGGCTAGGGATATACGTTGCCCATTTGCAACACCACCGCGGCTTCTCTCCCCACCAACGCCCGACCAAAACCTCATGACGACTTGGCGGCATCTGCTCACTTAACGGAATCCATCCCTGGCTTTGCGCTGGAGTGTCGCCGTTTTGCTCCGGAGAAACGTGGTTTTGCGCCAAGTAGCAAAAGGATTGCGCCGGAGAGTTGCCAACCTGGTGCATGGCTGCGAGGCAGGCGTTCCAGATTTCCTGTGCATCATCGTCGTTGAAAAGCGCATCAGAATGCGAAGCTATCAGGTAGCGAATTTCTGCTGGGCATTTCTCCGGCACTACCGGCGCCGGCTCGCTGTTCACTCCTTCCAGACATGCTAACGCACATTGCAAGAACTGAAGCTCTTCCTCCAACTCGCTGCGAACACCGGCGAATGCACTCTGTGAATTTGCATAAGTCAGATTTTTTGCTTTGAGTTGGGCGCGCTCCCGAAGCTGATCTCTGGTTAATTTGCTGGTCATTGGTTGGCTCCTTCTGGCTTGATTCCGCCGTCACAATGCGGGCATGGGCCCGCTTGCTGACCGTATTTGATAGTCCTGCCATACGAGCAACGGTAACAACGTAAATTTTTAGCCTTTTCCGTCGCTCGGATAATGTCCCTGCCGAATCCCATAGAAATTCGCTCAAGATAGCCGCGCTTTATCAGGCTTTCAGCCATGGTGCCGACTCTAACTGGAAGGAGAGAGTCGCCATCCCATAAAGCCGTTTTACGTAATGGGCTAATTTCGATTTCCCAGCCTTGGACAATTGCTGGCTTTAAAAACTCGCGTTCGCGTTTGTTTAGTGGTTTGCCCATCACTCAGCCTCCACCTTGATGCCAGCGGCGGCAGCTATACGCGCATAAACGATCACGCCATCCTCGGGGCGCTTGCGTGGCAAAAAGATGCCGGGGCGCGGCCACAACGCAATAAAGCGAGATTCACTGTTTTCAAGACGGTGAAATGCCTTCTCGCTCATCACACCTACCGGGCGAAGATGCTCCTGTTCGCGCTCCAGCTCTGCTATGCGCTTCTTAGCTTCCAGCAAATCCGAAAGACCCTGTTTAGTGGTGAACATGAGTTGGATGGCCAGCGCTTTCCAGGTGACAGGCTGAAGCTGCCCACAACCATTTGGGCATGGCTCCGGTTCGATTTCGACAGTTGTAATTGTGTCTGCTGTAACGCTGATGATGTTTTTCGTCTGAACGAACGAGCACTCAGTGCAGCGCAATATGCCGGGAGCGGTACCAGAAGACTCCAGCTTGGCGTTACGCTGCTGCGCCTTCTCCAGCGCCTCTATGAGCTGATCCGTGTAATGCTCAACTTCAACAGCCGTTTGCCGCAATTCGTCGTTAGATGCATAGGCAATGAGCCTAGATAAACGGTGAATATTTGCGTTTTTTTGTACGCTAGTAAGCTCGGTGATATCAGTCATGGCTGGCCTCCTCGAACAACACATCACCCTCAATCCCACCGACCTGATAAACGATCGAACCATCTTCACGATATTCCATTGGTGCAGCGCTCCAACCTTCGCCATTAGGATCGTCATCGTCGCCAACTTGAACAAAACCGCCAGCAACTACACGGGCCGGATACATTTCACCTTCAGTCCAGTATCCCTCTGTGTCTTTGATGCATTTAATTTTCATACCGCAGCTCCCTTCACGAAGATGATCCAGTGGGTTTTATCGTTCTTCCCGGTGCGCTGGCCGATCGCCGGTTTCTCGTCTGTTAAAGCTATAATTTGGCTAACGGGGATTTGGGTTTCATTCCATTTGAATATGAGCACACCATGTGGCCGCAGTACGCAAAACGCCTCTTTGAATCCTGCGCGAATGTCGGCACGCCATGTTTTTTTGTTCAGGAGCCCGTACTTTTTGCCCATCCACGCGGTCTGGCCGACGCGCTCAAGATGTGGCGGGTCAAACACAACAACCGGAAATGAGGCATCAGCGAACGGCAGCGCACGGAAGTCAGCAACGAGGTCAGGACTGATAACCAGACGGCGGCCGTCGCACAGCTTGTGCTCTTCGGCTCGAATGTCAGCGAATACCGCGCGAGTATCTCGTTTGTTGAACCAGAACATGCGGGAGCCACAGCACATGTCGAGGATGGTTTGCTCGGTCATTTGGCACCCTCGCGCAGCCGATTGACAAAAGCGACGATCGCATCATGAAACTCAATTGCTCCTGACGTACGTTTTTCGGCTTCTTCGTAGCTGATATCAAGCCTGTCCATAACACAGTCAGTTTCAAGATAGTCAGAGCAAGCATCCAAAGAAGCGGTAATCGCATCAGCCTTAATCCCGGCCAGGTAGGCATCGGTGGCGGTGGTTTCAGGCTTAAGTGCATCCAGAACGGCATGGATAACCTCTGTTTCGTTTTCAACCCATGACCACTCGGAGGTTTCATTCCAGTCATGATCCATTACTGCGGTTTCCAAGAATGCATCGACTGCTTCGGATGGGATTTTCTTCTGGATAAAAACATTCTTCAGCGCCACATTCTCAACAGCCAGCGCCTTAATCACCGCCGCGAACGACGCCGGGCCATCCTCGCCGCAGACTTCCATCATGGTTTTTTCCCATACGCGCTCTTCATTCAATGACGCGTCGCGTTCGGCACGTAATTTTTCGACTTCCGTAACCAACTCAGCGTTACGTTCTGCAAGCTGACTCAGTGTTAATTCGTTTTCAAATTGAGTTGCCATGAATAGCCTCCTGAACATCTAACACTCGCTGAAAAACGGGGCTGCCAAGCAGGCTGTAATTCATCCCAACAGCAACTTTCGGCACCAGGCCAAAACGCTTCATGTCAAAGTCGATGACGGCCCGCTGATCGCGGAAAAGCCCCAAACGACCATGCCGGACAACCTCGCCGGTCGCTTCTGCTTCGGAAAAATACCGTTGGACAGTAGCGCGGCTCAGGCCCAGTTTCTTCATTGCCTCGGCGGTCGTGAGGCGCCCCTGATGTCTGGTGATCCGAATCACTGCGCGGACGTACTCTCTGCGCTCAACTGCTGACAATGCTCTAGCCATTCATACCTCACTTAACGACGCGCAAATGGCGCACGTTTTTGCGATAGCTGTCCCATTCAAAATTCACCCACATACCGCCATCCATCTGGAGACGGTCAAGAATCCGCATACCCAGTGTTTCCTTCAGCGATTCATAGTTCAGGTTGGTTAGGATGCCGACAGGTCGCATGGAGGACAGCCGGCGATCGATAACCTGATTCAGGATGACTTTTTCACCGCTGCTTCCGCGCTGAATTCCCACTTCATCCAGAATGAGCAGGTCCACATGGCACAAATCGTCCAGCAATGACGCCTCTGACTGCCCGCAGTCATAACATTCCCGAACACGCAGCATGAGATCCGGAATGGTTACCACCAGCACAGAGCGGCCACCAGCCAGCAGGTGATTTCCGATTGCCGCCGCCAGATGATTTTTCCCGGTGCCCGGCGCTCCGCTGAATACGAAACTCGCAAATCCAGAGCCGAAATGCTGCGCGTAACTTTTCGCCATCGAGAGCGCCCGACGCTGACCACCCGACTCAACCTGATAGTTAGCGAATGTGCAGCCGCGGTGCAGATCCTGAATTCCTGCACGTCCAAAGATTTTCTCTGCACGTGCGCGCTGGTTTTGTTTTTCCAGTTCCTCACAGCGCTTACGGCCTTCTTCGGCTTGCCAGGCACGCCATTCATCAACGCTGCCGAATTTTGGCTGAACGCCAGGGGGAATGAGTTTTTTCAGTCGCTCCAGTGCATTCCCGGTACCAATCATGTTTTTCATCGCTACCCCCTGAATCCCGATGGGATGGTTTTGTCAGGTTCCGAAATCTGATTGGGATCTCGTGCGCCTGGCGCCTGCTGAATCGCCCACGGTTCGCTGAAATGCATACCAGGGCCAAAAAACGTTTTCGCCTGTTTCACGTACTGCGTGTTGAGGATTCCCTCGGCTTTAACGAAAGCCGCGTAACGCACCACTCCTGCGAAGATTTCCGCCGTAGTGGTTCCATCCCTGATTCGGGCATTCCAGGCTTTGAAGGCATCGGATTTGCTGTTACCCCCTGCCCGCTTGGGATAAACCGACCAGACCTGCTCGAACTCATTCGGGTATATTTTTAGGGGTTCAGGTTTATCGCCTTCGTCCTGGTTCTGATCGTCTGGGGGTGTGGCGAAGCCATTCCCCGAACTATCTTCTTCCTGATCCTGATCCTGTTCCTGCTCCTGATCCTGTTCCTGGTTAAGGAACGGTTCGAGAACCCTTTCGGAACCCTTTAGTTTTGCGATGCCGATGTGGGATATTGCCGAGGCTAAAACCCGCGCCAGCTCTGGCTTAACCGTAGATGTGTCCGGGACCTGATCAAACAAACGCAGTGCTGCAATTCCCTGGTTTGGGTTTTCAACTGAATTCCAGGTCAGAAAGTTACGAATTAGCACCCATTTCGATGACGAATCACGCGTTGCGAAACCGTTAGCCGATAGCTCATCAAACCCTTTCGAAACCCTTTCAGGAGTCCAGGCTAAGTCTTCTGAAACGTATCCATCAGGCAGCCGGAAACACCCAATCATGTTCGTGTGTTGCCCGGTGAGCAGGTACAGCGCCAGCAACCTGGCATCATCCGATACCCGGCGCATTCCATCGCTTATCCAAAATGATGTATGCACCTTGCCGTAATCACGCATAGAGACCCCGTTGTTGCTTAAACTGGTGTGTTTTCATCACCAAGCACCCACCGCAAAGCCGCTGCGTATTCGCCGCTGGCGGTTTGAAGTTGCTGGGTAATTTCCTTACGGGATTTAAGACGCGGCTTTGTGTCACCGAGAACAGCGCGCTGGCGGCGAGCTTTCTCGTGGCCAGTTACACCCTCTGCAGCTGCCTCTAACTGTTTGACCGTTTCCCGTTGCTTTTCCGGTGGCATATCGACCAGTTGACGCGCTTGAGTGACAGTGACTTTTCCAGCCTCAACCGCCGCCTGGACGGCCTGCGTAGCATCCAGTAGAGCCACGGTTGCCTGGACCGTTTTTACGCTGCAGCCAAAAAGCAGGGCAATGTCATTTTCGTCATGACCGTATTCCATTTGCTGAACCATTTTTTTGGCCCGGCCCAGTGGGGTATCAGGTTGAGTTATCTCGTTTTCGCTGACCATGTATTTGGCCATTTGAATTGCTGAGCCGCGCTTAGCTATACCGGGTACCGGCCAGGGTTCCAGCCCTGCCCGCTTTCTCCTGGCGTTTGCTTCCATTGCGTTCTTTACGCGCTGCCGACCTGCAACCATGCAGGTTTTCCCTGTCTCTGGGTCCTTCCACACGATAATCGGTTCGAGTACCCCAAGCTCCATGATGTTGAGGATCACAGCTTCATTAAGCGGTAGGTGTACTCGTTCATCGTAAAGCGGGTGTGTTGTATCGGTAACCAGATGCAAACTTTCCGGTTCGAAAAAAAGAACATTGCTTTTGCCGCTGGCGCCGTAAGCGTCTTTCGAATTTTTAGCCATGGGCGCCCCCGTTATTGATATTCAGTTGGTGAGTGTTCATAATTTCCCCTGTGAATTGATCCAGTTAATTCGCAACGAAAGCCGTTGGTGTTGCAGCACCGCGGCTTTCACCTTTTTTGATATTCCCCATTACAGAGCTCCCAGCATTGAAGTGACAATGGCCATCAGTGGCGCTGTTAACTCCGGGTCTATGCGGAACATCTCGACTATTCCCTCGCTCAGTTCTTTCAGCTTCTGATGGCGTGGTGCCCCCATAGCAACGGCAACCTTTGCTTCGCTGGTTTCTTTTTCCAGACGAGCCAGACGGGACATAAAACTGTCTACGGGCAATAGACGGTGGCGGTATTCCAGGGGAAGAACGGCCATGATCGCCGGTGTAAGAAGGCGAACGTACTCGCGATAGCGCTCAGACTCGGCCGGGTTGTCCAGGTAGCGAAAAAGCTTTTGTCGGGCTCGGCTGATGTCATCAGGAAACGCGATCTCCTCGCCGCCCTGCTGTCGCCACTCATCGACGATGTACGCAGATACAACATCCTGACCTTCAGCCGCTGCCCAGGCGCGAACGGCGGAGCGAATGTTGTCGTGCTCTGCCACTATCGGCTGATATCGCTTTATCAGAGCGCCGGCGTTGAATCCGGTACTTTGTTGAAAAGAAAGAGTGTGCATGGTTAGCC
>SKEI01000357.1_pt1 | contig 10925 bp, 9 predicted proteins | sample 4826701 | NCBI WGS metagenome assembly SKEI01 (sample SAMN11008813, study PRJNA524170) | human gut metagenome | biome: Human fecal sample; material: Feces; isolation source: fecal sample from pouch patient p2, p6, p7, p14 | host: Homo sapiens | place: Israel: Tel-Aviv | collected 2016-08-31 | reverse complement strand
ATAATTATCCGATTCTTCATTCGCTTCTTCCTTTCCTGCAAAATTTTCCATTTTTATCTTATATGCTAATAATCTAAAAACATAATCTGGCATTTTTCTTGTTCCTCTTTCCCATTCCGTTACGGTTCTGTAAGGAATTCCGAAATACTCACAGAATTCTTTTCTATTCATTCCAGTACTTTCGCGTAATTCTTTTATTCTATCTTTTATTTCCATATTCATTCCGTCTCTCCACATACACATTGTGTATATACCATGCCATGTTTTTCCTATAAATAAAATGTTTTAATCTGGCAGACTACTTTCCACGCACAGCACACCCGAGGATGTCAAGTCATTGCTACAAAAAATATGCGGCTTTTTTGCCACGAAAATGGCTCAAAACCGCATATCTCTGTATAGAGGACGTTATATAATTGTCACAAAGTAACTGGGGAGGATGTTACGTCATTGTCACAAAATTCTTTCAGTATCATTCCCATCAATTCCTGTACAATGCTTTCTGATTTAATCCTTATCAGATTATCCCATGCGTCCACTTTGCCTAACAAATTCATTTTTTCTATCAAAATCAGATAAAAATCTGTATTCCCATAGCATCTATTTTCTGGCTTTGTTAGAATTACACTTACTTTTGCTCTCTGCAGTTTCTTTGCCCATTCCGCAACCAGAATCCCGAACTGTCACACAGACAACATTTTCTTTCACTTCCGATATAAAACATTAAACTCTCTGGGAAGAATTGGAACTTCCTCTCCGTTTACATATGCCGCCATCTCATCCATATCCACAGGCTTTACCATGTAGTCATCAACGCCGGAATAAAATCCCTTTCTCTTTGATGCAAGATCATCTAATGCTGTAATAAACAATTTGCCATACTCCAGTCCTCTGTATATCTCTCTTTAAAGTATAGAAAATTAGTATTTAAATGTCTCTATTCTAAAACATCCCGGCATATTATATAAGACTGATACGATTTTTTCATCGCCGTTCTGTCTCTGCTCACATACCCATTTACCAACATGGAAAGTCCCTGCTTCTTTTGTGAGAAAGTCTACTCTCCTATGATCCCTGGGTTTCGTATGGAAACGGATACTGCACATCATTCCTATGATCAGAAACGTATTTTCATCCAGTTCAAAGACGACTCCTGCGGCTGCCGGTGCACCGTCTGTCCTCGGGAGATACTGTATTTCTATATCATAGTTCTTAAACTTCAGATAGCATCCCTGCTCTCCATCTGACTGTTTCAGAAAACACTTCATATGTTCTGTCCCACGGTATTTCAAGTACAGCGGTCTGATCTCTTCCAGCAGCCGGTACACCTCGCCCAATGTCTCTTTAGTCCCGCTCAGATTAAAGGAAAGCGGATCCAGTTTCAGAGCGTCTATCACTTCTGCCGAAAGATCCGAAGGCTGGTCTGCCCACAGATCTTCCACTCCAAAAGGCGCATAGCATAACGCATGAAAATGCAGGAATGCATAAAGGGCATAGGAAGCTGTAACCGCATCTTTCCGCACTTCGGGGATTAAAAGCGGATTATCCGGCCGGCTGTACGTCTTCATGATGTCAGAGACATATGGCACATAGATGTCCGGACCGATGGTAAAAAGTGAAGGCGCCGCTGCTTTCCATACCCACAGCATATCCTCTACCGGTCCTCCGGACGGATAGGAACCCGGATACCACGGAAACTGCTTCAGCCATACGTTCGTAAAGCAGGGAAGCGGACTCTGCGTTCTTCCAGAGACCGAACCAGAGCAGGATCAATTTCTTTTTATATTTGTCCGCCTGCTTTATAAGCGCATCCACAAGGGTAAAATCAAACTTTCCTTCTTCCGGCTCCAGCGTTTCCCAATACACCGGCGCAATCAGCGTATTCAGATTACTCTGCTCCATCTTCTCCCAGATTTCTATTTCCATCCTTTCCGGATCATACGCAGCGGAATTATGTACCTCGCCTGCAAATGCCTGAAAGGGTTGACCATCTATATATAATGTAGAAATTCCGTTGTCATTTCTTATCTCTGCCATGTGCTTCATTCCATTATTTCCCTTTCTTTAGAAAAGAATCTTAGTACGGGCAAGCCAAAGGCGTATTCCACTTATAAGCGCAGAAATCCCAACTGCGATCGCAAATGCTCCTGCCACGATATTCATGATTCCTGAACTTTTCACTGTATGATACATTTTTTCTTCCATATACTTACCTGTTTCATCTACATCCTATTATCACATTTACTCGTTACCCTAACCATCAATCTGCCAGCCTGATTCTCTTTATCATAATCAGCAGATGACGCACTGCCTGTTCCAATTCTTCTCTCGTCACTCTGCCTTCTTCGTATCCTTTTAATATCTGGCGGATTACCGGAGGACCGCCGGGCATTACGATATCGTTTCCTGCCGCAACAGCGTCCGCGCCGTCCACAACCATATCCATATCTCCCCAATCCGTTACAACAGCCCCTTCAAATCCCCATTCCTCACGCAGGATATGTGTGCACAGGTCATGGCTGCCGCCGGCAAATGACCCGTTGATCTTATTGAAGGAGGTCATGATGCATGCGATCCCGGCATCTTTGACTAACATCTCGAACGGCTTTAAATACAGTTCTCTAAGTGCCCTTTCTGTCAGGATTGAGTCCACTGCATCTACATTTTTCCCTGCATTTCCGCGGCGGAATGTCTCCTGCTCATTTGCCGCGAAGTGCTTCGGGCACACAATAACCGGACGGTCATTCTGTACGCCTTTTGTGATCTCGCAGGCACAGACTCCCGTCAGGTACGGGTCTTCAGAAAAATATTCAAAATTTCTGCCGCACAGCGGATTCCTGTGGAGATTCACAGCAGGAGCAAGCCAGACATTTACCTGCTGTTCTTCACATTCTTTTCCTACTGCATCCCCGAACATCTGCCACATTTTTTTGTCAAAGGAGCACGCAATGAGCATTTCTGTCGGCCAGGCAATACCGCCGATCCCGGCAGGGCCGTCCTTATAAAAAATGGATTTGATCCCTTTTTCCGCAATCGCCGGGGAAACATATCCCGGATATCCTGTCGGATGGCTGTTTATCGTCAGCGGATTCCCATCTGCGTCAAAAATTGCAGACGGGTCAGTACGGTCACCCACAGCCGCAAAGGGGGTGCCCGGTCCATAACCCACACAGAGAGAAGCGAGTTCTTCGATGGACAGTTCCGGCAGACTTTGCTGCGCTTCTTTTTCAGCCTGTATACTCTCCCCTCCTGCAAGAATATCCTCTTCCGTTACAGAAATTACCTCCGTCTCGGTCACGCCTCCATCAGGTTTTTTCTCATATACGTCTTCCGGCTGACACCCTGTGCAGTCTTTCTGTGTCAGGAACGAAAGCTTTCCTCTGTTGCATCCCGAGATAGTCAGACGGTTCGCACACTGTTCTGTAAGGACTGTATCCCGCAGGCATACCATTCCCACCGTAAAGGTGTCTCTTGATGATTTTCCCATCTTCAGGAGATAATCGCCTGACTCGATGACCCAAGCGGCTCTTTCCTCATCATAAACCGCCAGTTCTCTCCATGGGATCCAGATCTTAACCTGCTCTTTTTCACCCGGAGCGAGGTCAGACGTTTTCTCGAATCCTTTCAATTCCTGATAAGGACGCTCCACGCCCTCTACTGGATATACCTTAGACAGATAAATCTGGATTACCTCTTTCCCCGACATTTCCCCAATATTTTTCACATCGGCTGTCACCAGAATACCGCCGTTTTGCTTCTTGACCAATGCATCGCTGATCGCAAATGCAGTGTAAGATAGTCCATAACCAAAGGGGTAAAGCACTTGTTTTCCGAATGTATCGAAATAACGATATCCCGTATATATATCTTCCCAATACACGGTTACCGGACTCTTCGTAAAACCTGTACTTCCGTTTTCTTCTGACGAAAGACCGTAACTCTCATAGTCCAGAATATTCTCCAGATGCTCCTTATCCCACGAGAAATGATCTGCCGACGGATAATCTTCATAGTGTTCCGCTATAGTCACCGCCAGTTTCCCGGAAGGATTAATCTCCCCTGTCAAAATGCCAGCCAGCGCAGAAGCCCCTTCTTCCCCCGGGATTCCAATAAACAGAAGGCTTTTTATGCTCGCATATTTTTTCATCCACGACAGATCAATCAGTCCGTTTACATTCAGGACTATCACTACATTAGCAAAATGGGTACAAATATCCTTTAACAGGCTTTCTTCTGATCTGGTCAGGTAATAATCCTCCGGCAGATGACGGTCACACTCTTCTCCACCGGAGTTTCTGCCGATCACGAAGATTGCTGTGTCTGTTTTTTCCGCCGCCTGAAAGATAAGTGTCTCCGGCACATCATATTCATCAAGCGGAGCCTTGTATTTCCCAAATATTTCGTACATGATTCCGCTGTTTACCATTTCGCTGACCTTCGTCCAGTCAAACTCATCCTCTTCCGTTACCTGTTCTGCACTTGCTTTATACTCATAAAATTCTTTCAGCAGCGATTCAGGTTTTATCCCTCTCTTTTCACATTCTTCCAGAATTGTGCCGCACCCGGCTATATTAGCACCACCGGATCCATTTCCGGAATACAAAGTGCCTATCTGTGTCCTTCCGAAAAATGCAATCTCTTTCTTCTCTTTTAAAGGGAGTATATGATCCGCATTTTTAAGCAGAACAATCGATTCTTCTGCTATTTTTCTGGCAATCTTTTTTTTATCCATTTTTTATCCTCTCCTGTTTTCTCATTTCCTGCCGAACCTGACAGCCGGCCTTCTGTAAATCTAACGGATTTATAATCTTACTTCCCGTGCTTTCGCATAAAATGCCCTTTCCATTCCATTGATCCATTTATCTTCTGTGATTCGGTATGTTCCTTTTAACCGGATATCCTCAGAAGAACTTCCAATTTCTGCATCTATATCCCCTTTTTCCACCTTCCAGCGCATCTGCCTGTCAAGAAATGCTGACTGATCCGCCTGCACTGTAAATGTGACCCGCACTTTTTCTTCCGGCTCCATATGGATCCGCTTAAATCCGGCAAGCTCTTTCACCGGACGTGTCATACTTGCGAATCTGTCCCTGAGATAAAGCTGTACTACCTCATCCCCGGCACAGTTTCCTGCATTCTTTACCACACAGCTAATCTGTACCGATTCTTCTGCTCCAATCTCTGCTGCCGATATATGAATTTCTGAATACTCAAACCGTGTATAAGACAATCCATGCCCGAAGCAATATCGCGGTGTATGGGGAAGATCCACATAGTTGACAAATCCGATACTCTCCTGCTGGTGCCATGCAGAACCGTTCGGGTGATTATAATAAATTGGAATCTGTCCGGCGTGATATGCCACGGATACCGGCAGCTTACCGCCCGGGTTATATGCCCCCAGCAGGACATCCGCCACAGCCTGCGCTCCCGTTTCCGCCGGGTTCCAGGCTTCTATGATGGCATCCAGATATTGGTCTGCTGTGTCACTGGAGATTGGTCTTCCATCAAAATGAACCCCAATCAAAGGCTTACCACATGCAGCGGCAGCCTGAATGAATGCGTCCTGACATTCCGGCAAATTGATGTCGGCAGCGTCCACACCTTCGCCCATGGTCGCCATAGAGCATGTGCCGTGCTTTCCTCCCAGAGTCAAGATCACAGCATCTGCTTCCCTGACTGCCTGCAGCGCTTCTTCAAATCTGCTCTGATCTTTTCCGGCAACCGGATACCCGTATGCATACAGAATCTCCGTGTCTGTCATCCGCTCCTTCAGTTCTTCTACCAGGCTTCTGCAGTCCGGCTTCTGCAGGCGCAGGATATCATCAAAAAGCTCCGCTTCGTCTGACTGGATATTTGTACCTGGGACATAATTCACCGGCTCACCATTTGGCAGCATTGCTCCGCTGATCTGCCCGGACTCCGGGCTGCCCTCTACCCCTGCGATGGAGCTTGCGACAGCGTAGACCGACTCCATCATGCACAGATGGGTATATCCGCCGAAGAACTTTCGGGCACAGTCTGCATGAGGCCCGATCAGGGCAAGCTTCTTGATCTTACCTGACAAAGGAAGTATCCCGTTGTTTTTCAGGAGTACCATGGACTCTCTTGCTGACTGGAGAGATAACTCCGCCCCCTCTTTCTTTTCAAAAATCTTTTGACAGGACTCACCATCCATGGCGAACGGATGCTCAAACAGACCCATGCGGAACTTGGCTTCCAACACCCGCAGAACGGTCCGGTCCAACAGTTCTGTATCCGCCTGCCCGCTTCGGAACATTTCTTTGAGTTCTTCTCCATATCCGGTCGCTTTCGGCATCTCTATGTCCATCCCTGCTTCCATGGCAAGAAGCCCTGTTTCTCCGATAGTCTCCCCGATCCGCTGGACCTCGTGGGCATTGTTAATGCCGCCGTAGTCGCTGACACACAGACCGTCAAACCCCATCTTTTCTCTGAGAAGTTCCGTGAGCAGCCTGTGTGAAACGGAAGCCGGCTCGCCATCGATAGAATTATAACAGGGCATCACTCCTTTCAGCCCGGATTCAGAAATCGCAGACTGGAAAGGCTTGCCGTATATTTCTTCCATGAGGCGGGACGGCGTATCGCTGTTTGTCCCGTGGATACCGCCCTGTGAATTGTGAAATCCGAGAAAATGCTTGGCCACACTTTCCGGTCTTCTGCCGCCTGCCTCTGTTGTCTGGATTCCTTTCGTATATGCCGTTCCCAGAGCTGCCGCCAGGGCCGGGTCTTCCCCGTAGGTCTCTCCCTGTCTTCCCATGCGGGAATCCCTTGAAATATCCAGCACCGGAGCCAGAATGTGAGTGATGCCGCAGGCTGCTTCCTGTTTTGCCACCACTTTGGCTATCTTCTCTTCCAGCTCCGGATCCCATCCTGAGCCTCTGGCGATTCCGGAGGGAAAACTGGTTCCTTCCTGAATAAATGCTCCGCACAGTCCCTCCATATGAAAGATTGCCGGGATATGATGAGGGCTTTGTCTCATCACAGTCTCCTGCATCTTCCTCTGCCATCCGGCGGCCTCTTCCAGCGTGCGTATCCTGCGCATTTCCAGAGTACTCACCTGTCCAATCCCGTAAGGCATCTCCAAAGCCTGCTGTTCCATATCATCATAGCTGTCGCCAAAGGGGAAAATGCAGCCAAGCTGCGCCATCTTCTCGTCTAAAGTCATTTCTTCGAGAAGTGCCCGTGCCCGTTCAGCCGGGGTTCTCTCGGTGTCTGTATATTTTACCTTCTGCTGTGCCATTTACTTTCTTCTCCTTTTACATTTGCGCATTCAATTCTTTTAGTACGGCTTCATAAACCGCTTTTACCTCTGGGGCAGAGCTGATTCCTTCAGCCAGAGTCATTCGCCTTGCATACTCGATCATTGGATTGTGTACAAGCTCCGGCAGCATCTCTTCCATCATCTTCATGCCAAGAGGTTCGTCCAGAATCTCTCCCAGTGTACTGTCCAGAGTGAATTTCAGCTCTTTTAAACTTGTGTTTGTGTCATATTCATACACATATGTTCCCGATCCCACCTCTCCCAAAGCGTCGTCGCGCCCTTATTCACAGCATACAGCCATGATGGCAGATCCTCTCTCATAAACAGGAGTCCGGCCGTATCATGCGCTTTTTTCTCAGACAAGACATGACATAAATACGGCGTCCCTACAAATCCTGTGGTCAAATGATTCTGATGATCTTCTATATTGCTCACCAGCATTTGTACAATATTTTCCCTATCCTTTTCATATGCCAGGTTAAAATAGAGAGACAGCGCGCATGCAGTCTGAGTCTCGCTGACGATCCGGCCTCTTGCGGTGTAATATTCTTTCCTAAAAGAGTCCAACGTCTTTTCACGGAGCACTTCATAATATGCCGCCTCTCCATATTTTCCCAGCACATGAGCCGTCTTTGCCACAAGCTCTGTGACGTATATATAGTAAGCATTTGCCACAAAGTAAACATCTGTAGCTCCCACGCTTTTATCTCCCATTTCACGATCCAGCGCCAGCCAGTCACCATACTGGTAATTGGTCATCCACAGCCCGTTTTCATTTACGTGATTGTGAATATAGTCCACCCACTCGTGCATACATTTCCATGATTGTTCTAAAATACGTGTGTCTCCATACGTCTGGTAGACTACCCACGGTATGATCACTGCCGCGTCGCTCCACGCCGCGGAACTGTAAGTTCCCTGTATGTCCGGTACTATATGAGGCACTCCCCGTTCCAGTGAAGATGCCGCCGATATATCCCTCATCCATTTTGTAAAAAACAGAGCCGTCTCCCGGTTGAACGCTGCTGTCCACGAGAATACCTGCGCATCTCCCATCCATCCAAGCCGCTCATCCCTTTGAGGACAGTCGGAGGGGATATCAAAGAAATTGTCACGCAGACTCCAGGAAATATTGCTCTGAAGCTGGTTCACTTTTTCATTGGAACATCGGAACTCTCCGGTCTTTCTCATGTCCGAATGCATTACGCAGGCTGTAAACATCTCAGGTCGTGGATTCTCTATTCCCTCCACGGCAGCATACCGGAAACCATGAAATGTAAAGTGGGGCATCAGAACCTGTTCTTCTCCGTTTAGGATATAGGTGTCCTCGGATTTTGCCGTCCGCAGAGTGTCCGGATAAAATACACCGTCCTGATCCAGGGTTTCCGCATGGCGGACAGTGATTTTCTGTCCTTTTTCTCCCCGGATTCTGATTTCTACAAGACCTGTAAGATTCTGACCGAAATCTACAAGTATATTCCCTTTTGGATCCGTGAAAACCCTCTTTGCTTTCAAGCGCTCATCCACCCGCACCGGCTCATTTAGCTGCGGCGTCAATGCAGTTGGACGAAATACGGCTTCTGGCACCGCAGATACCTTTCCCTCTCTGATATCAGGGGCATTTGTATCAATCGTCTCTCCCATATAGATCTCGCTGTAACGGATCTGTCCGGTTCGAACGCTCCAACTCTCATCAGTCGCAATCACCTCTTCCGTCCCGTCTTTATAACGCACATGGAGCTCTGCCCATACGGCAGTCCGATCTCCATACCGATCCGGCTTACAGTCAAAGCTGAGAATCCCTTTATACCAGCCGTTGCCCACGGTCAATTCCAGGACATTTTCCTGCCCTGTCCCTATTACTATTTTCCGCCTATAACTCAAGCCGGCGCTCCGATTCCGACGGAAGCGCCGGCTCTCATAATTACAATGTTTCTTTCAGCTTTGCCTGCTTCTTGATAATATCTGTTTCTTATTTTTCAATGGTCTTTCCTGCTCTGCGCGCAGCAATCTCTTCGCGCATCTTCGGCAGCTTTTCTTCCAGATCGAATTTCAGGAAGATTACAAACATCACAAGGTTGATCACAACCGGAAGATAATTTGAGACTCCATAGATGGAATATCTCATGGATGTACTTGCGACTTCCAGCGTGGCATCATATGCACCGATTGCCAGGAACGCCGACAGTACTGCTGCACCAAGGCCATTTCCAACCTTACTGCCAAAGCCGATTGCTCCGCCCGACATTGCCACCAGCTTCTTATCATATTTCCACTCATTGTAATCAATGGTCATGGATGTCAGCACGCCATACAGACTCATCATCGGAATCTGTACAAAGCTGCCTAACAGACCGGTCACCACACAAACTGTAAAGTTCGTCGGTATAAAGCAGCGAATGCCTGCGAGTATCGCCGCTCCTAAGAGCCCGATGGAGATTGTCCTCTTGATTCCAAGTCCGGCAATAATCGGCTTGGATAAGATGAATCCCACTACGGTAGCCAACATACCTGCTGCTCCGATTATTCCGACCAGATTATCATTTCCGAAAATCCATTTACAGTAGTATATACTGCCAGATGCCGCGATACCGCTCGTAACACTTGTGGTCAAGTTAAAGAGCAGGATGATCACCCAGTATTTATTCTTCAGAAGCATTGTCATTGCTTCTTTGAAAGGAACCGGCTCTTCCTCTTCTTCAGCAACTCCCTCGGTTTCTTCTTCTTCGTAATCACATGCAAATTTGGCTTTGCGGCCGTTATGGCAGCAGATTGCAAACAGAACAAATACCAGTACACCAAGTACCACACCGTATTTGATCCATGCGGACTGTGTGCCGCCCAGCATATTTGTCACCGGGATCGTGAGAATGGAGATCAGCATTCCAGCGCCATAATTGGCAACCGCACGGAACAGCCCGATACTTCCTCTCTCGCTCAAGCTTCTGCTTCGTACAGTCATAACTGCCGCAAACGGGGTCGCAATAAAGGTATAAAGACCTGCGGATAATACCAGATTCGTAATCAGCGCGTAGATTACGCCCGGAATCTGTCCTGCCTGAATCGGTACGGTAAACATCAGAACCATAATCAGGGCTGCCGGAATAATCTGCGGCAGGATCCATCTGAAATACTTATGGTCGCCTCCTTTTGAATGATCGATAAAATTCCCCGCAATCACATCCGTGAATGCATCAATCACCTTTGAGATTGCCAATACAATACCAACACTTCCGACAGCCAGTCCTACCTTGTCCGTGTAGAAATAATTGAGCTGTCCGACCAGATTCGCCATCAGCCCTAATGCGAGCTGTCCGCCGAAATCTGCCAAATAATCTCTTTTGCGCATTACGCGCCTTGCGCCCTGCTTGTCGTAACGGGGTGCGTTTTTGTCTTTTGCCATCTTTCCTCTCCTCCTGTGTCATTGATGATAGGTTTACTATACTGTTTTTCTATAGATGATTATTGTAAAATAATTTACAAAATTGTAAATTTCATCCTCGTTTTATTAAAACGTCTATCCTATGCTGCTTAGCATCCTGATAGTCTGGTATCAGCCCGGAATCGCAGATTGAACCGTCAGCATAAACCTCGGCTTTTCCATTCTTAATATGTTCGGGATTGCGGATGATAATATGATAAT
>SKEI01001902.1_pt1 | contig 10953 bp, 8 predicted proteins | sample 4826701 | NCBI WGS metagenome assembly SKEI01 (sample SAMN11008813, study PRJNA524170) | human gut metagenome | biome: Human fecal sample; material: Feces; isolation source: fecal sample from pouch patient p2, p6, p7, p14 | host: Homo sapiens | place: Israel: Tel-Aviv | collected 2016-08-31 | reverse complement strand
GTATTGGCCAGCGCGCGCTCCGCGCGCTATTTGGCCAATGCGCCCATCGGATCCCACGCGGGGAGCATGGTGGCGGATTCTTCTAGGGCCTTGAGGTATTCGGCGGGAAGGAGGGCCTTGGGGACGGCGACCTCGTAGACGTATTCGGTGAACCAGTCGTCGCTCATGGTGAAGTAGCCCTTGTCGGCGATCTTGTCTCCCCACGAGTTCTCCACACGCCAACGGCGGGTGGTGTGGCCATCCTCATCCACATCCACACCGACGAACGCCATCGCGTGATTCATCGCGGAATCGCCGAAACGGACACGCTGTTCCTTGTCCAGATCGAAATCGACGCCATACACGCAGCCATACTCGAACAGGTCGGTGGCCCACGCGCCGTTCTCACGGTCCATCATCGGATGGCAGTCAGCGCCGAACCATACCGGAATGCCCTGTTCCTGAAGAATCTGACGCACGCAGTCCTTCATGAACTGGTTCGGCACGTTGAGGTACTCGGTCGGGTCTCCCCCGGCCACGTTGCCCAGATGCTCGATGCCGATCTTCTTGCCCTTGACGTGCTCCTGACGCGGATCGTCCACCAGGCAGACATAGCTTTCCAAATCGGCGGAACCCACATACTTCTTCCAGAACTCGACAGGCGTGATCTCGCCATCGCGGTGGAACTCGCCATCCTTGTCGGTCCACTCCCAATCGAAGCTCTTCGGCGGCTCGCCCAAGTGAATCGTCAGAATACGGTGACCGGCGGCGACCGCAGCGGCGATGATCGCATCGATCGCGGACGGATCAGCGTACATATGCGCAACCGCGGTGTGCAGCATGCGGCGCAGCTGCACGTTCATCTCACCGGTGTTCTTGGAGGATTCGGTCTCCGGGAACAGGTCCTTCGGCACCGCGCCATACTTCTTGTACACGTTCATGGCCATGGTCCACTGGCCGCCGTCGCCCATCACGTCGGACAGCAGATGCTGCATCAGACGCGAATCGGCAGGCTCGCCGGCACGCACCAGCTTGGCCACGTCCTTCAGGAAGTAGTTGACGCGTTCCAGCTTGTCGTAGTACATGGCGTAGTTCTGGGAGAACTCGAACTCCTTGAGACCCATGTTCTGCTTGGCCACGAAACGGGCCACGTTCAGAGAGCTGAACAGCCAGCAACGGCCGGAACGGTCCTGATGGGTGACGGTGCCATTGTCCACGACGGTGGAGAAACGACGCTGCATCAGACGGGCGCGATCGTAGTTGCGCGCCACCTTGTCGATGCCGGCCGCCGTGACGGCGTTCATGGCCATGCGATTGTGCTCGCTTGCTTCGAAATCGTCGACGAGCTTGTTCAGTTCATCACCGCTCAATGGCGTGATGTCGGTCATTATCCATTCCCTTTCTATGGTTTCAGTTGTTCTGCGAAGCGGCTGCGGATTCGGCGTCGCCTTCCGGCTCGGTCTCGGCTGCGGAATCGTTCTCGACGGCATCCTGCGTGTCGGCGTCTGCCGGTGCGGCGGTCTCATCGTCGTGCTGCGCGTCGTCATCAGATTGCGCGTCGGAAGGCTCGCCTTCATCGACGGCGTTGACCACGGACAGGTCGTTCATGCCGAAACCGGAGAACGCGTTGGAGAACATGGCACGCAGTTCGCTGACGCGCTGCGTGATCTGGGCCTCACGGCTCTGCAGGTCGGCGATGCGCTGCTGCACGCCGTCCAGTTCCTTCTTCGCGGCCTCGCGACGCTCGTTGATCTGCTCGTCGGCGTCTTCGGTGGCCTGCTTGAGGATGCTTGCCGCGTTCGCGTCCGCCTCGTCACGCTTGCTGGAAGCGTACGCCTCAGCCTCGTCACGGGTCTTCTGCGCGGAGGAAATCAACTCGCTGGCCTGCTTGTTGGCGGCCTCGCGACGCTCGTTCAGGTCGGTGAGCAGCTCATTGACCTTCTTCGTGGCCTCCTCCTGCTGGGCGGAGATGTCGGCGCGGATCTGCTCCACTTCGGCGTTGACCTGGCTGATGGTCTTGGTGCGGTGCACTTCCGCCTCGTCGGTGATCTCCTGGGCCTTCGCCTTGGCGGTGTCGGTGATTTCGGCGGCACGGCGCTGCGCGTCGGTCATCATCTTGGACACCTGCTCGCGCACGTCCGCCAGCTTCTTGTTGGCTTCGGCAAGCGCGGATTCGATCTGGTCGTTGGTCTCGCTCTTCAGGCGGGAGATCTCCTCATTGGCGTTCTTGCGCTGTTCGGCGATCTTGCTGGTCGCCTCGGTGCGCATGTCGGAAATCTCACGTTCCTGCGTGGCGCGTTCGGCGGCAAGACGCTTGCCGTGTTCCTCACGGGAGTTGGTCAGTTCCAGATCGACGGTCTGACGCTGCGCCACCACGGCCTTCTGGGCCTCGCTGCGCATCTGGTCGACCTCATGCTGGGCATTGGCCCTCATGGCTTCGGATTCGTCCTTGGCGTCACCGAGCACCTTGGCCGCCTTGGCGTTGGCGTCGTCCATGATGCGCTTGGCGTCGATTTTGGCGTTGTTCAGCAGTGTTTCAGCCTGCAGCTGCACCGTGGCGCGGGCCGCGGAAGCGTCCTTCTTGGCTCGTTCAAGCAGCTCGGCGCTGGTCTGTTCCGCGCTGGCGAGCATCTGCTGGGCGTTGGCGCCCAGTGACGCGAAGGACTTCGGAGCGGCCTTCTTGTTCTTTTCCTCCTGCAGCTGCGCCTGCAGCTCAAGGATGGTCTGGTCGTCGGCCTTGACCTGCTCACGCAGACGGTTCACCGTCTCCTGAGCCGAAGCGAACGCCTCGTCGACTCGATCCTTGTCGTACCCCCTCAACACGATTGGGAACTGCTCAACCATGCCCTTTTCCTTTCACGAATTCCCTACACTTTGCGCATCTGCCAGCGCGCACTCGTTCAGTACTCTATCTCAGTCAGCAGGCGGCACGCAGAACGAAATGCATTATTCTCACAGAGAGCACAGAAATCGTTCGAAAAAGTCTGTCGGGGGTATGGCGGTATGTCCGCGACCACGTGTCGAAACCGCATGACTCACATGTCGCAGAAAATCGTGCCGTAGAAAGCGGAGCCGTCCTCAGCCAAGCAGAATGTCGCTTGACGAGGGTTGCAGGAAGTATCGTACCGATTCACGCAGCACGTCATCGACCGCAGCGGTCTGCTGTTCGATCGACAGTCCACGTTCGTGCGGCCGACCGTTGACGATCGGCAGGCTGACGAACCCCGACAGAATGCGACGTTCCTGGCCCGCCGACCAGTTGAGCAGATGGTAGAACAGCGAATTGCATACGAACGTACCGGCGTCGGAACTCAACGCGGCGGGAATCTCGTGTTTGGCGAAATCGCGCAGTATCGACCGCAACGGCAGGCGCGTCCAGTACGCGGCCGGACCTTCCGGGTCGATCGGGCGGCGGGGCGGAATCACGTTGTCGGCATCCGGCTTGGCTGCATCCATGAGATTTGTGGCGCATCGTTCCAGCAGAATGCCACGGGAGGTGCGCTTGAGCCCTGTGGCGATGACGATGTCCGGCTTGGCCTGTTCGATGGCTTCCAGCAGTGTGGGCCAGGCTTTGGCGAAGCTCACCGGAAGCGTGACGTTGGTGACGGTGACGGCGATGTCCTGCAGCAGTTCTTCGGAGATCGCCTGCGATTGCGCCGGATCGGCCCATTGCTTGGCTACCGCCGCCGGCACGAGCACGGCCGGATTGACGTCGATGCCTTCGTAGGGCGTGAAACCGGAGATGACGATGTTGATCTGCTGCATGGTTTCCAGTGTACGTGGTGAATGTGTTGAACGTTAAGTCTGCCGACACGTCGACGGACTTAACGTTCGATGAAAATCAACGGCTGTGCATCTGGGAGAACGCTTCGGCGAACACGGCGTGCATGCGCGCCTTGGCTTCCTCCTTGGCGTGTTCGGGGTCGAGGCTGCGGGCGATGCCTTCGGCGATTGGCATGTCGGATGGCGTGGTGATTTTGAGGTTCGTTTCGGAACCGTCCACGATGGCGACCGGCTCGTCGGGCAGGTAGTCCACCACCACGCGCGTGGCGTCGGGCGGGTGGAAGTCGGGGTCGGCGGCGGCCAGTTCGTAGGCTTTGACGATGGTGCCGAAACGGAACGCCTGCGGGGTCTGCGCGCGGAAGGTGTTCGGACGTTCCGGCACGGATTTGACCACCTTGCGATCGCCCAGATCCTCTGTGAGCAGAATCGTGTCGGTGGAGGCGTAGGCCACGGTGGCGGCGTTGAACTGGTCCAGGCTGTCGATGCAGCCGTCGATGGACCGCTCCTCGACGAACGGACGCACGCCGTCATGGATGAGGATTTTCGCGCCGGAGGGAATGCCGGCCTGTTTGAGCAGGTCCAAGGCGGCGAGCGTGCTGTCCACGCGTTCGGCGCCGCCGGGAACGATGGCCCGCACTTTGGCGTAGCCGGCTTCGTCGATAAGCTCGTTCACCGTCTCTTCGACACGTTCGTTGACCACCACGATGATGTCGCTGATGCGGTCGTTGTTTTCGAATGCCTCGATGCTCCAGCAGACGATTGGCTTGCCACCCACCGACACCAGCTGCTTGGGGTTGTTCTCGTCGAATCGGGTGCCGAATCCCGCTGCCAGCACCACGGCCACGACCGGCATCTTCTGTTCCTGCATCTGCTCTCCCTTACTCATATGCTCCACCGTAAAGCCGCGGCCGCATGCCACCCCGTTCCGCGGCGGGTTCTGCACGCAATCCGCAACAGTGGCCACGCGAATCGCTCGAATCGCACGAATCGCGTGGCTTGTATGACTCGTATGGTGATTATTCGCGTACGATCAGCGCCAGCATGCGTCCTTCATGCTGTTTTTTGGCGAGCGACGCGCGGCGATGCGAGAACCACAACGGGTTTTCGAGCGTGCACAGGCTGCGGCGGATCTTGTTGAACCGTTCGGAAAGCTTCGGATCGCCTTCGCCATCGGCGGCGCAGATGCCGGCCAGTTCCTCGTCTTCGGACAGGTACTGCGTGGCCGCGTTGACGCGTGGACGGGATGAGACGATGTTGTCGGCCGGCACGCCCGCTGTGGCAAGCTCCTGCAGGGCGGCCGCGGCGATGTCGATGCCCGGCTGGCCAAATCGGCTCAACGTGAAGGTTCCCGGGAACTGCGCATCGAATTCGTCGGCGATGTCGCCACCGACCTCGTAGCAGTCGCCGCAGATGCAGGGGCCGAGCGTGGCGATGATACGTTCCGGCTGGGCGCCCTTGGACACCATCTTCTCGATGGTCGCGCCGATCACGCCTTTCTGCAGACCGCGACGTCCGCAGTGCGCTGCGCCGATCACGCCGGCTTCGGGGTCGGCCATGAGCACCGGCAGGCAGTCGGCGGCGAACATGCCGAGCGCCACGTTCTTCCGGGACGTCACTTGGCCGTCGGCTTCGATGACGGTCGGCTCACCGTCATTCCCCGTCGCGTTGTTTTCGCCGTCCGTCTCGTCTTCCGGCTTCTTCGTGCCGGACACGTCGAATCCGAACGGCTGGTTGATGACGAATGATTCATCCACGTCCACCGCGTCGCCGGAATGCACCTGGCTGATAAGGCTGATTTTCGCGCCGAGCACGTCGGCGAGCGCCTTGCGGTTGGCGAGCACGTGTTCCGGTTTGTCGCCGGATTTGCCGCCGAGGTTGAAGTGCGCGAAATCGCCTTCGCTGGTGCCGCCGAGTCGCGTGGTGTAGACGACTTTGATGCCGGGGGCCAGCATGATCGGAATGGTCACGGGAATCGGGTTGCCGTTTTTGTCAGTGGGGTCGATGGCGTTGGAATCGAGGATCGCGTCATCGTATTGTGTGCTGCTCATGTCTTGTTTTTCCTTGGTTTTGCGATTGGAAGACCTGCTTGCGATTGCCGTCTTCTATTCGGCTTTCAGCGTCGGCTTTTTCGTGCGCGAACGGATGGCCGCGTTGACGGGCACCTCCTGTGGGCACGGCATGGAGAAGACGTGCGCCGGGTTGTTGATGGCTTCGACCCAGTGGCCGTCGGCGTCACGGAAACCGCCGGCAGGCACGGTGTAGGCGAAGGGGGCCGCGCCGGGCAGCACGAATTCGACTTCCTGGCCGGCTTCGATCTTGTTGCGGCTCATGATGGTCACGCGTCCTCCGTCTTCCGGACTCCATGACAGCACTTCGCCGACGACGAGCCATGCGCGGAAGTATGCGGAACGGTCGGTGCTTTGCCGCACTTTGTGTTCCGGATAATAGAAGCCGGTGGAGTAGTCGCGGTGCGCCACTTTGTCGGGCTCGTCGAGCAGCCAATCCGGCAGGGTGACATGCGGTGCCGGCCGTACACCGGCGTGATGCCAGCCTTCCGGCAGTATTTCGGCGGCGGTGTTCGACTTGCGTCGGGTGCTGCGTGCGTGGTAGCTCAGATTGTCCGGCTCGCCAATCGCGATATTGCCGGACGAAACGTTGCCAGCCGAAACGTTGCCGGACGGCACGCCCCCAACGGGAACGGCGTCGATGTCGGGCTTGCCGGCGAACGCGCCATCGGCGTTGGCCATGATCGTATCCTCGGTGTCCGGCTTGCCGTATTCCGGGTCACCGGGACGGATCACGCGGTCGCGGAACGGCTTCAGAACATTGCCGTCGGCATCTTCGAAGCCGCGCTGGACCATGTATTCGTTGACGGCCGTCTTGTAGGCGTTCGTCATGGCGGCGATGTAGTAGGCGCTCTTGGAACGGCCTTCGATCTTGAGGCTCGTCGCGCCCGAATCAAGCAGATCGTCGATGTGGGCGAGCATGTTCATGTCCTGCGAATTGAACAGGTACGCGCCTTCCGCGGTCTGTTCGATCGGGAAGTACTGGCCGGGGCGTTTCTCTTCGACGATCGAATACTTCCAGCGGCACGGCTGCGCGCATTCGCCGTGGTTGCCGTCGCGGCCGGTCAGATAGTTGGAGAACAGGCAGCGTCCGGAGAAGGCCATGCACATCGCGCCATGCACGAAGCATTCGATGTCGAGGTCGTCGGGAATGCGGGCGCGGATGTCGCGCACGGCCTGCAGGTCCATTTCGCGGGCCAGCACCACGCGGCGCGCGCCCAGTTCGTAGAACGCGTTGGCGGCCTGGTAGTTGGTGACGCCGGCCTGCGTGCTCACATGCAGTTCGAGGTTCGGAGCCACCTGCTTGGCCATGAGCATCACGCCGATGTCGGAGACGATCAGCGCGTCCACGCCGGTGTCCTTCAGCTTGCCGAGGTATTCGCGCATGGCTTCCACCTCGTTGTTGCGCGGCAGCACGTTGAAGGTGACGTACACGCGGGCTCCACGCTCGTGGGCGTAGCGTGCGCCTTCCTCGAAATCCTCGAGGCTCAGGTTTTTCGGCGCGCTGCGCATGCCGAACGCCTTGCCGCCGCAGTAGACGGCGTCCGCACCGTAATCGACCGCGGTTTTCAGTCCCCTCAAATTGCCTGCGGGGGCCAACACTTCTGGCTTGTTTCTTCTTTGCACGGATGTTCCTCTTACTCGTAAAAGACCATCAGATATTGTCGTAGATTCACGGGACAGGCAAAGCCCGTCCAGCCGTTACGCAAGCTCGGGCTACGCCAGCTCGCGTGCGACGGCGGCGAGTACGTCCACGGCGTCGGCGAACTCTTCCGGCGTGGTGTAGGAGTAGCTCAGGCGCAGGGAGTTGTCGGCGGCGAAATCGTAGATGTCGCCGGGGTTGAGCAGCACGCCACGTTCGGCGGCCAGCTGGAACAGGCGGTTCATGCGTATCGGCCGGTCGAAGGTCATCCAAATGTAGAAGCCGCCGGACGGCACGTTCCAGTGGGCGAGCCCGTCCATTTTCTCCTGCAGCGTAACGAGCGCGCGGTCGCGGCGGTGCCGCAGCTCCCGTTTCAGGCCGGCCACGTATTCGTCGTACATGCCGTTCGTGAGGAATCGCGCGAACGTCCACTGGCTCAGCACGCTCGCACCGTAGTCCATCTGCATTTTCACGTCGGCGAGCCGCTGCACGATCGGTTCGGCGGCGACCAGCCATCCGATGCGCAGTCCGGGAGCCAGCGATTTGGACGCACTGCCGAGCGTGATGACCATGCCGGTCTCATCGAGGGCCTTCAGCGACGGCAGCGGGGCATCATCCTCGAAATACAGGTCGCGGTAGGCGCCGTCCTCGATGATCGGCAGTCGGCTGTCCACGGAAAGCTCGACCAGTTCATGCCGGCGTTTGTCGCTCATGGTGACGCCTGTCGGATTGTGATTGGTCGGAATCGTGTACAGGATCGCATTGCCTTTGCGGTTGCGCGCGTTGAGCGGCGCCGGACGGCCGGTGTCAAGCTCCCCTTCCGCCAGCAGGCCGCGCAATGCCTGCACGTTGAGGCCGTCGTCGTCCATCGGCACGCCTTCCAGATGCATGCCGGCCGACTGGAACACCTGCAGCGACTTGATGTAGCTCGGCGATTCCGCGTATACGGTGGTGCCGGCCGGCAGCAGGCTCACCGAAATCATCTGCAGCGCCTGCAACGCGCCGGATGTGACCAGCACCTGGCTTGCCGTGCAGTCGACGCCGGTGGTGCGCATGTGCGCCGCGATGGCCTCGCGCAGTTCGGGCAGGCCTTCGGGCGGCGGGTAGCCGAGCGTTTCGATCTCGTCCGCCGCCTCGCCGAGCACCTGCCGCCACATGGCTTTCGGAAAGAGCCGCGGGTCGAGCTCGCCGGTGCCAATGCGCGTCATGTTCGGCGTGAACTCGTACCGGTTGATGGCTTGGATGGTGTCGTTGTTGGCTTTGAAGAAGCCAGAATCCACGTAATCGGCCCAGTCGGGCGCGCCCGGCAGCATCAGCGACCACGTGTTGCTGACGATTCGCGTGCCCGCTCCATGCTGCCCTTCGACGATGCCATAATCGGACAGCTCGTTGATGGCCGCGATGACGGTGGACCGGTTCACGCCGAACCATTCGGCGAGCGCGCGTTGCGACGGCAGACGCGAGCCAATCGGCCAATTGCCGCTGTGCACCTGTTCGCACATGTACCCGACGATTTGTTCGGTGACGGGTTCGCCGGTGGTACGGTCCGGTTTCCAATCGATGTTCAGCGGCGCGATGCGTGCCATGACGCTCCTTCACATTGGTGGTGTCGGTATGGTTCGGCGTTTTCCGTGGTCGGCGCATCTGCTTTCTGACAGTGGACCGTCCTGCGATTGGCTGAGCCAAACATCAGCTTTTGGCTGGTTGCCTATTGTAGCAACACCTATACAATATGACACTGGTTACGTTGTTTTTCGCAGAATAGAGGTTTTTCCTGCGATTACAGAATGAGCGATTTGGTTGGTTTTGGCTGGGTTGATTACAACCAACCAAATATGTTTGGATGGATAAGAGGCGAGTATGGGATTCTTTTTCCAAGGGCTGACGTTGGGATTGGCGTATGTCGCGCCGATCGGTATGCAGAATCTGTTCGTCATCGATTCGGCGCTGACCAAGCCGCGCCGCCGTGCGCTGCTGACCGCGCTGATCGTGCTGTTTTTCGACGTGTCGTTGTCGCTGTCCTGCTTTTTCGGCATCGGCAGGCTGATGCAGGATTACGCATGGCTGAAGCTGGCCATTCTGGCGATCGGCGGCTTGGTGGTCATCCGTATCGGCGCGGGTCTGCTGTTTCCCGGCAAGGGTGGCGATGATGGCGCCGCGCAAACGCCGCAGTCGCGGACCTCGCAATCGCAGGGCTTTGCGCAACGCGTCACTTCGAAATTCGGCGGCGACAGCGAGCTGCTGCACACCATCGTCACCGCCGGTGTGGTGACGTGGTGCAATCCGCAGGCCATCATCGACGGCACGCTGATGCTCGGCGCGTTCAGCGCGACGCTTACCGTCGGTCAGTCCACGCCGTTCATCACCGGCGTGGAAACCGCGTCGGCACTGTGGTTCTTCGGCATCACCCTGCTGGTGTCGCTGTTCAGCCACAGGTTCAGCCCGCGAATCGTCACCGCGATGAACCGCGTGTGTGGCGCGGTGGTGGTGCTGTACGGCGTCAAACTACTAGCTGATTTCGTGATGGCCGTGCTGTAATCCCCGATAGCCGTCCGGTTCCGCAAAAACGTATGCCCGTCCGTGTTTTGCTGCCCGAGCTGAGTGGTTGGGTTAACAAAATGCGGACGGGCAGTGCTTTTTCAGCCGAGGAAGGCGAGCTCCTCGTCAGTGAGTTCGAGCTCGTCGACCTTCAGGGAGTCGAGGATGGTTTCGGGACGGTGCGCGCCCGGAATCACGAACATGTGGTCGCCCTTGGCCAGCTCCCAAGCCAGCACCACGCGCTGGTAGCTCACGCCATGCTTGGCGGCCACTTCGCGGAACGGGTCGAACAGATGCTCGTCGTACGGGTGGCGGTAGCCGCCGAGCGGACTCCAGCACACGAAGGCGAGACCTTCCTTCGCGCAGTATTCCAACGTGTCCTGGGTTTCCAGATGGATCGGCGAATACTGGTTCTGCACGGCAACGAGCTTGTCGCCGAGAATCTCCTGTGCGATTTTGAGCTGTTCGATGCTCACGTTGGACACACCCGCCCACTGGGCAACGCCCTGGTCGAGCAGCGCCTTGATACCTTCGCAGGACTCGTTGTACGGCACTTCCGGATCGTGGCGATGCAGGTAGAGCAGGTCGATCGAGTCGACGCCGAGCGCCTGCGCGGACTGCGTGCCGTATTCGATGAGGTGTTCCGGCTTGCCGTCGCGCGGCCAGCTCGGCTTGTCGCCATCCCACGCGCGGCGCAGACCGACCTTGGTGGCCACGGTGACTTCCTCACGCGGCCCCTTCCATGTGTCCAACGCTTCGCGGACCAGCTTTTCGCCGGTCTGTTCCTCTTCGCCCGGCGTGTAGTAGGCCCATGCCGTGTCGATGTGGCGGCAGCCGGCGTCAAGCGAGGCGTGCAGGGTTTCGATGCCGACGTCGTGGCCGCGGGTGTTTTCGATGGTCAGCGGCATTTCGCCGTGGCCGATGGCGGGGGTGGGGAGCGGGCCG
>SKEI01001897.1_pt1 | contig 10966 bp, 7 predicted proteins | sample 4826701 | NCBI WGS metagenome assembly SKEI01 (sample SAMN11008813, study PRJNA524170) | human gut metagenome | biome: Human fecal sample; material: Feces; isolation source: fecal sample from pouch patient p2, p6, p7, p14 | host: Homo sapiens | place: Israel: Tel-Aviv | collected 2016-08-31 | reverse complement strand
CCCGGCCGTGCTCCGGGCGGGCGCCCGGAGCGTACGGGGTGCCCTTGGCGTGGCCGGACGGGAAGGAACCGGTGTTCTTGCCGTACTCGACGTTGGAGGTGATCGTCAGGATGGACTGGGTCGGGACGGCGCCGCGGTAGACCGGGAGCCTCTTGACCTGGCCCATGACCGTGGAGACGACCCACTTGGCGATGTCGTCGGCGCGGTCGTCGTCGTTGCCGTAGACCGGGAACTCGCCCTCGGTGCGGTAGCCGACGATCAGGTCGTCGTCGGCGCCCTCAACGTACTCGTACTCGTGGCCTTCCAGGGTCTTCGCGTCCTTGTTGTAGATCGGGTAGACCTTGGCGTACTTGACGGCGGCGAGGGAGTCGGCGGCGATGGACAGACCGGACATGCCGCAGCCGAGGGTGCGGTACACTTCCTTGTCGTGCAGGGCCATCTCGATGGACTCGTACGCGTACTTATCGTGCATGTAGTGGATGATGTTCAGGGCCATGACGTAGGTCTCGGACAGCCATTCGAGGGCCTTCTCGTAGTTGTTCTTGACCTTCTCGTAATCGAGGGTGCCGTCGGCCTCCGGGGTAATCGGCTCGATCACGCCCTTGTCGATGACCTGCATGCCGGTCATCTCGTCGCGGCCGCCGTTGATGGCGTACAGCAGGGCCTTGGCGGAGTTCACGCGGGCGGCGAAGAACTGCATCTGCTTGCCCACGCGCATCGGGGAGACGCAGCATGCGATGGCAGCGTCGTCGCCCCAGTGGCTACGAATTTCCTTGTCGGACTCGTACTGGATGGCCGAGGTGTCGATGGAGATCTTGGCGCAGAAGCGCTTGTAGGCCTCAGGCAGCTTCGGATCCCAGAAGATGGTGATGTTCGGCTCGGGGCCAGGTCCGAGGTGCTCGAGGGTCAGGGTGTTGAGCAGACGGAACGAGGTCTTGGTGACCATCGAACGGCCGTCATCGCCGAAGCCGGCGTCGGACCAGGTCGCCCAGTACGGGTCGCCGGAGAAGATCGAATCGTAGTCCTTGGTACGCAGGAAGCGCACGATGCGCAGCTTCATGACGATGTTGTCGATGAGCTCCTGGGCGTCGGTCTCGGTGATCTTGCCGGCCTGGAGGTCGCGCTCGATGTAGCAGTCGAGGAAGGCGGAGTTGCGGCCGAAGGACATGGCGGCGCCGTCCTGGGACTTGATGGAGGCCAGGTAGCCCATGTAGGTCCACTGCACGGCTTCCTGCGCGGTCTGGGCCGGGCGGGACAGGTCGAGGCCGTACTCGTTGCCGAGGTTGATGAGCTTCTTCAGAGCCTTGATCTGCTCGTCGTGCTCCTCACGGAAGCGGATCCAGTGCTCGATCTCCGGCTCGGTGAAGTCGTTGCGGTACGGCACGGAGTCCTTGTCGCGCTTCTTGAAGGCGATGAGCTTGTTCACGCCGTACAGGGCGACGCGGCGGTAGTCGCCGATGATGCGGCCACGGCCGTAGGCGTCCGGCAGACCGGTGAGGATCTTGTTGTGGCGGGCGACCTTGATCTGCTTGGTGTACACGCCGAAGACGCCGTCGTTGTGGGTCTTGCGGTACTTGGTGAAGATCTTCTTGATCTCCGGATCCGGTTCCTTGCCGGCTTCCTTGATGGCCTGCTCGACCATGCGCCAGCCACCGTTCGGCATCATCGCGCGCTTGCAGGGAACGTCGGTCTGGAGGCCAACGACCACGTTATCGACTTCCGGGGAGTCGATGTAGCCGGCCGGGAAGGCGTCGACGTCGGCCGGGGTATGGGTGTCCACGTCGTAGACGCGCTGCTTGCGCTCCACGGCCAGGTAGTTGTCGTCGAGGTACTTCCACAGGTGCTTGGTCTTCTCGGTGGCAGGAGCCAGGAATGTCTCGTCGCCCTCGTACGGGGTGTAGTTCTTCTGGATGAAGTCGCGGACGTCAATATCCTTCTGCCAGTTGCCCTCGGTGAAGCCGGCCCACGCCTTGGCGTCGAGCTCCTCCTGGGAGACAGCTGCATTTTCCACTGCGGTCATGTCACTCCTTAAATGGGGTTGTAGGTTTCGCATCTTCACGGAACCCTTGGTTCAACAGTGTAGTTGGCACTTGCTTGAGAAAAGCTGAAATTGGGAGTGAGCTATCTCACATTGTTTCTGTGAACGCTACCATTCCAATGGCTTCTAGATATTGATGGGACTATTGCACGTCTCCAGATATGGGAAACCGCTCATACTGTGATGTTCGTATGAGCGGTTCGGTCTTGAGATTGACAGCAGAACCGTATCCGTCAGTTTTCGACCGTCAATCCTCGGGGCGAGCCTGTGCGGGTTTCACGCCGTAGTTCTTCCAGCGCCGGTTCTCCTCCTCCCATCTGGCATTGCGGTCCACCACGATGTCCCACGCATGTTCGGCGTCTTCCTTGGTCTTGTACGGACCCATGCGCTGTTCGATCGGTGAGACCATGCCCAACTCGGCCTGCTTCTTGACGGTGTTGAAATACCACTGCTTCTTGTTATCGTCTGTCATTGGTACCTCCTCAACGGTATTACTTGCTCCCGCTGGCGAGAGCAATATATGTTTATTCCCTGAATGCGTTGGTGACGGGCAGTCGGCGGTCGCGGCCGAACGCGAGGGCCGTGACCTTCGGTCCCAGCGGGTATTGGCGGCGCTTCCATTCGGCGCGGTCCACCAATCGCATCACGGTGTCTACGGTGACCTGGTCGAAGCCGTCGGCTAACAGGTCGGCGCGGCCGTGCGCGTGCTCGATGTATGCGGCGAGCACCTTGTCGAGCAGCGCGTATTCGGGCAGGGAGTCGGAGTCCTTCTGCCCGGGGCGCAACTCGGCCGAGGGTGCCTTCTCGATGGAGGAGACCGGAATCATCACGCCGTCCTTCAACGGGATGCCGGTGTTGCCGTCCTCGTTGCCCACGATCTTGAGACCGCCGATGCCGACGCCTGCGGCCGCGGCCTTGTTACGCCAACGGCTGATCTCCCAGACACGGGTCTTGAGCAGGTCCTTGATGGGTGCGTAGCCGCCTACCGCATCGCCGTAGATGGTCGAGTAGCCGCAGGCGAGCTCTGACTTGTTGCCGGTGGCCACGGCGAGCAGACCGCGCGAATTGGAGCTGGCCATCACGATCACACCGCGGATGCGGGCCTGCAGGTTCTCGGCGGAGACGCCATCAAGGTCAAGTTGCTGTTGGTAGGCGTTGAACAATGGCTCAATGGGCTGGACCTCGTAATGGGCGCCAATGTTGGAGGCCAAATCGGCGGCGTCGTCTTTGGAACCGTCGGAGGAGTACATGGAGGGCATGGAGATGCCCCAGACGTTCTCGCCGCCGCATGCGTCGGCCGCCATGGCGGCTACCAGTGCGGAGTCGATGCCTCCTGAGAGGCCCAGCGTCACGCCGGTGAAGTGGTTCTTGGCCATGTAGTCCTTGAGGCCGAGCACGCAGGCGGTGTATACCTCTTCGTCCGGGTCGAGTTCCGGAACGATCTCGGCCTTGGCCTGATGTTCGGCGGCGGAATCGAAGTCCCAGAACGTCAGGTTTTCCATGAACATCGGGCTGCGTTCGATAAGCGTGCCGTCGGCGTCGACCACGAAGCTGCCGCCGTCGAAGACGAGGTCGTCTTGACCGCCGACCTGATTCAGGTAGATGACCGGGGCGTTAACCTCGGCGGCACGACGCTGGGCGAGCTCGAAACGGGTGTTGGTCTTGCCTTCCTCATACGGCGAGCCGTTGATGGTGAGCAGCAGGTCGATGTTCTTGGTGGCCAGGTCGGCCACCGGGCCGCCGTCCTGCCAGATGTCCTCGCAGATGGCCACGCCAATGGTGGCGCCGTCCACGTCGAGGGTCACGGAGCGGTCGCCGGCGGAGAAGATGCGGAATTCGTCGAACACGCCGTAGTTGGGCAGGAAGTGCTTGTCGTAGCCAGCCCAGACCACGCCTTGGTGCAAGACCACCAGTCGGTTGCGCGGCTTGGAGGTCTTGCGGTCGGTGCCCACGGTGCCGACCACCACGAACAGATCGCCGAGGCCGTCGTCGTTGAGCTGGGTGGCGAGTTCGTTGGCCTTGTCCCATGCGGCTTGGCGGAAGGTGCGGCGCAGGGCCAGATCCTCGATGGGGTATCCGGTGAGGGTCATTTCCGGGAAAACAACCACTTGGGCGTTTCCTGCGGCGGCTTTACGGGAGTAGTCGAGCACCTTGGCGGCGTTGGCGTCAAGCGCGCCGACGCAGGTGTCGATCTGGGCGAGTGCGAAGCGAAGCTGTGTCATAGATTCTTAGTGTAGCCGCGTATGACGTCGGATTGCCTGTTCTTCCGGCTTGGCGTCATTCATTAGGTCGTTTTTGCGTTCATTAGGTCACTGCAATGCGATATCAGTCGTTGCAATGGCGCGATTCCAACAACCAGTATCGCCGTTCACCGACCTAATGGACGATGAATCGACCTAATGAACGAATGCCACTCCCCTCAGTCAGCTTCGCTGATAGCTCGTCCTGCACTTATGGACGGGCGAGGCCCGCGCATATCTGGTTCGGCTGTCGCCTCACCTTCGGCTACAGACAGCCCACTGGGCTGTCTGCCTAACGCCTCAGCCTCCGGAGGCGAGCCAGAAAAGGATTTACTTCAGCTCGTTGAGCACGCGCAGAGCGGTGTTGACGTAGAAGTTGACGAAGGTGGGAATGGATTCGTCGAGACCCACGAAATGCGGGCTATGCCAGTCGGCGCAACCTTCCTGGCCGTTTGACCCGACGAACGCGAACACCGGCAACGTCACCTTGGCGAATTCGCAGAAGTCCTCCCCCGCCATCGACTGACGTATCGGTTCGAGCTGCGCGTAGTCGTTGACATCCGCCGCCACGGCCTTGGCGAGACCTGGATCGGAGACCAGCGGGTCTTGAAAGTCATCCCAGACCACGTCGGCGCTGATGCCGTATGCCTCGGCGGTGTGTTCCACCACTTCCTTGAATCGGCGGCCGACCAGATTGCCATCCGACTTGTGGAAATAGCGCACAGTCCCTTGGAATCCGGCTTCGGCGGGCACCACGTTCCACACATGGCCGCCGTGCACTTCGGTAACGGACAGCACCAGCGGGTGGAAGGGCGTGACGTTGCGGCTCACGATGGTCTGCAGGCTCAGAATAATACTGGCGAGCGCTTCGATGGGCCCGGTGCCCTTGTACGGGTAACCGGCGTGGGTGCCTTGGGCGTGGAGGGTCACGCGGAATTTCACGCAGCCGGCCATCATCGGCTCAACGCCGATGGCCAGCTGGCCGGGCGCATAGTTGGGGTTGTTGTGCGTGCCGATAATGGCTTCGACGTCATCCACGAGTCCGGCGTCGATCATGGCGCGAGCGCCTTGGCCGGTCTCCTCACTCGGCTGGAACAGAATCTTGATCGAGCCGGCGAACTTGTCACGGTGCTCGGCGAGCCAGAAGGCGGCACCGAGCAGACCGGTCATGTGCAGGTCGTGGCCGCAGCCGTGCATCACGCCTTCATTGACGGAGCTGAACTCCAGTCCGGAGTCTTCCACGATGGGCAGGCCGTCGATGTCAGCGCGCAGCCCGATACGCGGCCCGGGACCGGCCTCGCCCTGAATGAGCCCCACAACACCAGTCTCCAGCGGGTTGTGCAGGATCTCGATGCCGTGCGCCTTGAGCTGGTCGGTCAGATAGATGCTGGTGCCGAATTCACGGAAACTACGCTCCGGATGGGCGTGCAGGTAGTGGCGGATAGTGATGAGTTCGTGGTCGATGTCGATATGTTCACTCATGGTTCCCGATTCTAGTAGCGCGAAGAATATATTGCGGCCCTCGCTCCATATTGGCGAGGGCCGCGATCTATGGGGTCAGTATGCCTTGTTATTGCTGGCGTTTGAGCAGTCGTTTGGCGATGGCGTTGGCGATGCCCTGCACCACCTGGACCAGTACGATCATGATGATCACGGCCGTCCAGGTGACGGTCTGGTCGAACTTCTGGTAGCCGTAGGCGATGGCGAAGTTACCGAGACCGCCACCGCCGATGTAGCCGGCCATGGCAGACATGTCGAGCACGCCAATGAACAGGAAGGCGTAGGCCAGGATCAGCGGTGCCAGGGCTTCGGGGATGAGCACGGTGCGGATGATGGTGAGCTTGCCGGCACCCATCGAACGCGCGGCCTCGATTACTCCCGGGTCGACCGGCACGAGATTCTGTTCGACCAGACGCGAGGTGGCGAAGGTGCACATCACCACCATCGGGAAGATGGCGGCCACGGTGCCGATGGACGTGCCGACCACGACGATGGTGAGCGGCTGCATGGCTGCCAGGAAGATGATGAACGGAATCGGGCGCACGATGTTGACGATGATGTCAAGGATGCGGTAGACGACCGCGTTCTCGAACAGGTTGCCGGGGCGGGTGCCATAGAGCACCACGCCGAGGATCAGGCCGAGGAATCCGCCGATGACGAGGGTGACGAGCACCATGGTCAGGGTCTGGCCAATGGATTCGAACAGTAGTGGACGCAGCACGTTCCAGTCGCTATGCGGGTTGGCGAGGATGATCATGCGTTGGCTCCTTCATGTGCGGCGGCGGACGCGGCGGGCGCGGTGGCAGTATCGGCCGCCAGTGGGTCATGGGCGCGGTCTTCGGCGTAGGAGGCATGTCCGGCGACTGCGTCGGCGTAGGCCACAGGCTTTGCGGCGGTGCCGAAGTCGATGACGTCGCTATTGGCGGCGAGCTCGCGCAGGAATTCGTCCACATGCCAGCCGGGCCCGTTGAATTCGTAGGTGATGGCACCGATGGCGGTCCCCTTGACCGTGTCGATGCCGCCGTAGAGCAGGCTGGATTCGACGCCGTATTTGGCGATGAGTTCGGAGATATTCTGTCCGGATGCCTTGAGTTCATGGCCTTGGGTGCCGGAAACGTCCTTTTGGCGGATAAGCACGGTGACAATGCGGCCCGACCATTCGTGATGCAATCGCTCGACCCGGTCTTCCTCGGGCAGGCCAGACAATGCGGTGGCAATGAATCGCTTGGTCACCGGCTGCTGGGGTGCAGCGAACACATCGTATACGTCGCCGGATTCGCCCACGCGTCCGGCGCTCATTACGGCCACGCGGCCGGCAATCTGCTGGACCACGTTCATCTGATGGGTGATAAGCACAATGGTGATGCCGAATTCCTCGTTCACACGCTTGAGCAAGGCCAGCACTTCGGTGGTGGTTTCCGGGTCGAGCGCGCTGGTGGCTTCGTCGGCGAGCAGAAGCTCCGGATTAGTGGCCAGTGCGCGGGCGATGCCGACGCGCTGCTTCTGGCCGCCGGACAGCTGCGAAGGGTATTTGTTTGCGTGCTCACTGAGGCCCACGAATTCAAGGAGTTCGTTGACACGACGATCCTGATAGTCCTTGCGCCAGTGATCGAGTTGCAGTGGGTAGGCGATGTTCTGGGCCACGGTTTTGGTGGAGAACAGGTTGAACTGCTGGAAAATCATGCCGATTTTCTGGCGGATGGGCCGCAGCTTGGTCTCACTCAGAGAGGTGATATCAGTACCAAGCACGGTCACAGTGCCGGAGGTGGGTCGTTCGAGCGCGTTGATAAGCCGGACCAGTGTGGATTTGCCTGCACCGGAATAGCCGATGATGCCGAAGATGTCACCGCGATCGATGGTCAGGCTGACGTCATCCACGGCTCGTGCGATGTTCGCGCCGCGTCCGCGTGTTTTGAATTCCTTCACGACATGGTCGAAGGTGATGATGGGGTCGCTCATAGTGCTCCCTGATGCTGGTTGTTGGTGTCCGGTCACGGAAGCGGAGCGAATCCCGATTGTTGGCTCGGGTACTCGCTCCGCGTGGTGGTAATGGCTATGGACAGGCTAGTCGTGCGCTCGTATCAGCCGCGGCTCACTGCTGGGCCTTGGCATCCTTCTCAATGTCGGACAGGAAGCCTTGCAGCTCGCTGGCGCTGAACTTGTCGGCGAACACCGCGGTACCGCCGGAGTTCTCCTGCAGGGCGTCGAGCACATCCTTCTGCTGGTAGATGGAAACGAGCTTCTTGTAGGTCTCGTTGTTCACGTCCGCCTTGCGGGCCACCCACACGTTGATGTAGGGGCGAGCCTCTTCGGATTCGGCGTCATCCTGGTAGATGGCGTCCTTCGGGTCGAGACCGGCATCGGCCACGTAGTCGTTGTTGATCACACCAGCGGCGATGGTCGGGTCCTTCAGGGTGGTGGCCACCTGTTCGGCCTTGAGCGGGGTGACCTTGACCTTGCTCTTGGCTTCGTCGATGTAGGCCGGGGTGGAGAAGGCGGTCCAGTCGCCCTTGAGCGTCACGAGACCGGCGGCCTTGAGCACGCCGATAGCGCGGGCCTGGTTGGTTTCGTCGTTCGGAATGGTGACGGTGTCGCCCTGCTTCAGGTCCTTGATGTCCTTGACCTTGGTGGAGTACACGCCGAGCGGGTAGATGGCGGTGCCGCCGATGGGCTGCAGGTCCTTCTTGTTGCTCACGTTGTAGTTGGCCAAGTAGAGCAGGTGCTGGAATTCGTTGAGGTCCAGCTCGCCGGAGTCAAGGGCCGGGTTTTCGGAGGTGTAGTCCTGGAAGTCGACGATGTCGACGTAGATGCCGGCCTTCTCGGCGTCCTGCTTGAACTTGACCCATTCGGGGTTGGTAGCGCCGACCACGCCGATCTTGACCGGGTTGCCCTTGCTGCCCTTGGCGGACGACTCGTTGGCACCGGCAAACGCGCGGTAGCCGAAGAACGCGGCCACGGCGATAATCGCCACGACCACGATGGTGATGATGACGTTGCGGGCGGTGTGGTTCACACGCACCGGCTCGTTATTGTTAGGAGCGGCCGGGGTTGCCGGCTGGGTTGCTGCTGTCATTGGATTTCCTCTCTCCAAAATTGATGTCGGGTAACACCATAACGCGCTTGAACCGCGAAAGTGACGGAAAATGGCCGATTGCCATATAGGTGTCTTTTATGGCGCGCATGCAATGTCCGGGATTCGTGCGTTTGATAACCCGCTATAGGCGTGCCGAACACGCCGGAAAGCACGTCGAGAGGGGCTTTGACAATGGAAGCTATGACTACCGATACTGCCAATGCCGATATCCGAGCCGTATTCTTCGATATCGATGGCACGCTCACCAGTTTCACGACCCATACGGTGCCGGATTCCACAATCGAGGCGATTCACCGGCTGCAGGCCGCAGGCGTCAAGGTGCTGATTTGCACGGGCCGCGCGCCTTCACAGATGCACGTGGTGCTGGATACCATGCCGGTGACGTTCGATGGCGTGGTGGCGTTCAATGGGCAGTATTGTTTTGATGACACCGGCTTCTTTGCCTCGCAGGCCTTGGATACTGCTGATATTGAGGTGATTCTCGACTGGCTGGACCGTCACCCCGATGTGGTGTGCAATTTCGGCGAGAAGGATTACGTGTACTTCAACCAGTCCAATGATCTGCTTCGCGCCACGTGGAGCAAACTGGGCAAAACCGCACCGACCCGGTATTTCGAGGACCCGCGCACCCGCGCGCTGGATCATGAGACTTTCCAGATCAGTCCCTTTGTCGGGCCCGAGCTGGAGGCCGAACTGGTGGGACTGTGCAGCAATGTGCGCGGGGTGCGTTGGCATCCGGATTTCACGGATCTGATTCCGGCCGATGGCGGCAAGCCGCGCGGCATCCAGCGGTTCATGGCGCATTACGGCATCACGCGCGAGCAGACCATGGCCTTCGGCGATGGCGGCAATGACACGGATATGCTCGCCTACGCCGGCATCGGGGTCGCGATGGGCAATGCGACCGCCGAGCCCAAGGCCGCCGCCGACTACATCACTGACGATGTGGACCACGACGGTGTGCGCAATGCCCTGCTGCATTTCAGGGTGCTACGCGATTAAAACATCACAACAGTTCGCTTTGTTCTGCCCCGCCGTGACAGGGCTTATGAATAAGCAAAGGGCTCGGGACGAATCCCGAGCCCTTTGGTGTTAGCGAACTAACAACACCGTGGAGGTGTTATCACTCGTTGTCGCCAGCGGTAGCGGCGGTAGCGGTGACGGCACCCTTCTTGTCGGTGTTCACGCCGGAGTACACCCAGTCGGTGTAGTCCGGGTGGTCGTAGCCGTTGTCGACGGCGAACTGGAAGGCCTCATCACGGAACTTCTCGAGCTCGTCGATCTTGTCGGCGTACTTGTCGGCGTCGATCATGCGCAGAGCCTCAGCGGTCAGCTCGTAGCGGTCGATGCGGTTGACACGAACCATGTCGTACGGGGTGGTGGTGGAGCCCTCCTCCTCGTAGCCGTGGACGTTGAAGTTGTCGTGGTTCGGACGGTCGTAGATCAGGCCACGCACGTCGTGAGCGTAGGAGTGGTACGCGAACAGCACCGGCTTGTCGGCGGTGAAGATGTCGGCGAACTCCTCGTCGGTCAGAGCCTCGTCGTTCTCCTTGGCGGACTGCAGGGAGAGCAGGTCGGCAACGTTCACAACCTTGAACTTGACGCCCAGTTCCTTCAGCGTGTCGGAAGCAGCCATGATCTCCTGAGTCGGGACATCGCCGGCGGCGGCAAGCACGACCTCGGCCTCATCGTTGTTCTTGGCGGTGGAAGCCCAATCCCAAGCGGCGGCACCCTTCTCGAGCTCGGCACGAGCCTCGTCCAGGGTCAGCCAGGTGGCAGCAGGCTGCTTACCAGCGATGATGGCGTTGATCTTGTTGGTGGACTTGTAGCACTTCTCGGCGATGGCCAGCAGCATGTTCGCATCGGTGGCGAAGTAGATGCCGATGACGTGGTCGTTGTGGAAGCACTTGTTCAGCAGGACGGAGGTGACACCCGGATCCTGGTGGGAGAAGCCGTTGTGGTCCTGACGCCAAACATGGGAGGAGACCAGCAGGTTCATGGAGGCGATCGGCTTGCGCCACGGAATCTCGCGGACGGTAGCCTCAAGCCACTTGGCGTGCTGGTTCAGCAGGGCGTCGATCCCGTGGACGAAGG
>SKEI01001894.1_pt1 | contig 10977 bp, 8 predicted proteins | sample 4826701 | NCBI WGS metagenome assembly SKEI01 (sample SAMN11008813, study PRJNA524170) | human gut metagenome | biome: Human fecal sample; material: Feces; isolation source: fecal sample from pouch patient p2, p6, p7, p14 | host: Homo sapiens | place: Israel: Tel-Aviv | collected 2016-08-31 | reverse complement strand
CGGCAGTACCCGCATCAAGTCCTCGGTCGAAGCTCGTCGCTCCCTCTCAGCCTTTCGGCTCCCGTTCGGTTGTGCCCTCATCTTCCCGCACCCGCCCGACAACCCGCTCCGCGCTGTTTTGTGCAAGAATGGGTGGCGGATTTTGTAGCGACGGATGTGGCGACGGAAGGGAGACGGTTATGACGACCGCACGAAACATGGGCGAATTGGCGGGATTTGCGATTCCACGGCTCGGCATGGGCACGATGGCGTTGGCGATTGAGGGCCGCCCGGACCGCGATACGGCGATCCGCACGATTCACGCCGGCTTGGACGCGAGCGTGCGATATCTGGACACCGCCTGGTCGTATTACCTGCCAAGCCAACCCGGCACCGGCACCGCCGAAGACCTGGGCTACGGCGAAAAAATGGTGCGCGACGCGCTCGCCAGCTGGGACGGTCCGCGCGACGAAGTGCTGATTGCAACCAAAACCGGCTATCGCCGCACCATGGAGGCGCCGAACGTTGCCGAAAACGAGCCGGAACGCCAGCATTTGCAGGCTGTGGGCAGCCAGTACGGGTGGATGGCGGATTCGCGGCCGGAAACGATGATCTGCGACGCGAAGGAGTCGGCCGCGCGCCTCGGCGTGGAGGCGCTGGACCTGCTGTACTCGCACGGACCGGACCCGGAAGTGGCTTATGAGGACCAGGTCGGCGCGCTGAAGCAGCTGCTTGACGAGGGCGTGATCCGGTACGCGGGCATTTCCCGCGTGGACAACGCGCAGATCGACATCGCCCGCGAGATTCTCGGCGACAAGCTGATCGCCGTGCAGAACCAGTTCTCGCCCTCGCACCCCGACCCTGAGCATACGATGGAGCACTGCGCGGAACTTGGACTCGCGTTCGTGTGCTGGAGCCCCCTCGGCGGCTTCCTCGACGCGTTCGACCAGCGCGCGTACGACCCGTTCCGCACGGTCGCCGGCAACCACGGCTGCTCCTACCAGCGCGTGGTGCTCGCCTGGGAACTGAGCCGCTACGAGCGGTTGTTCACCATCCCCAGCGCCCGCAATCCGCAGGAAATCAACGATTCCTTCGCCGCCACCGAACTGACGCTCACGCAGGATGAGCTGGCGATGCTGAACGCCTCCGTCGACGCCCGTCGCGGCTGAATTCCGCGCAATACGTACGATTGGCCGCGCCCGATTCCGCACAATAATCGCGATTCTGGCCGCGGCCTTTTTCGTGCCTTCTGTAGCTTGCTCGCTGCAAAATCGCCCTGGGAATAACTTACACTGTAAAATGTTTACACTGTAAGATATTATGACGGCGATTGCGACGGAAGGAGGTGCCGCGTGGGCTTTGAAGAGGAACTGTTCCACGAATTGGCGACCAACACATGGGACAAACGCTCGCGCATGCAGCAGGAGATGGTGAAAGGCGCGAAGGGCGAACCCTTCGCCGTGCAGGAACTCTATAGGAAAGGCCCGCTGACGCCATCGCAGCTCGCCTCTTCAATGAAAACCACCACCGGACGCGTGTCCACACTGCTGTCCGCGTTGGAGAAAAAAGGCCAGATCACACGCGAATCCGACCCCGACGATCGCCGTGTGGTGCACGTGAACCTCACCGAAGCGGGCAGGGAACGCGCCGAACGGCAGCGCGAAAGCATGCGCGAGGCGATCTGCTGGATCTTCTCGCAGATGGGGGAGCGCCGCGCGCGCGAATTCGTTGAGCTCACCGAGGAATTCACCACGTACATGTCGCTGTGCATGCCCGGCAAACCGCGCCCCACGGCGGACGAGGTCAAAGCCGCGTTCTCAGGAAACGCACAGGAAGACGCGTAGTATCTTACGCTGTAAATAATTCACAGTGTAAGTAATCGCAATCCAGTAATCGCAAAAACCGCGAAAAATCGCAAAAACTAATCGTAAGAAAACAAGCAAAACACAAAACAAGAGAAGGAACCAAGCATGCTTCGCATCGTACGATACCTCTCCAAAGCGGAGATCGGTCAGATGCTCGTCGCGCTGGTCAGCATCGTCGGTCAGATTTGGCTTGACCTGACCCTGCCGGACTACATGGCCGACATCACGCAGCTCGTCGAAACCCCCGGCAGTGAAATGCACGACATCTGGGTGGCCGGCGGCAAAATGCTGCTCGTCTCGCTCGGCTCGGCGGCCTGCGCGGTCGTCACCGGCTTCATCGCCGCGCGCGTGGGCGCCTCGTTCAGCCAGCGCCTGCGTTCGCTTGAATTCAACAAGGTGGAAAGCTTCGGACCGGCGGAAATGAACCGTTTCTCCACCGCGTCGCTCATCACCCGCTCCACGAACGACATCACGCAGATCCAGATGTTCATCACCATGGGCCTCATGATGATCGTCAAAGCGCCGATCATGGCCGTGTGGGCCGTGTGCAAGATCGCAGGAAAGGGCTTCGATTGGACGCTCGCAACCGGCATCGCCGTGGCCATCCTGCTGGTGGTCATCGCCGTGATCATGAGCTTCGTCATGCCGAAGTTCAAGGCCATGCAGCGCCTGACCGACAACATCAACCTCGTGGCGCGCGAGAACCTCACCGGCCTGCGCGTGGTGCGCGCGTACAACGCCGAGGACTATCAGGAAGCCAAGTTCACCGAAGCCAACAAGGAACTCACCGAAACCCAGCTGTTCACCAACCGCGCCATGGCCATCATGATGCCGTTGATGAACACCATCATGAACGGCCTGATGCTCGCCGTCTACTGGATCGGCGCGTACCTCATCGACGCTGCCGACGCCGTCGACAAGCTCACCACCTTCTCCAACATGGTGGTGTTCTCCAGCTACTCCATCCAGGTCATCATGAGCTTCCTGCTGCTGAGCATGGTGTTCGTGCTCTGGCCGCGAGCCGACGTGTCCGCGCAGCGCGTGCTCGAAGTCATCGACACCGAGCCGATGGTCGCCGACGGCACGCAGGACGCGGGCAAGCCGGGCGAGGAAGGCGAAATCGAATTCCGCAATGTGAGCTTCGCCTACCCCGACTCGCGTCACGCCATGCTCGAAGGCGTCAATTTCAAGGCGAAGAAGGGTCAGACGGTGGCGTTCATCGGCTCGACCGGCTCCGGCAAATCGTCCCTCATCAACCTCGTGCCGCGTTTCTACGACGCCACGCAAGGCGAGGTGCTCGTCGACGGCGTCAACGTGCGCGACTACAAGCTGCAGGCGTTGCGCGACAAGATCGGCTACGTGCCGCAGCAGTCGTTCCTGTTCAAGGGAACGATCGCCAGCAACGTCGCGTACGGAGATACGGACCGCGACGACGACACCGTGCGCCGCGCATGCGACGTCGCGCAGGCGACGGAATTCATCGACAAAAAGCAGAAGAAGTACGATTCTGGCATTTCGCAGGGCGGTTCCAACGTTTCGGGCGGGCAGAAGCAGCGTCTGTCGATCGCACGCGCCGTCTACCGTCATCCGGAAATCCTGATCTTCGACGATTCCTTCTCCGCGCTCGACTTCAAAACCGACCGTGCCGTACGTGACGCGCTCGAAAAGGAAGCGAAGGATTCCACGAAACTCATCGTCGCGCAGCGCATCGGCACCATCATGAATGCCGACCGCATCATCGTGCTCGACGACGGCAAAGTGGTCGGCCAGGGCACGCACGAGGAACTGCTCGACACGTGCGAAGTGTATCGGCAGATCGCCGAATCGCAGTTGAGCGAAGACGAACTGAAGCGCTGAAAGGGGGAGACATGCCAAGAGGAATGGGACGCGGCCGTGGGGCCGTGGAAAAGCCGAAGGACTTCGGCGGAGTGATGAAGAAGCTCGTGAAATTCTGCAGCCGGTACATTCCGGTGATGATTTTCGCGCTGGTTCTGGGCGCTGCCGGCACGGTGTGCCAGATCATCGGCCCGGACAAGCTCAAGGACATGACCAACGAGATCACGAAGGGTCTGCCGGCCATGGTGCACGGCAAGCCCGTCATGAATTCGATCGACATGGACGCGGTGTCGCGCATCGCATGGCTGCTCGTCGCGCTGTACGTCGGGTACGCGCTGCTGAGCTACCTGCAAAGCTGGCTGATGGCCAACGTCACGCAACGCACCGCACAGCAGCTACGTGAGGCGATCAGCCAGAAAATCAATCGCCTGCCGCTGAAATATTTCGACAAAGTCAGCTACGGCGACGTGCTGAGCCGCATCACCAACGACGTCGACGCGATCGGACAGACGCTCGGCCAGTCGGTCGGCTCGCTCATCACATCGGTCACGCTGTTCTTCGGCGCGCTCATCATGATGTTCTACAACAACGTGACCATGACGCTGTGCGCCATCGGCTCCGCGCTGCTCGGCCTGATCATCATGGGCGTGATCATGAAGGTGTCGCAGAAGTACTTCACCCGCCAGCAGGTGGCGCTCGGCGACGTCAACGGCCACGTCGAGGAAATGTACACCGGCCACACCGTGGTCAAGGCATACTGCGGCGAGGAACGCTCCATCGAGCAGTTCGAGAAGTACAACAACGACCTGTACGTGTCCGGCTGGAAGAGCCAGTTCCTGTCCGGCCTGATGATGCCGATCATGAACTTCGTCGGCAACTTCGGCTACGTGGTGGTGTGCGTGGTCGGCGCGGCGCTCGCCATGGACGGCAAGATCGAATTCGGCGTGATCGTGGCGTTCATGATGTACATCCGCCTGTTCACGCAGCCGCTGTCCCAGTTCGCGCAGGCGTTCCAGAACCTGCAGCGCTGCGCGGCCGCATCCGAACGCGTCTTCGGCTTCCTTGAGGAACCGGAACTGTCCGACGAAACCGGCAAGCAGGCGCTGCTGGGCGTAGGCGCGGACGGCAAGCCGCAGCCGGTGCGCGGCGACGTGGAATTCAGCCACGTGCGCTTCGGCTACGACGCGGACAAGACCATCATCAACGACTTCTCCGCGTCCGTGAAGGCCGGCCAGAAGGTGGCTATCGTCGGCCCGACCGGCGCCGGCAAGACCACCATGGTCAACCTGCTGATGCGCTTCTACGAGATTTCCGGTGGCACGATTTCGATTGACGGCATCGACACCAAGTCCGTACCGCGTTGGAACGTGCACGACCAGTTCTCCATGGTGCTGCAGGACACGTGGGTGTTCCGTGGAACAGTGCGTGAAAACATCGCGTATTCGAAGAAGGACGTCACCGACGAGCAGATCGTGGCCGCATGCAAGGCCGTCGGTCTGCACCACTACATCATGTCGTTGCCGAACGGCTACGACACCGTGCTCGACGACAAGGCGTCGCTTTCCCAGGGCCAGCGCCAGCTGCTGACGATCGCGCGAGCGATGGTGGAGGACGCGCCGATCCTGATCCTCGACGAGGCCACCTCGTCTGTCGACACCCGTACCGAAGAGCTGATCCAGAAGGCGATGGCCGCGCTGACCGTGGGCCGCACGAGCTTCGTGATCGCGCACCGCCTGTCCACCATCCGCGACGCCGACATGATCCTGGTGATGAACGGCGGCGACATCGTGGAACGCGGCACGCACGAGGAACTGCTCGCCAAGGGCGGCTTCTACGCCGACATCTACAACAGCCAGTTCACGCTGGCCGAGTGAGGTTGGTGTGCTGACTCGCTAAAAAATCCGGAGGGACCACCCCTCCGGATTTTTGCGTTTTGGCTTCGGCATTTTTATTGTGTTGCGCTGACGGGACGGCGGATTTACCATTGAGGTGACTGACGTCAATCGATTGACGTATTTGAAAATCACAAAGAAAGTGGGCAGTCATGAAAAGCATCGAAATCGGCAAATCGGCAGTGGTCGCATCGCAGGCGGCGCTCGGCGTGATGCGCATGGACGCGCTGGATGCGGACGCTGCGGCAGAAGTCGTGCGTACGGCCGCCGAGCATGGAGTCAACTTCTTCGACACGGCGGACATCTACGGATTCAACGTCAACCACGACCATGCCAGCTCGCGTGTGCTCGGCCGCGCGTGGAAGGACGCCGGGCTCAAGCGCGAGGACATCTTCCTGCAGACGAAGTTCGGTATCAACATCGACTTCAGCGCCCCGAACAACGTGCACGCCACCCGCTACGACTTCTCCGCGAAGCACCTCATCACGCGACTCGACGAGGAACTGGAAGCGCTCGGCACTGACTACGTGGACTTCGCGCTCCTGCACAGGCCCGACACCCTGATGGAGGCCGAAGAAATCGTCGAAGCGTTCACCACCCTGCACAAGGCGGGCAAAGTGCGCCACTTCGGCGTGAGCAACGTGAACCCGTGGCAGGCGGAACTGCTGCAGTCCTGGCTCGGCGACGACCCGGCCATGAGGCTCGAGGCGAGCCAGCTGCAGTTCGGCCTGATGCACGCGCAGATGGTCAGCGACGAGCTGATGACCAACTCCGGCGCCGAAGGCATGGTCGTGGCCAACCATTCGGACGGCCTGCTGTCCTACTCGCGACTGCGCCACATGACCATCCAGGCGTGGAGCCCGTTCCAGTCCGGCACGGAATACGGCCCGTTCGTAGGCAACGAGCACTTCCCGGAGTTGAACAAGGCGCTGGACGAAAAGGCCGCCAAGTACGGTGTGAGCGCCAACGCCATCGCCACCGCATGGGTGCTCAGGCATCCGGCGAAGATCCAGATCGTGCTCGGCTCGATGAACCCCACCCGGCTGGGCGAAATGCTCGACGGCGCGGACATCGACCTCGACAAGCAGGATTGGTGGGACCTGTACGTGGCCGCCGGCAACCTCATTCCGTGAACCGACGAAGCTGCTGACTGAATGGGTCTTGGTTCCAAAGCCGTGAAAGCTTTGGAACCATCCTTATGCCAGACGCGCAGAGCCTAACCGGACTCTACCGGGGGTAATCCGCGTGTTTGGCTTTTTTGTTTGCGTTTGTGTTTGTACGGGTGCGGCTGGTGCGGTGGGCTACGTGGTAGGTGCGGCGGATTGGAAAAAATGACCGGGGAAGTTGGTGCTGACGGTGGCGTGACGGTCGGCGTCCAGCACGGCACAATCGAAAGTGAAAACGTGACTCAGCTCGTTCGAATCGGCAACGAACAATGAGGTAGCCAAGCCGTCCGCCATCGCAGTCGGGAAGCCGGCTAAAGTGGGGGCGGAATCAGATGTTGTATTTTCGGAATTCATGCCGGTTGCCGGATTGAAGTGCCGGAAGTTCCAACCTGAAATTCGCGGTTGAGAACATGGCGATGACGGGTTTGTTCGCACCGCAACCCATGTGGCCTCCGTCTGCTGCGCGGGTAGTCCGTCGATGGCGTTGAGCAGGTGGTGAATCGCCAGATGCGTCTGTTCGTTCACCGCCACCTCCCAATGGCGACGACTGGGCGCGCTCGCGCAGAACGCGCCATCGCAAATCTCTGCCATGCCCACCGCGCGGGACGAGTCCTCCGGGTCCTCAAGTGCCACGCGAATCGGGATGGACGTATGCGCCAGCAGATCGCCACCTGCGTCGATCACAAATTCCGGGAAAGTATCGAGCAGGCCACCCAGCAGGTCGACCAGATAACCTTTGCCGCACGCGCCGAAATCCAAATGAACCGGGCCGTGCGTGACTAACGTCGTACCACCCGAACGAACCACATCCCGACCCCATACGGCCCGTCCGTGCAGCGCGCCCAGGCGCTCGCCGGCGGCGGCTTCAACGGTGAAACTCAGCGCGGGGTCGTAACCGAGACGAATCAGGTCCTCGCCCACGCACGGGTCGATCGCACCGCGCGTGGCGGCGTGCAGCGCGTCGTACAAATCGAATAGCGGGCCGGCCCAATCGGGAAAATCGAAATGCCCGCCATGCTCCGCATTGCCGATGTGCGCAACCAGCGAATCAGCGCGAAACCGCGAAAGCGCATGCTCGTATTCATCGATGAACCGTTCCATCTCGCCGCGCAATTCCGCAGTGATCGGGTGAGGCGTCGAAATCAACAACCCCGTGCCGAGCGCCTTGGGAAACGCGGTGGTGTACGGCATGCGCTGTGCGAGCGGTGCAATGGAGTCCATACCACGATGCTAGCGCGTGCCCGGCTTGGCGGAGTTCGTGCCTGGGCAACCTGATATGCGCTATATGTGGCATGAGGCATCGCCTTATTTTGATACCCCCGTAGCTTTGTATAGTTACGATTATACTAATCGTGATTATACAGACCGACGCTTTGGCATGGAGTTCGCTTCACGTTTTCGGGCGGACGGGGGTGTTGCGGAACGGCGGTGAGCGTCACAATGTGAGACGACACGCGGAAAACGGGAAAAATAAAAACGGCGGAATTCCAACGTTTTTCCATGCGCGATACAACAAGACCAATTAAAAATCAAGACTGTTATTCAAAAAAGTTTCGTTCTATCTTGGCTTCCGATGCGCGCTTCGTACGTCGGGTACGTCGGGGAAAGCGCGCCGAAAAGATTTGCGGAAGGAAGGTTCGACCCATGTCATCTCGCGTCGCGCAGCGCCATGCAGCCGGTTCCTACGATTCGTGCGATTCGCGCGTCTCGGCTTCCGGCCGTCTTGCCGCGCTCGTCGCCGCGCTGATGATCGCGCTCGCCACGCTGTTCGCCGGCACCGCGATGCCGCAGCAGGCGTCCGCCGCCGACGACAGCCAAACGAATTTCGATTCCTGGACCGCCGCTGCGCAGAACATCGCCAAGCAGCTCGCCACCGCCGAAAAAGACTACAACGACGGCGATTACGGCCAGGCCGGCACCGGCTTCCAGACCGCGCATTGGATCGGCTACGACGCCTCCAACTTCTCGAAGGCCGTCAACGACACCATTTCCGCCGACAAGCAGCAGGCGTTGCTCACACAGTTCACCGACTTGGAAGGCCTCGCCTACCAGCAGGGCCAGGGCGGCGCGATCGCCGGCAAAATCGATGCGCTGAACGCGGACCTCACCGCCACCGCGCAGACGCTCGATGGCAACGCGAACCTCGCCGACCCCAAAACCTACGCGAAGCAGCGCGCCGAACAGACCGCAGCCGAACGTAAGAAGCTCGACGCGGCCAAAAAGCACTCCTCCAAAGGCAAAGGCGACCGCACGTGGGGCGAAGTCGCCAGCGAAATGAACGTCATCCTCGACAAAGCCTACAAAGCCGCCGTCTCCGGCAAGGGCGCGGAAGGCTCCAGCCTCGTCAACAACGCGTACTACCAGTACTACGAGAAGCTCGGCTTCGAAAAGAACGTCATGAACGCCATCTCCGGCGACCGCGTCTCGCAGGTCGAATACCAGTTCAAAATGACCCGCAAAACCATGCGCGACGGCGGTTCAGACAAGGAAATCAAGAAGCTCGTCGACGACCTGAAAAGCTGGCTCGTCGAAGACGCGGCCACCCTCGACGGTGGCGCGGCCGGCAACGTCAACGCCTTCACCAAAGCCATCACCAGCTCCGCCGGACAGGCGTTCCTCATCCTGATCCGTGAGGGCCTCGAAGCGCTGCTGGTGGTGGCCGCCGTGGTGGCCTACCTCGTCAAATCCGGCAACCGGCGCTTCACCAAGTGGATTTACCTCGGCGTGCTCGCGGGCCTTGCCGGCTCCGGCCTGATCGCCGTGCTCTTCACGTTCCTGTTCGGAGGCTCCGGTCCGGTCCAGGAAATCAGCGAAGGCGTGTGCGCGCTGATCGCCATGCTCATGCTGCTGTGGACCAGCAACTGGATGCTCAACAAAAGTTCCGTGGAAGCGTGGAACCGTTACATCCGCACCAAAACCGAGTCCGCCGTGGCCGACGCGCAAAACAAAGTCGCCGCCGACGAAGGCGTGGGCCTGGGTATGGTCGTTTCGCTCGCCATGCTGAGCTTCCTAGCCGTGTTCCGTGAAGGCGCCGAAACCGTCATCTTCTACGAATCGATCTACTCGATGAGTCGCGACGCGCAAGGCATGTGGATCGGCGGCATCGCCGCGGGTGTGGTGCTGCTCGTCATCTTCCTCGTGCTGCGCTTCACCTCCGTAAAGATTCCGATTGGCCCGTTCTTCCTCGTTACGTCGATCCTGATGGCCGTGCTGGTCGTCATCTTCGCCGGCGGTGGCATCCATGCGCTCATCGAAGGTGACCTGATCGACGGCCACTATCTGTCCAGCGTGCCCACAAACGACTGGATCGGCCTGTATCCGTACGTCGAATGCCTTGCGGCACAAGCGATCGCGGCGATTGCCGTACTCGCGCTGTTCGCCGTCGGCTTCGCACGCAAACGCAAGTTGCGCACGCCTGACAATCGCAAGTAATACGCAAATTTTCCGAGATTTACCGATATTTTTTCCACATCCAACAACAAAGGAAAGAGAAATGAAGAACAAGAAGATCGCCGCTCTGCTCGGCATCCTGCTGGCCGGCTCCATGGCCTTCTCCCTGTCCGCATGCGGCAATTCCAACGATTCCGCCGCTTCGGACAAGTCCAGCGCCTCCGCGTCGGCTTCGAAGGCCGACGACTCCAGCAAGGACGATTCCAGCGATTCCGCCGGTTTCGAAGAGATTCAGGTCGATGAGAAGCACTCCGACCAGGAATGCGGCCCGCTGACCGTCAACGCCGTCTACTTCCAGCCGATCGACATGGAACCGTCCGGCATGGGCCTCAAGGCCGCCGATGCGAGCTTCCACCTCGAAGCCGACATCCATGCCAACCAGAAGGGCACCGAACTCGGCTACGGCAAGGGCGATTTCGTGCCGGACCTGACCGTCAACTACGACATCATCGACAAGACCTCCAACGCGTCCGTCGCCTCCGGAACCTTCATGCAGATGAACGCTTCCGACGGCCCGCACTACGGTGCCAACGTCAAGCTCGACAAGGCCGGCGCGTACAAGCTCGTGCTGAAGATCGAATCCCCGGAGAAGAAGGGCTGGATGCTGCACGTCGATCCGGAGACGGGTGTGAAGGGACGCTTCTGGACGGAACCGATCGAGGTCACCTTCCCGGACTGGAACTATACGCCGCAGGAGTGGTGATCTCCTAGCGTAGCCCGTTCGCGGTTTCGGTATGCATCACCCGACACACTCAAGGCCGTTCGGCCAAGTTTACGGTCGGGCAATGC
>SKEI01001892.1_pt1 | contig 10990 bp, 8 predicted proteins | sample 4826701 | NCBI WGS metagenome assembly SKEI01 (sample SAMN11008813, study PRJNA524170) | human gut metagenome | biome: Human fecal sample; material: Feces; isolation source: fecal sample from pouch patient p2, p6, p7, p14 | host: Homo sapiens | place: Israel: Tel-Aviv | collected 2016-08-31 | reverse complement strand
TTCGCTCCGGAAGCCGAGTTCTTCATCTTCGACAAGGTGCGCTTCGAGAACAGCATGCAGCGCTCCTTCTACGAGGTTGACTCCATCGAAGCTCCATGGAACTCCGGCGTCGACACCGAAGACGACGGCACCCCGAACATCGCATTCAAGAACCGCGTCAAGCGCGGCTACTTCCCGGTCCCGCCGATTGACCACACCCAGGATCTGCGCGACGACATGGTCGCCAACCTGCAGAAGGTCGGCCTGATCCTCGAGCGTTCCCACCACGAGGTCGCCGGCGCTGGCCAGCAGGAGATCAACTACCGCTTCAACTCCCTGCAGCACGCAGGCGATGACCTGATGAAGTACAAGTACGTCGTTCACGAGACCGCCGCTCTGGCAGGCAAGGCCGCAACCTTCATGCCGAAGCCGATCGCAGGCGACAACGGCACCGGCATGCACTGCCACCAGTCCCTGTGGAAGGACGGCAAGCCGCTGTTCTACGATGAGAAGAACTATGGTGGCCTGTCCGACCTCGCCCGCTGGTACATCGGCGGCCTGATTAAGCACTCCTCCTCCGTGCTTGCCTTCACCAACCCGTCCCTGAACTCCTACCACCGTCTGGTTCCGGGCTTCGAAGCGCCGGTCAATCTGGTGTACTCCGCACGCAACCGTTCCGCGGCTATCCGTATTCCGCTGGCCGGCACCTCCCCGGCTGCAAAGCGCATCGAGTTCCGCGCTCCGGATCCGTCCTGCAACCCGTTCCTCGCCTTCTCCGCACAGCTGATGGCAGGTCTGGACGGCATCCTGAACCACATCGAACCGCCGGAGCCGGTCGACAAGGATCTGTACGAGCTGCCGCCGGAAGAGCATGCAGGCATCAAGCAGGTTCCGAGCTCCCTGGCCGAGGCCATGGACGCCCTTGAGGAAGATCACGACTTCCTCACCGCAGGCGACGTCTTCACCGACGACCTGATCGAAACCTGGATCGGCATCAAGCGTGGCGAAATCGACCAGGCTCGTCTGGCTCCGACCCCGCTGGAGTACGAGCTGTACTTCCACATCTGATAGGCGAAGCCCCTGAGCCCTACTGCCGACTGGAAAACAGCGTTTACAGAATAGCTCAGGTAACTTATAAGCCACTTATGCGTGGCTTCAGACGCATGCCCCCACACAAACCATTTGGTTTTGTGTGGGGGCATGCGCTTTTCATGTCGAGTTCTCCGGCATGGACTCCAGCCAGTCGTCCAGGTCGCGCCGCCAGACAAACTGACCTCGACAAGACCATCGGTATTTATCAGGAGAGTGAGAAGGTGCTCAGTGAGGATCTTCCGGTAATTCCGTATGTGGCATACGAACGTGGCCGCAGCCTGTGCGAAGGGTGTACATGCCGACTACTACATGGTAGTACCTGAATACTACTGTCACCAAATAATATGATGATCATCTGAAACATACGAAATCATACGTTTCGAAATACATCACCGACTGCAATTCATATCCGTGCGGTATGAGCATGCATAAGTATGTTTATGCCGCATGGTCATATTGTGTCAAGTCGCCTACGACGCACTGACAGCACTCCTATACTCAGCCGTATGTTGTTTCAAGCCGGATCTTTGCTCCTTGTCATCATCAGTGTCTATCTGCTCAAACGCATCCACATCTTCTCGGACAAATCCTACAAGGTGGTGCAGGGGCTGGTGTTCAATCTCACCCTGCCGTGCGCCATCGTGATGAGTTTCGCCACGAACAAGCATCCGATGAATCTGCTGTGGCTGGTGGTGTTCGGCCTGTTCGCTTGCATGATTCCGCTGTTTATCGTGTATTTCGGCTCACGAGGCGACGAGCCGCGCTACCGTGCCTACCAGATGCTCAACGCATCAGGCCTGAACATCGGCGCGTTCTGTCTGCCGGTGGTACAGACCTTCATGGGGCCGAGCGCGGGACTGCCGGTCATCATGCTGGATATCGGCAACGCCATCATCGCCACAGCGGCATCCCTGACCATCACCCGTTCGCTGCTGCATCTGGGAAGCCCTACCAAAAACCTACCGATGAGTCTCAGAATCAAGAACATCGCGCGCGACTTCTACTCATCCATATCGTTCGACTGCTACATGCTCATGCTGGTATTCATGTTCGCCGGCTGGACCGTACCGCAATGGATCGTCACACTGATCACGCCGTTCGCCAACGCCAACGCGTTCGCAGCAATGGCCATGATCGGCTTGATGATGGAAATTCCCGACAATCACAAAGACCGTTCGGAATTGGGCAAAGTCATCGCATGGCGGTTCCTGTTCAGCATCATCATCGCGCTGTCCGCATGGTTCCTTCTGCCGTTAGACGAACGCGTCCGAGAAATCGTGGTGCTGGCCGCGTTCGCGCCGGTGACGATCTTCTCCACGAAATTCACTGATTCACTGACCGGCAACGCGAAACTTGCGGGCTTCTCACTGACCGTCACGGCCATCATCGGACTGACGTTCATGACGATTCTGCATGCAGTCCTGCCGGTGGCCTGAAGTTTCCGGATGACGGCCACGCAATCCCTATGCGTTATGCGTTGCGATGATACGTTCGATTTCGGCCAGATCAGATGCAAAATAGATACCATGCTGACGTTCCGTGGTGGAGAAGCCCGCATCGACCGTGCGCTGTAGGAACGCTTTCATATCATCATAGAATCCGTTGAGATTATAGAAGATGCAAGGTTGGTCCAGCTGATCAAGACAGATTTTCGACACCACCTCGCTGATTTCCTCCAACGTTCCCGTGCCGCCGGGGAAAGCGATGAACACGTCTCCAAGCTCGATCATACGGGTCCGTCGTTCCACAATATTCGGCACGACAACCAGTTGGGTCAGGTTATGGTGAGCAACGCCTTTGTCCACAAACATCTGTGCCTCGATACCGGTCACGTCGCCGCCACGGGCGAGTACGGTATCGGCGATCACGGCCATCAATCCTTCGTCGGATCCGCCATACACCAGTCTGTTGCCATTGTCCGCAATCCATATGCCAAGTTCCTCAACGGCTTTCTTATATATGGGATCGTTCCCCTCATGCGCGCCGAGATACACGGTGATGTTCATACCCATCCTTCTTCGCCGGCGAACATGCCGGCATCACAAACCGTCAATCAAAACCACACTTTAACGCATCACCAACCCCCCGTCGACATGCAGGGTCTGACCAGTGATGAATGAGGCGTCATCGCTGGCCAGCATAGCCACGGCCCCGGCGATATCATCGGCGGTGGCGAGTCTGCCCAACGGTGTAGACGCGATGATGCGCTCGCGTACATCCTCAGTGGTGGCGCGGCTCGATTCGGTGCCAATGGTGAGCCCGGCCGCGATGGCATTCACGGTTACGCCCCATGCCCCAGCCTCCTGTGCCAATGATCTGGTGAAACCCACCAACGCACCTTTTGCCGCGGTGTAGTCATGATACGGCACGATCGGGGAGTCGACGAGATTGCTGGAGATGTTGATGACGCGTCCTCCGGCCTGACGCCGCATCTGCGGCAGCGCAGCTTTGCAGGTGTTGTATGCGCCCTTGAGGCATCCTTCGAGCTGTGTCGTGTAATCGGACCATCCGATGGTGTCGAATGTCTTGCGGTTGCGTGGGTCGAACGAATAGCGGGCGAATGCGTTATTGACGAGAATATCCAATCCGCCGAATGTGGTGACGACAGTGGATACCATGTCGCGCACCTGACCGTAGTCGGTGACATCGGCCTTGCAGGTAATCACGCGACCGGCCGCCCCGCAATCATTCATAATGTGTTGCGCGCACCGCTCCGCACGCTCGTCATCGCTGACGTAGTTGATGGCCACGCATGCGCCGGCACGAGTCAGTCGCAACGCGATCGCCGCGCCGATGCCGCGACTCGAGCCGGTCACCAACGCGACGCGTCCCTTCAATGGCAAGGAATCGGACTGCTGCATGGAAGTTCCTTTCGGTTTTGGACATATGGGTTTCGTGTGATTGCTTGAATGCGATTATTCGACATCCATATCGAAACCATCGCAGTACATATCGGTGTTGCGTTCGATATCGACCACATGCACCAAATCGAGCAGATTGAAACCGCCGTCATGGTGCCAGCCGGATTTCGCGCGGTTCATCTCCCCGAGCGGGCATATGCGATCGATACCTGCCGACCCGACGCGTTGCGCCACGTCGAACAGACGATTCGGCCCAAGCGCTACGCCGCAAGTCTGCAGCCACTGAGCATAGGGACGCAACGAAGGCAGCGCGTCTTCGATATGGTCGACCGCCACGATATTGACGGTACGGTTCAACGGCGTGGACAGCGAATCGGCCATACCGACGGACGGATAATACAACACCGTCCAATCAGTGCCTGAACGCGACTGTATGACGAACGGATTGTCGGACGCGCCGTCCGCGGCCCCAGCCATTGATCCGGCCCCCAGCAGCAACGCTTTCATCTGCGCGGTGGAACGTAGCCGCTGAATCGCCATCGATTCCTCTTCGGATGGTGTGGAACAGGGATATTTACGTTGCTGGGACGATAACTCACATGCGAGCAATTCAGCGACCTGCGCGGGAGGAACGGCCCCGCCGCGCTCCACGAACATGGTCTGTGGAGCCAGACAGCTTTGCTGATCGTATGTGGCCACATCAACCGCCATGCGATGCACGGTATCGGTATACAGGTCGGTCCGCAGGGACTCACGGCCGATTAGCGAGAAACCGATTTTCGCGCCATAACTCAGGAACGGCTTCCCGGCACGCACCCGTGGACGGATTGCCTCAGTGGTATGCGATGAGCCATACGCGATCACCGCGTCAGCCTCGCCAATCGCGGCATCCTCCAAATCCGTGGTGCCGCCATGCCACGGCATAATCGCCAAGGCATCCGCCATATCAGGATCGACGCTTCCTAAAGAACGGGCGAACAACACCGGCATCAGCGGCTCATCAAACGACGATTTGCCGAGAACCGCGCTTTTCACCAACAACGACATCGTCATGCTCCATACCGGAATACCCGGTACATTGCTGGAAAACACGTGGAACGACAATTCCGGTCCATACAGCCGCGTATATCCGCCCGAACGATTCGGACGATACTCATCAAGCATCTGCGGACAATCCAGTTCATCATCAACGAAACGCAACAGCTCCCGTCGCCGGAACATGCGCATATACCGTTTCAGCTCGAGACGTACCATGGAGGCATCGTAACCGGTAATCGCGGGAATAAGACGTTCTGCAAGCCGACGTTCCGGATATTGCGGATCCGTCCACAACTCGGCGGCCCGCGCGATGACATCGACGATTCTATCCGTGGAATACCGTGCTAGCGTCGCATCGCGATGCTGCCGTACGGAATCAGCCAGCGTATGCACCATACCGGCATCAAGCCGCGGGAAACGCAGCGTCACCGTATCGCCGCCGGGCAATGAAACATCATGCGTATCGAAATCGTCGAACGCGAAACCGCGCGGTGCGTAAAAAACGTCGACGACGCTCATGCGTTGGCCGCCATTACCTCATCAACGGTAATCGAACAGCCACGCGCCTCGGCGCCTTTCGCTCGGCCGTTGAGTGTGTAACCACAAGAAGATCTCACTCCCAGATCTTCCGTTAAAATCGCCAGGCAGGAATTCCAATTCGCCAAATCGTAATGCGCGATCACACCCTGCTCCCCGTCTGGCACCGGCGCAAGCGTGGCCGGATCGAGGAACACGGAACGTACCCACGACGGCGTCTCCTTCGAATAGTTCAATGAACCATCTGTGTAATAGGACAGGATGTTCTGATCGTAAATCTGCGAACTCAACTCCGTCATACCATACATATTCACGCAATGCGAACGGTCCACGCCAAGCGCACGAGCAAATGCCGCGTACAGATCATCAACCGTCATATCGGTGCGAGTGCTCTTGAACCCGCCCGTATCGAACACGCGCGAATCAGAGGCAAGACGATAGGTTTTATGCTGCTTGTCCAAATAATCCAACAAATACAGATAAGCCGAGGAAGCGCCCATCAGCATCACCGGCGCATTGTCGGACACTGCTACGTCAAGAAAACGCTCAACACCAGCGAAATCAAGACCATCCTCATGAAAGAAGAAGCTGCTGCCTTCCTCGCCACACTGTTCCACAGCACGGGTCAAATACCTTGACAGCGACGAATGCTCGTTCATATCCCACGCGGGGGAGAGAACGGCGATACGGATGCGGTCGCGGTCCGGCATGATGAAATGCCGAAACGGCACGATCATCGATTCGTCCCACACTTCCAGATCGGGGTGAAAATTACGGCCACGCTGACCGGGATGCGTGGTGCCGCTGGTGGTGAATACCGCTTCACAATCCCGTTCGGGCACGGAAGTGAGCGTCAGCATTTTGAAGCCGTCGACGGGCATGGGCGGAATCTGCATCCAGTCGGTGAGTGTCTGCGGGGTGACGCGTTTGGACATGCAGTAGGCCCGGTATGGCAGATTATGCTCGAATTGGAAGGCGAAGATGCGTTTCGCGAGCGTGTCGAACGCTTCGTCCGGTGCGCGGGAGCAACCGTATTGTGTGATGAAATCGAGCACTTTTTGCTTGATGATCGTCTTCTGTCCGTTGAGTTCCAGGGATTCCTGCGATGCTTGCATGTCCATTACCATATCCTCTCCGTCATATGTCGGATTGCCTCAATGATGTTGATTATTCTGCTTGTTTTGTATGTTCCGTGGGTTTGTCCGTATGCCGTGCGATTGCGTTTGGCAGATCGATGATAAGGGCCTTGAGTATCACTACGCTGAATGCGCCGACCAGAATCGAGTTTGAGAAGAACACATGCATGCCGCCTTCAAGTCCGCTTAATGCGTTTGGCAATGCGATGCCAAGCAGGAGGGATAGGCCTATCACCACTTGGGTCTGATCGTTGTTCCCCGCCTTGCGTAACGTGTTGAGTCCGGTGCTGATGAGGCTGGCCGCCGCCGGCAGGAAGATGCCGCCGATTACCGGGGAGGGGATGAGCGACAGTACGGCGCCGGCTTTCGGTATGAAACCAAGCGTCACGAATACCACACCTGCGATAATCACCGGTACACGGGTGCGGGTCTTGCCTTCGTCTGTGACCTTGAGCAAGGCCACGTTCTGCGGATATGCGGTGGTGGTGAAACCGCCGATCAGTGAGGAGACCGCCGATCCGGCCGCTTCTCCGGCGAGGCCGTAACGCACCTGGCGGTCTTCAAGCTTTGTTCCTTGGATTTCTGTGGCGGCTTGGTACACGCCAAGCGCTTCCATGATGGCCACCATATAGGCTATGAAAAACGGTACGAAAATGGCGGCGTTGAAGTCGAAACCGCCGTATGGCATGAACTTCGGCAGACCGATCCATGGCTTGGACGCCACTTCGGAGAAGTCCGCCATGCCGAACGCCAAAGACAGTATGGTGCCTGCGGCCAGCGCGATCAGATATGACAGCGCCTTGAGCATGCCTTTGCCGAATTGGGAAAGCGCCACCACCAGCATGCAGGTGATGATGGAGACGGTCAGCGTCTTCGGATCGGCGAATCCCGGGTCTCCTGGCGCGCCGCCAAGGAATTCGCTTAGTGTGAAGCCGGAGAGTGACACGCCGACGAGGAGAATGATTACCCCCGACACGATTGGAGCGAATAGAAACCGCAGTTTTTCGATCACGCGGGTCAGGCACAATACCAGGAATATTAGTGAACTGACGAATATGGATGTGCCGGCGGCGGCCAATGATCCTGCAGCACCGGCGGAGATCATCAGCGCGTCGAATGCGGCGGACGGTCCTTGCACGATGGGAAGACGCACCAGTTTTGTGGCTTGGATGAGCGTGACCAGACCGGACACTATGAAGATGGCATTCACCATGTTTGATGACAACGCCAGAGGAAGGCCAATGGCTCCGGCCACGAACACGGGGTCGAGCCACACGTTTGACACGAGTACATGCTGCAGGCCGAGCAGTGTGTTTTTCATGGTGGCTTTTTTGACGGTCCGCTCTGTCGTGGTTTCCTTCGCGTTTCGCGGTGGTTCTGCGTTTTGCGATGGTGCCGCTTGCGTTGTTTCTGACGATGACGCTGTCCCGGCCATGGTTCCCTCTCTCCTTCGTCGGTTGCTTGCGCGCGCCGAAAATACAAAGGGTCTTGTCCCTTTAATGGGAGCCACACGTTTTCCCAGTACTCCCTACGCAAGCGTTATCTTGATCAGGTCGAAAGGTCCGGGCGATGACCACCGCCCATCTCAGCCGTATTCGGCACCCCTGTACTTCGGACGGAGACAATCATAACGTCACCGTCCAACCAAAAGCCCTGTGGCATGCGAGCGCTTTGAAAAACGCATGTCATAGGGCTTTTGCGGTAGTCGGTCCAGCTGGTTGCGCAATACGCGCGGGGTCGCTTGGCCGTGCGAGGTCTGTTAACGGCGTCGCTTGATTGGGGCCAGTTCGAATATCTCGTCGGAGGCCTTGGCCACTTCCGGACTATGCGTCACGATGATGACGCAATGCTGTTCGTCATGTGCCAAGGCTTGAAAGATGCCCATGATGTCGTCCTGCGTGGCGAGGTCGAGATTGCCGGTCGGTTCGTCCGCCACGATGATGGCTGGGTCGTGGCTGAGCGCGCGGGCGATCGCCACACGCTGCTGCTCACCTCCGGAAAGATGCAGAATGCGTTCGTTCGCATATTCCTGCGGCAGATGCACTTGTACAAGCAGATCGTTGACGATCTCTTTCTTCGAACGGTCGAAGGTCTTGCCGGAAGCGTCCATCGACAGGATGATGTTTTCCGCGACGGTCAGATTCGGCAACAGATTGAAACCTTGGAAAATAACGCCGATATCATGACTGCGGTACCGGTATCGATCCTGCTTCGACAAATCGTTGCCGTTGTACAACACCTTTCCCTCTGTGGGATTGGCAAGCCCGGAAATCAGCGATAACATAGTGGTTTTGCCAGCGCCGGAAGGTCCGGTGATGGCGTGCACACTGCCCGACTGAAAATCATGACTGATATTTTTCAGCACGCGCTTGCCGCCCTTGGTATACGAGTAGCTCACATCGTCCAATCTCAGCACAGGCATATCGGATTGTTGCGAAGCTGTATTGGTGGTTTTGTCGGTTGATACGGTAGTTTGATCAAGACGTGTCTCGTCTGTTTTGGCCATGTCAAATCCTTTCAACGAATGATGATTGATGGTTCAGGAACGGTCGGCAAGAATCTGCAAAGGCTCGTATCGCAATACGAATACGACTGCGACTAATGCAGCGATGAGCGTCAGCCCAAGACCTACCAGCAGCAGTTGGCCCACCACGGTGAGGTTGACGGTTGCGTTGACAGAGGAAGCGTAATTCACCGCGCGGTCCATCATGCCTTCAGGACCGTTGCCGCCCTTGCCCGGCATGGCCGAATTCTGGTTGGATGCACTATCGGAATTCTGCGAATCCGTGGAATTCGAGGAGTCGTTGGCATTTCCGGAATCCTGCGCACCAGTGCCGGAACCATCAGCCGACCCCTGCATGTCGCGACCGAACTGTTCGCGTTGGTTGGTCTGTTGCGACTGCTGTTGTTCGATTTGGCTTGCCAGCAACTGGTTGGACACCGGCACTGAAGCCACCGCACTGGCGCAGGCGCCCAATGCGAGGCCGATCATGGTGACGATCAGCAATTCCAAGGTGAACTGCGCCGCAACCTTGACTTTGTTCACACCAATCGCGGCAAGCACGCCTATCTCATACTTACGTTCGCGTACGTTCAGCAATGTGATGACCACCAGCACCACGCCACCGACAGCCAGCACCACGATCAGCAGCGTCAACGCGAACTTCGACAGGTTATTGAGCGGCACCAGGCTGGATTCGTAATTCTCCACATCGGCGGAGGAGACGGCATAGTCATCGTTGAGCCCGGCGTTGATTGCATCCTCGCAGAATGCTTCGTAATCCGATTTGCTAGAGAACACGTACGTGTAATTCAGCCGTGCGGCGGAATCGGTGTCCGCGTCGGCATCAAGTCCTAACGATCTCAGTGTGGAGACCGACGTATATATGGCATTGGCCGGATCGGAGGCATTGGAGGCCATCGGCCCGCCCATCTGCTGGGTGGAATCGGTGGAATTCTTGTAAATGCCGACGATGGTGAGCTGGTAAGTGGTGTCCGTGTCATTCGGATCGGCCACGCTGATGGTGTCTCCTACGGAGAGGGCATTGAAATCGGCGAGTGACTTGGAAATAATTGCGTCGCCGTCACTGGATTTATCGTAGCCGAACACTTTGCCGTCAACCATGGTGAAGCTACCGTTCGATGTATTGGAAACCGCTTCGTCCGAAGAGAAGCCGACGAGCGAGAAATCGCCGCTGACCATGGACGTACCGCCGAAATCCTTGCCGCCGCCCATACCGCCGACATTGGGCCTGCCTTCACCAGACTGGTCTGAAGTGTCGGATTCGCCTGAACCATTCGAACTGGTTTCGTGATTCACTGATGAGTTTTTCGCGGTCAAGACTGATTTGCGCGGTCACAGTAGTGTTTTCCAAGCCAGTGTTTCGCGCGGTTGTGGCCGCTTGCCTAATGGACAGGCCGATGGTGGCGGCAATGGCGATGATGGTCACGATGATGATGACCAGTATGTTGCGTCCTTTGTTTCTCGTGACGCTTTTCCATGCGTTTTTCACAACGAACATGATGTTTCCTTGATGAAAGAAGGGGTGAGGGGCCGCCGTCGCGATCGGCGTTGAGACCGATGATAAAAAATCGCTCTTAGCGAATTCCCCAAGGATTGCTCGACTGAAGCTGGAATGAATCTGAAAGTCTTCTGAATTAAAAACGCGACATGGGCGGGGCGTTCATTGCGGCAATGGTGTTAGGCTAACGCGTATGCCTATAAAATCCGAAGTCATTGCGAACCCCAAGTCGGAGCGCGTCCGCCGCGTGTCCGAACTCGCCGATCGAAAAGGGCGGAAACGGGCTGGCCGTTTCATGGTGGAAGGCCCTCAGTCGGTGCGTGAG
>SKEI01001888.1_pt1 | contig 10997 bp, 5 predicted proteins | sample 4826701 | NCBI WGS metagenome assembly SKEI01 (sample SAMN11008813, study PRJNA524170) | human gut metagenome | biome: Human fecal sample; material: Feces; isolation source: fecal sample from pouch patient p2, p6, p7, p14 | host: Homo sapiens | place: Israel: Tel-Aviv | collected 2016-08-31 | reverse complement strand
GAGGAAGAGAACGTTAAGACTCTGCAGATTATAGTATCATCATCGCCATTGGCGCCCCATTCCGCCCACAAAATAAGTGCTGGTGAAAGCAGCAGTAATCCCAGCCACCATAGCGCACGCCTGGCCTTGCCCAAAGCCACATAGCATCTACTCGCCTTAGGGAATTTGGTAGCTGCTTTCGGTGCCAAAGCACATCTCTCGCCGGAAAAATTTTCTGACGTATCTTCTGTGCCGTGTTTCTTCCCAATGCCATCGGTTGTAGCCGGATTCGCTTTGCAAATGTGGCGTTCGTTCCCGGCGTCGCTCTCCGCCTTGATGCCGTCCGTGGACCCGGTGTTCCCGCGCCCGCCCGCTGGCTTGCCCATGTCCCCTCCGATCTGTCGAGGTGCCCGTTCCGCGCGTCCGTTCTCTGCGCGCCCGCCCGGCGTGCGCCGTCGCCGGCCAGTCTGGGGCCGGATGACGCGAGCGGGGAGGCCCGCGCCGTTTATCGGCACGGAACCTCCCCGCTCGCTTTTGTCGATCGGTCGGCCGGGAATCAGCCCGTGTTCTGCAGGCCGGCAGCAACACCTGAAACGGTGCAGAGGATCAGATAGATGAATCCGGCCTGCTGGCTTTGCGAGAGCTCTTCCTTGTCCACCTTCTTGCGCAGCGACTTGAGCGCCAGCACCTGAGTGACGGACAGTGCGTCCACGTATGGGGAGCGGATGCGGATGGCCTGGCCGAGCACGTGACGGTGCTGCAGCGGCCACTTGTCGCCCACGATGGCCAGAACCCACTTGCGGGTGAGCTCCATCTCCTCGAGTACCTTCTTGTTGAGGTCCTCGCGGTCGCCGAGGGCGAGGTACATCTTGGCGATGCGCTCGTCCGTCTTGGCGATGGACATCTCGATGTTGTCGATGAAGGTGGAGAACAGCGGCCATTCCTCATACGCCTTGCGCATGGTCTCCAGATCGCCGAACTTCTCGCATGCGGTGCCGAGACCGTACCAGGCGGCCAGGTTGATGCGGGCCTGAGCCCAGGAGAAGATCCACGGAATCGTACGCAGGTCGTCGAGCGACTTGGCGCCGAGGCCACGCTTGGCCGGGCGGGAGCCGATCGGCAGCAGGCCGATTTCGGTCAGCGGCGTGACGATCGAGAACCACGGGGCGAAGCCATCGGTGTTCAACAGGTCGAGGAAGCGGTTGTGCGCGGCCTCGTCGAGCTGAGCGGCCATATCGGCGTACTTCTCGGTCATCTCGGTGTTGCGCTTCTCCACGCTCGGCGCGGACTGCAGCAAGGTCGCCGCAGCCACGGACTCGACGTGGCGGATGGCCAGCACCGGGTTGCCGTAGCGGGCGAAGATGACCTCGCCCTGCTCGGTGAGCTTGAAGCGGCACTTGACGGAACCGACCGGCTGGGCGAGCACCGCGCGGTTGGCGGGGCCGCCGCCACGACCGACGGCGCCGCCGCGGCCATGGAACAGGGTCAGGTCGATGTCGTGCGACTCAGCCCACTTGGCGATGCGCTCCTGAGCGGAGTGCAGGGCCAGCGTGGCGGAGGTCGGGCCGGCGTCCTTCGAGGAGTCGGAGTAGCCGAGCATGACCTCGAGCTTGTTGCCGGTGGCCTTCAGACGAGCCTGGACCTCGGGGATCTTGATCATTTCCTCGAGCACGTCCACCGAGTTCTGCAGATCCTCAAGCTGCTCGAACAGCGGGATCACGTCGATGGTGGGCACGTCCTCCGGGTGGGAGAATGCCAAGCGGTTGAGCTCGTAGACATCCTTGATGTTCTGGGCGCTCTTGGTGAAGGAGATGATGTAGCGGCGGGCGGCCTTGAGGCCGTTGCGCTTCTGGATGGCACCGAGAGCGCGGAAGGTGTCGAGCACCTCGTGCGTCATCGGCTGCAGTTCGCCGCGCTCGCCATGCAGACCGTGCTCGCGGATATCCGCAAGGGCGCGGGCATGCACCACGGAGTGCTGACGGAACTCCATCTCCACCATGTGGAAGCCGAAGGTCTCGGTCTGCCAGATCAGATCCTGCAGCGGGCCGTAAGCGGAACGCTTGGCACCGGCGGCGGCCAGCGAACGCTGGACCACCTTGAGGTCGGCGAGGAAGTCGTCGCAGGAGTGGTACATGAGGTCGGCGTCGCGCTCGATGGTGTAGTGCAGACGGTCGGCCATCACCAGCATGACCGCGCGGTGCATCTCCTTGGTGGAGATCAGGGCGGCCTTGTCGGTCAGACGCTCGCTCATTTCCTTCTGGTGGCTCCAGAGGCTCTTGAGCTCGGCGCTCGGCGGCGTGGTCTCGGCTTCCATCGTGAGGTTGCGGCCCACGGTGCGGGTGGCTTCCTCAAGGGCGGCGATTACGTGATCGGAGAACTTGCGGGCCACGGCGCGGCTCACCTTGGCGGTGACGTTCGGGTTACCGTCGCGGTCGGAGCCGATCCAGCTGCCCGGGTGGAAGAACGCGGGGCAAGCGGGCTCGACGAGACCGGCCTTATCGCCCAGGACCCAGTCATCGAAGCGACGGTAGACCTTGGGGATGGTGTTGAACAGCGTGTTGTCGAAGATGTCGAGAATCGTGTCCGCTTCCTCAACCGGGGTCGGCTTCTTCAGCGCGATCGGAGAGGTGCGGAACAGGGCGTCGATCTCGTTGTAGAGACGGCGCAGGCATTCCTTCTTATCCGAGCCGCCGAGGCGCTTGTACTCCTCAAGCAATTCGGAAACGCGGCGGATCTTGCCTTCCACGGCCTTACGACGGGCCTCAGTGGGGTGCGCCGTGAAGACGGGGTGGAATTCGAGCTGGTTGAGCAGTTCCTTGGCCTTGGCCGGGCCAGTCTCATTGATGAGCTGGTGGTAGGCGACGGTGAGCTCGTTGATCGGATCGACCGCCTGGTCAACGGGCACGTTGTTCTCGCGCTCGTGGAGCACGGAAACGCGGTAGTTCTCCTCGGACAGGTTTGCCAGATGGAAATACGTGGCGAATGCGCGGGCCAGCAGCTGGGCGTCGTGCAACGTCATGTTGTCGATGACGTTCACGGCCTCCTTCAGGCCATCCTGGTCGGGGTTCGGATCCTTCAGCTCGGCGAAATGCTCGGCGCTGGCCTCCACCGCGTAATGACGCACGGTGTCGAACGTAGACAGCAGTTCGGGGTTGTATTCGCCCAGTACGTTACGCAGGATCTCAAGACACAGATCCATGTCGTACTTCAGGCTTTCGGGAAGATCATGCTCCTCCGGGCCCTTTCGGCCGGTCCCGGTAGTGACGATGGCGGCGTCAGCGGGAGTGATCTGTTCTTCAGGTGTTGCCATATAACCTCCTTTGCCGAATAACAGGTTGCTCGGTCTACCGGTCGTCTGCGGCTCCTCCGCAGTTGTTGAGGCCAGTCGTTGCGAGCCCACAGCCCATATTCAACGTGGTTGTTGTGTGGGCAATAGTGTATCCCCGCGAAATCGCTATTTGCGTTACGGAGTCCATATAGTGCGCCAAGTTGTCCACCTATAGAGACCGAATATCGGACAGCATATGAGACACTGTCCGATTCGCGGAAGATTTGAGCGCCTTACGATTGCCGGCGGGGGAGGCAGGGAGTAGTAATGAGGGATGTGAGCGAACAGAAGAAAAAAAGTGCGCCCGAAGCGAAAGGCGCAACGGCTGTACGTAAATTCCACACCCACTCCATTCCGCTGGACATGGAAGATATTGCACGCGATTGGGAAAAACCGGTGGTGGACGCCGGTATCGCCGCCAAAGCCAGCGTGATTGTACGAGTCGGCATGTTGGACCTGGGAGCCGGCACCGGCTCCTTCCGCGTGCGTGAAATGATGCACCGCATCGCCTACCCGCTGGGCGTGCACGTACGCGCCGACGTGAACCTGACGGATATCGAGGCCACCTGCACGGATGGTCGTAACCGCATCACCGAAGTCGTGGATTTGCCGAGTACCGGCGTGAACACCGAACGTATCTGGCTGCTGGAACATTTCGCCGACTGGTTCTCCGTGAATCTCGGCAAGGGGTCGATGTATCACGTCGATTCGCAACTGTCCGATGGCGTGGTCAAGCATTTGGACGAACGTGACGCTTCGCAGTATTCGGCCGATCTGGCCAAGCGCCTGCGCGAACGTGCCAAGGTCGAGGCTGAGGCGGCCAACGGCAGCGTGGACGAGGCGCTGGATCTTGCGTCGAAAACCAAGGTACTCGTGACCTCCGTGGCCAAGTCCTTGGACGATGACAATGAAGAAGCCCACCGACTTTTGGCGGACAGCGCGGAAGTCACTCCGGTCGAAGACAAAGCGGCCGAAGAGAAGGCCTACGACGATGCCGAAGTGTTTACCGGTGACTCCAATGAGTCGGTTGAATCGGCGAACGCGGCGAACGGCGCAACCGCCGAAAGCCCTGCTGCAAGCAGTACGAAGCGTAAGAATCGCGTGCCCAAGGAATACGCCGAACACTTCAACGAGCGCTCCGACGAAGAGAAGGCCAAGGGCGGTATCACCGTGCGGCAGGCGCACGAGCGACTCGATCTGATTGAGCGCCGTAAGCCGCTGTACAAGCCGTGGTTCTCCGGTCTGGCCTCCGCCCTAGCCTGCGCGGCCTTCGTGTTCCTGCTCGGCGGCGGCCCATACGACATGATCGGTGCGTTCGTGGGCGCGGGCCTTGGCCAGTGGATGCGTCGCCGGCTGTTTGCATACCATCTGAACCAGTTCTTCGTCACCTTTGTGTGCGTGGCCGCGGCGGCGCTCGCCTGCACCGGCACCCTGCGACTCATCGGCATTTTCGACCCAGTCGCGCTCTCGCACGATACGGCCTACATCGGCGCCATGCTGTTCGTGATCCCCGGTTTCCCGCTCATCACCGGCGGACTCGACATGGCGAAAATCGACTTCCCCTCGGGCATCCAGCGCGTGGCGTACGTGCTGTGCATCATCCTGATGGCCACGCTGGCAGGCTGGGCCGTGGCCGTGATGGTGCACCTGCACCCGGAAGGCTTTGAGCCACTGGGGCTTGACCCGTGGGTCAACGGATTGCTGCGATTCGTGGCGGCGTTCGTCGGCGTGTGGGGCTTCTCCGTGCTGTTCAATTCGCCGCAGCGCATGTGCCTGACCGCCGCCCTGATCGGTGCGATCACGGACACGCTGCGCTTGGAATTGCAAGACTTCAACGTGGCACCCGAGATGGCTACCTTCATCGGCGCGTTTCTGGCGGGCATTCTGGCATCGGTGTGGCGTTCATCCGTGCGACGGGGCTGGCTACCGCCGCACCTCGGCTACCCGCGCATCTGCCTGACCGTGCCGTCGATCGTGATCATGGTGCCCGGTCTGTATATGTATCGTGCCATGTGGTACCTCGGCAGCTTCCAGACCATGAATGCGCTGGACTGGGCGTTCCGTGCGTTCATGGTGATTATCTGTCTGCCGATCGGCTTGGCGATGGCCCGCGTGGTGACCGACAAGTCCTGGCGCTACGACATCTGACCGTCATCTTGGCTCTCCTCAGGTGGGGGGAGCTCGGATAAAACAGCGTCTCAGTATGGAAAACGGTGGAAGGTGCTTGAGCCCTTGTATCCACTACCATCAGGCGAAGTGCGTTGCGGCCGTATTCACGGCTGTGACGGTCTGTATGACGCCGCTCCGGCGTCAATCGCATATCAGCACATAGTTCTGCCATGGCGGTAGCCGCTTGGCGTCATGATTGAGGAGGGGCGCAGTTGGCCAACGATTTCTGGATTCTGCTGGCCATGGTCATCTATTTTGCGGCCATGCTGTCCATCGGATTCATCTACTCCAAACGCTCCAACTCCTCCTCCAAGGAATACTTCGCGGGCGGGCGCGGCGTGGGGCCGTGGCTCACGGCCCTGAGCGCCGAAGCCTCCGACATGAGCGGCTGGCTGCTGATGGGCCTGCCGGGCCTGGCCTACTTCACTGGTGCGGCCGACCCGATGTGGACCGCCGTCGGACTGGCGCTCGGCACCTATCTCAACTGGAAGCTTGTGGCCCGGCGACTGCGCCGCTACTCGGTAGTGACCGACGATGCCATCACCATTCCTGACTTCTTCGCCAAGCGTTTCCATGACAAGAAGGGCGTGATCTCCACCATCGCGGCCGTGATCATCCTGGTGTTCTTCAGCGTGTACGTGGGCAGCTGCTTCGTGACCGTGGGCAAGCTGGTCGCCACGTTGTTCGGTTTCGACTACCACGTCATGATGATCATCGGCGCGGTGGTCGTGTTCGTCTACACCGTGGTGGGCGGCTACTTGTCGGTGGTGATGACCGACTTCATTCAAGGCATGCTCATGTTCTTCGCGCTCGCGGTGGTGTTCATCGGCACCGTGGCCAGCGCGGGCGGTGTCGACAACACCGTGGAATTCCTGCGTGCCATCCCCGGCTACCTGTCCGGCACGCAGGTGGCCGCGCCCAAGCTGGACCCGGCCACCGGCCAGCAGCTCGTCGAGGCGGGCAAGGCCGTGTTCGGCGCGCCCTCCGACTACGGCATCATCACCATCATCTCCATGCTGGCGTGGGGCCTGGGTTACTTCGGTATGCCGCAGGTGCTGGTGCGCTTCCTGTCCATCCGCAGCGTGGAAGAAGTGCGCAAGTCCCGAATCATCGCCACCTCCTGGTGCGTGATTTCGCTGGGTTGCGCAGTGTGCATCGGCTTGGTGGGGCGTGCGATGATGCCCACCGAACTGCTGACCTCCACCGATGCGGAAACCATCTTCATCGTGCTGGCGCAGACCCTGCTGCCGAGCTTCATGTGCGGCGTGGTGGTCTCCGGCATTTTCGCGGCCTCGATGAGCTCCAGCTCCTCGTATCTGATCATCGGCGCTTCGGCCATGGGCGAGAACATCTTCCGCGGGCTGCTGCACCGCAAGGCCACCGACAAGCAGGTCATGATTGTGGCCAGGGCCACGCTGGTGGTCATGTTCCTGTTCGGCATTCTGGTGGCATACGACCAGAACTCGTCGATCTTCCAGGTGGTGTCTTACGCGTGGGCCGGGCTTGGTGCCTCATTCGGCCCGTTGATGCTGTGCTCGCTATACTGGCGTCGCGCCAACAAGGCCGGCGCCGTGGCCGGCATGCTGTCCGGCACGGCGGCCGTGCTGATCTGGCACAACCTCGTCAAGCCCTTGGGCGGCGTATTCGCCATCTATGAGCTGCTGCCGGCGTTCATCATTTCGCTGCTGTTCATCGTGGTGGTTTCGTTGCTGACCGCCAAGCCGAACAAGCGCATGCTCTACGAATTCGACCACTACATGGACGATCCGCTGCCCGGCACCCTGCCGTCCGGCACCGTGCTCGTCGACGAGCCCATGGAAGCCATGGAGTCCGAGGTCCGCAGCGGCAAATGACACGTGCCTGCTGTGCGGTCGGCTCGTATGGCAGAGGAGTGGCTTTTTTGTGGTTCGGCAGGAACCATTGAGGCCAAAACGGACTTCGAGGGGCTGATTTGACGTTCTGGAGAGATCTACTTCCGTTTCAAGGGGCTGATGCCTGAGTAGACGCGGCTCCAAAACGGCGGAATGGCGTTGACGTAAGGGCATTGATACACGTGGTCTACCGGATGATCAGCCCCTTGAAACGGAAGTAGACCTCCGGCGGAGGCCAAATCAGCCCCTTGAAATGGGTTTTGAATACCGTAGCGCGGTGCGGACGGTGCGGACTGACTCTACCGGGCTTATTATTCCTGCGCCGTCGGAATAATTGGCAGCAGAGGCTCGAATTTCAGCCGTTTGTACAGTGGAATACGGCGTAGCTTTCGGACATCGCTAATTTGCTGGGTAGTTTGCCGCATCGTGAGCTGGACCGTTTTGCCCGTAACCTCCTGTATCCTTTCGGCAACTCTTCGGGCAAGGGCCTCTTCTCCCGCTTCGTCGCCAATATCTAATTTGGTGACTTGAATGTACTTCCAGCCAGCATCTTCGATCATCTGGCGGCGTCTCGCGTCATTCAGCCATTGCCCGGCATGATGAGAGCCTTCGTATTCGATACATATCTTGAATTCAGGGTATGCAAGATCGAGATATATGGGTCTGGTGTTGTTTCCTACGAATATTGGATAATTCACCTGCGGGCAATTCAGACCGTATTTCAAGAGAACCAAACGAGTTCGTGTTTCCATGGAGGAATCTGTGCCCGCGCGCGCCAAAAGTAGGGCGCGACGGCATTTGTTATACCCGCGGAACAAATACGAATTGGTGCCATTCTCTTTGTCGGCTCGCACCTGGGCCTCGGCCTCATCGAGATACAGAGAAAGGGCGTCGATGGTTGTTCTGCAGAGCCTTCGATCTCGTCGCATCATGGAATCAGCGAGAACGATGAGTTCTTCAAGTTCGAGATACGTGGAGAACATGGCCCATGTGCAAGCTGGTGAAGTGCATGTGAATTGTCCCTCGATTATGACCGTGTCTAGTGGAAAAGGCCATACAACCACTTTGACCCCCACAATGTGCCGTTTGTCATTGGCGTGTGGAACCGCAACAATGGTTGTAGTTGCAAGGCCTCTGTGTTTGCTTGATATGCGGGGTACTTCAATTGACAAAAGCTCCAACGCTGTTGTCAGGGCATAGGGTGGGCGCCATGCGCTTCGTCGTTGAACATCTGCGCACGTCTGCATTCGTTGGTACTTCTGCATTGTCAGCTCGGTCAATGCCGTTGAGCTACCCATGATGATCACCCCTTCGTGATGTTCGCTTTGTCCTCGCAGTGTAGAGTCCGGCTACCGGCCCTGTCTACCGCCCCAATTTTTCGGTGGATAAATGTGGATAAGTCGGTGGATAAACTATGGGTGTTCATCGCAGTTGCAGGCCATCCCGCAATTACATGGAACGTAGGGGTTTGCAGGCAGCCAGCGGGAATCGCCGTCGACGGCGCGATTCAACTTGGACGAATCTCCATGGCGTTCATGCAAAGGTGGCATGATGGCCGGTATGAGTAGCTTGGTGCGTATTGTCAATGCCGGTGTTCCGGGGTCTCAGGACCGCGTGGATGTGGTGCTTCGCGATGGGGTTGTTGCGTCTGTCGGCCCTGCTGGAACGGTCTCGGCTTCGGACAGCACGATGCAGACTAAGGCGCATACGACATCGTTGGAATACGCGACGAATGCCATTGCTTCTGGCAGCGTCTCAATCCCAACGTCGGCCGCCGCACCCGCCGACGAAACCACCATCGACGCCGACGGCCTGTGGGTTATTCCCGGCCTGTGGGACTGCCACACGCACTTCACGCAATGGGCTAAGACGCTGGGCCGACTGGACCTCATCAATGCCCGTTCCGCCGCCGAAGCGATGGACATGTTGCGCCGTCATCTGGATGAGCGCCGCGCCGCCGACACGCTTGACCCAGATGCCTTCGTGGTGGGCATGCGATTCCGTCACTCGCTGTGGGCCGACGACGAGCAGCCCACACTGGCCGCAATTGACGCCGTGACCGGCGAACAGCCGGTGGCCCTCTCCAGCGCGGACATGCACTGCGGATGGGTGAATTCCGCCGCGGCCCGCAGGCTTGGCGTACATGTGGACGAATCCGGTCTGGTCGGTGAACTCGAATGGTTCAACGCCTACACCGCCTTCGACAAGGCGCCGGGCGCTGCTGAAGAGACTGACCGTCTGCTGCGCGAGGCCGAACAGGACGCCGCAAGCAAGGGCGTGGTGGGCATCCGCGATTATGAAATGGCCGAAAACATCGATACATGGATCAATCGTTTCGCGGCCGGCATTAACGGTTTGCGCGTGGACGCCGGTGTATACCCCGAGCGGTTGCGAGCCGCCATTGACGCGGGTTGGCATACCGGCAAGGAATTGCCGGGCAGCGCCGGGCTTGGCCATGTGGGCGCCATGAAGCTCATCTCGGACGGATCGCTCAACACCCGCTCCGCCTACTGCTCCACGCCGTATTCGGGCATCGAGCCGCTGACGTATGGCACGCTGAGCTACACGCCGCAGCAAATCGAAGACTATATGCGCCTAGCCACCGAGCATGGCTTCGACATTGCCTGCCACGCCATTGGCGACGAAGCGAACACCATTGCGCTCAACGCAGTCGCCGCCACGCACGCACATGGATCGATCGAGCATGCGCAGATGCTCAAACCCGTCGATATCCCGCGTTTCGCCGAGCTGGGGCTCACGGCCAGCATCCAGCCGCAGCACGCCATGGATGACCGCGACGTCATCACCCGTTTCTGGGCCAACCCGGCCGGCATCCCTTATCCGTTCAGGGCCCTCCACGACGCCGGTACCACGCTGCGCATGGGCTCGGATGCGCCCGTGGCCCCGCTGGACCCGTGGCTGGCCATTTCCGCCGCCGTGCTCGGCACCGAAAGCTCTGACCGCGAGCCGTTCCAGCCCGAGCAGTGCCTCGATGTGCATACCTCGCTGGCAGCCTCGACCGCCACTGGCCGTGACCGCCTTGCATCCGGCGACCCGGCCGATGTGGTGTTGCTGGACGCCGACCCATATGCCGCCGATACTCCGGAAGCCATGCGCGCTATGCCGCAACACGTCGTAATGACATTGCTGTGCGGGGAGCGTACGTATTGATGCAAGCCATCGGCATGAAGTGAACAGAGGTCCGTCTTGATAGCCGCGTTGCACGGAAAAACAAGAAATCCGCCCCTCGAAGTGAAGATAGGACACAGCAGACGCCGCAATACAAAAACGCCGTGTCAGTTGCCCAGTTGGGGCTGACACGGCGTCTTGCTACGAGCGGCGGGAAAATCAGTACTTCATGCCCATGGCCTCGCGCACCTGGTCGAGGGTCTCCTCGGCGATGGCGTTGGCGCGCTTGTTGCCGTCGTGCAGGATGTCACGAATGGAATCCATGTCCTTGGCCAGCTCGGCGCGGCGCTCGCGGTGCGGGGCCAGGAACTCGTTGACTGATTCGATGACGTATGCCTTGAGCGCGCCGGCGCCGGAATCACCGATCTCCTTGGCGATGTCCTTCGGGTCGCGGCCGGTCACCAGGCCGGCGGTGGTCAGCAGGGCGGAGACCTGCGGGCGGGCAACCGGGTCGAAGGTGA
>SKEI01001886.1_pt1 | contig 11025 bp, 10 predicted proteins | sample 4826701 | NCBI WGS metagenome assembly SKEI01 (sample SAMN11008813, study PRJNA524170) | human gut metagenome | biome: Human fecal sample; material: Feces; isolation source: fecal sample from pouch patient p2, p6, p7, p14 | host: Homo sapiens | place: Israel: Tel-Aviv | collected 2016-08-31 | reverse complement strand
GGGGGCGCAGGCTCTTTGCCAGCAGGGTCAGCTCGGTGGCGCGCACGCTCAGCTCGCCGGTCTTGGTGCGGAACACCTCGCCCTTCACGCCGATAATGTCGCCCACGTCCAGCTTTTTAAAGGCGGCGTAGGCCTCGTCACCCAGCTCGTCGCGGCGGACATAAAGCTGGATATCGCCCTTGTCGTCGCGCAGATGGGCAAAGCTGGCCTTGCCCATGACGCGCTTGGACATCATACGACCTGCCAGTGCCACCAGCTTGCCGCTGTCGGTCTCGTTGGGCAGTTCCTTAAATTCTTCCTTCAGGTCAGCAGAATAAGCGTCCTGCGGGAACTTGGTCAGGGTAAAGGGGTCGTTGCCGGCGGCCTGCAGGTCGGCCAGCTTCTGGCGGCGCACCTGTACCTGCTCGCTCTCGGACAGACCCGCAGCGGGGTTTCTCTTTTGCTCTTCCATGGTTACTCCTACTTAGTTTGCAGAATGGGTGATGGCCAGCACGGTGTACACCACGGTCTGGCCGGTGGGCAGCAGCACTTCGGCCTTATCGCCCACAGCCTTGCCCATCAGGGCGTGGCCTACGGGGCTCTCATCGCTGATCTTGCCGTTGAAGGCGTCAGCCTCGGTGCGACCCACGATATCGTATTCCTCGGCTTCGTCCTCGCCGGTCTCGCGGATGGTGACGTGAGTACCCACGGAGACGTTATCCACGCTCAGCTCGCTCTCGTCGATTATAACTGCGTTCTTGATGGTCTGCTCCAGTTCGGTGATGCGGTTCTCCACCAGACCCTGCGTATTCTTGGCCTCGTCGTACTCGCTGTTCTCAGACAGGTCGCCGTGGCTGCGGGCTTCCTTGATCTCTTCAGCCAGCTCCTTGCGGCGGACGGTTTTGAGGTATTCCAGCTCCTCCTGCATTGCCTTCAGACCGGCAGCGGACATCTTGATCTCTTGTGCCATTTGAGAATCTCTCCTTGTTATTAGCTGTATTTCTTTCGCGCAGCCACAAAGCCGCACAGGAATGCCATTTTGACTACACTATTATAATAGCAAGCCGGTGCCTTGTCAACAAAAAAGGCGGCAGTATGGCAGAAAAAAGCGGCTCTTACCGCGCGCCTTTTCCATGCTGTCCCGGAAATCGAGTTTTCTCCCCTGCTTGCATGAAAATGCGATCCCGGAAAGTCCGCAGACCTTCCGGGATCGCTCTGACAGTTTTTTCTCAGACCAGCTTTGGCACCTCTGCGGTCAGCAGCTCTGCCAGCCGGGCGTGACCCTTGCAAGTCAGGTGCATAAAGTCCACCTCGTTGAACTCGCACTCGGCGGCGTCCATAAAGTGCACGCCCTGCCGCTCGGCTACGATGCGCAGCTGCTCGGCGACCCCGCGGGATTTTTCCACGCAGCCTGCGCCCATGACGGCATCGTGGAAGCCGTCCTTGATGCAGGGCGGTGCCACCACCAGAATGTTAGGTGCCTTGCCGCCCCAGCAGTCCACGCTTTTCACCTTGAGCAGCAGCCGCTCCATGCCCGCGCCGATGCAGGCGGCGTTTGCGCCAAAGCGCTCCTTGACGTCATTCGTGCCCAGCATGATGATGAGCAGGTCGATGACCTCGTGGCTCTTGAGCAGGGCGTAAGCCACGCTCAGCGCATCCATAGACTCATGCAGCGGGTCCACGAACACGGTGGTGCGGCCGGAAAGACCTTCCTCGGTGACCAGATACTCCTCGCCCAGCGCCTTTTGCAGACGGCAGGTCCAGCGCTCGTCCTCGTTGAAGCGGATGCCGTGGTCGGCGCAGTCGTTGGGGTCGGCGCAGTAGCCGTGGGTGTTGGAATCACCCAGACAGAGAATATGCTTTTTCATAACCAAATCACTCCTTTTCCATCGTCTGCCGGAAGTAGTATACAGCGCCCACCATACCGGCATCGTTGTGCAGCTGTGCGGCACGAATTTCCAGTCCTTCGGCAAAGGCGGGCATGACGGATGCTTTCACCTTTTCAGCGATAGGCTCGATGAGCAGCTTCTGCTGGGCGGACACGCCGCCGCCGATCAAAATCAGCTGCGGGTTGAAGATATGCACCATGCCTGCAAGCCCCTGCGCGATCTCGTCCGTCCATGCGTCCAGCAGCGCCAGCACGGTCTCGTTGCCCGCTTCTGCGGCGGCAAAGATGGCGCGGCCATCCTTCCATGCCGGGTCTTTTTCCTGTGCGGCGCGCACCAGAGCAGTGGTGGCAGCGTAGCGCTCCCAGCAGCCCTTTGCGCCGCAGGTGCAGTCCACGCCGTCCAGCGCGTGGGTGCGGTAGTGTCCCAGCTCGCCGCCCAGACCCCGCGCACCTTCCAGCAGACGGCCGCCGGTCAGGATGCCGCCGCCCACGCCGGTGCCCCGCGTCACGCCGATGACGTCCGTATAGCCCTTTGCACCGCCGACCCACACCTCGCCCAGCGTCATGCAGTTGGCGTCGTTGGCTACCGTGACCGGCAGGCCAAAGGTCTTTTCCAGTTCTGCCTTGATGGGTGCACCGATGTAGTTGGGCAGGTTGCCGCAGGTGCCCGCCACGATGCCCTTGCGGCTGTCGATCTGCCCGGTGGCAGAAACGCCGATGCCCGCAAGGCTTTCCGCCGGGACGCTCTGCGCGGCAAGGAAAGCTTGTGCAGCCTTCAGCACCGTGGTCAGGATGGGGGTGCGGTAGCCGTCAAAGCTTACGCTCTCTTCGGCTTTCGCCAGCACCGCACCGGCTTCGTCCACGATGCCCAGCTTGACGGCGGTGCCGCCGATATCGATACCAAGATAGTGTTTCATAGCAGGCACTCCCTTGTGTTATTTTTTTGCGGCGTTGATGGCACCGGTAAAGCGCGCGGTGATCTCTGCCGGGCGGGTAATGGCACCGCCCACCACCAGTGCAAACGCACCGGCTTCCAGTGCCTTGACCGCCTGTTCCGGGTAGTGTATATGACCCTCGGCAATGATCTTTGCCGGGCACTCTGCGGACAGCTTGCGGATGAAGTCAAAATCGATATCGTCAATGCCGGTGGTCTCGGGGGTGTAGCCGCGCATGGTGGTGCCCACAAAGTCGGCACCGGCTTCGGCGCAGAGCATGGCATTTTCAAGGTTATCGCAATCAGCCATCACCAGCTGCTCAGGGTACTTTGCCTTGATGGCGCGGATGAACTGCGCGGAGGTAGAGCCGTCCGGGCGCAGCGCACCGGTGCCCTGCACGGCAAGGATATCCACCCCGCAGGCCACCAGCTCGTCCACTTCCTTCATGGTGACGGTAATGTACATGGGCGTGCCGGGGTAGTCCTTTTTGATGATGCCGATGACCGGCAGGTCCACCACCTGTTTGATTTGGGTAATGTCCCGCACGGTGTTGGCACGGATGCCCACAGCCCCGCTCATGGCGGCAGCTTTCGCCATCAGGGGCATCACGCCGCCCTCCTTGGTATACAGCGGCTCGTGCTCCAGTGCCTGACAGGACACGATGAGCCCACCCTTGATCTGTGCAAACAGCTTTTCCTTATCCATGGTCTTACTCCTCCATTCTGATCTTGACAACGGCCTTGCGCACGCTGACACAGCCGTGCTGTACAAGGCCGGGTTTATGCAGTTCCTCCGGAAAGAACAGTACAAAGCGTCCTTCGCCCAGTGCACCGGTCACTACGCTGGCACTGTCCTGAAAGCCGCAGTCCCCGGTAAACTCCCCGATCTCCGCGCCGGGCAGATTGGTGTAGCCCCAGCCCTCGCTGCCGGTAAGATCCACCTGTAAATCAGCATAAAGCTTGTGGTACTCCGGGTGGTAGCCCGCGTCTGGGTGCAATGTGGCATCCATCAGGTTGATGAACACCTTATCGCCGTCCACCTCGGTGCGTCCCAGCGGCAGGGCGGCAAGGTCGTGGGTAAGCAGATAGTCAATGGCGGTATCCAAGTTGGGGTGCAGTCCCCTGTACCGGCCCAGATGCTGCAAGGTATCGCAGATCATTCGCGTTTCCTCCAATAAAAGAAGCGCCCGCCTCCCCTCTGAAAAAGAGACGGAGAGGGGCGCTTTTATCCTGTTACAGCTTTGCGATGGCAGCTTCGATCATGGCCTGTGCCTCGGCAACGATGGGCTCATCCTCGGGGATCAGGCCGGGCATCGGGGCGCGCACGCTGCCCAGCTCCAGACCGTACATCCGGCGCAAAATCTCCTTTTGCACGGCATACAGGTTGCCGTGGGCAGAGCACATCTTGTAGATGATGCGGTTTGCCTCGTACTGGATGGCGCGTGCCTTTGCGATCTCGCCCTTTTCCAGATGGGCATTCATAGCCAGATACAGCTCCGGCATTACGGCATAAGTGCCGCCGATGCCGCCATCTGCACCGATGACGCGGCCGGAAACGAACTGCTCGTCCGGGCCATTGAACACCACAAAGTTGCCCTCGCCGCGGGCGGCAATACCGGCATCCTTGAACATCTGGATATCCTGCGTGGGCATGGAGCTGTTCTTCACGGCTACCACGTTGGGATTCTTCAGCATCTCGTTCAGCAGGCTCATGGTCAGCGCCGTGCCAGCCAGCTGCGGGATATTGTAGATGACGAACTCGGTGTTCGGGGCGGCAGCGGACATATCGTTCCAGTACTTGGCAATGGCGTACTCCGGCAGGTGGAAGTAGATGGGCGGGATGGAGGCAATGGCGTCCACTCCCACGCTCTCGGCGTGGCGTGCCAGCTCCATGCTGTCGGCGGTGTTGTTGCAGCCGACGTGGGCAATCACGGTCAGCTTGCCCTTGGCTTCGCTCATCACGGCTTCCAGAACGGTCTTGCGCTCCTCGACGTGCTGGTAGATGCACTCGCCGGAGGAGCCGCCCACATACACGCCCTTGACGCCCTTGGCGATCAGGTGGCGGGTCAGTGCTTTGACCCCCTCCACCGAAATGTTGCCCTCTGCGTCATAGCAGGCGTAAAAGGCAGGGATGACACCCTGATATTTTTTGATATCTTTCATGTTTCAAGCCCTTCTTTCTGTAATTTTTAGCCTTTAACCGCACCCATTGCGATGCCCTTGGTGAAGTACTTCTGGAAGATGAGGAAGATAATGATGATCGGCACTGCGGCCAGTGCGGCACCGGCCATGATCAGGCCGAAGTCGGTGCTGTTCTCTGCCTGCAGTTTTGCAATGCCCAGCGAGATGGTCAGGTTGCTGGTGCTGGACAGCATGATCAACTGCATGAAGTAGTCGTTCCAGCTGTTGATGAAGGTAAAGATGGCCAGTGCGCCGATACCGGGCTTGACCATGGGCAGCACGATCTTGACAAAGGTGCGTGCCTCGCTGGCACCGTCGATGCGGGCAGCCTCCAGCATTTCGGTGGGGATGCCCTCACTGAACTGCTTCATCAGGAACACGCCGAACGGCCAGCCCACGATGGGGAAGATGACCGCCCAGATGGTGTTGTACAGGTTCAGTGCGCTCATCTCCCGCAGCAGGGGGATCAGGATGACCTGCTTGGGCAGCGCCATGGCGCAGACGATGAGGGTGAACAGCAGCTTGCGGCCCACAAAGCGCTTTTTGGCCAGCGCATAACCGGCCATGGCGGCGGTCAGGCAGGTAAGAATCATGGACATAACGGCCATGAACACGGTGTTGATCATCCAGCGGATGGCAGCGGGAGCCATGGGGCCTACCGAGAAGTAGACGGGCTCGCCGTTGGCGCTGAACTTGGAGCCGAAGGGCACAGCCAGCTGCCATAGCGGGGCACGCTTACCGGCAAACAGCTTCTGGTAGTTGGTCAGCACCCACTGGCTGGGCCACCACTCCGGGGTGGTCGCGTTGATGGCGGCACCGGTCTTGAAAGAGCCGGTGATGATCCAGTACAGCGGGAAGGCGAACAGCACCGCCATAATGCTGATAAGGATAATCGCCAGAATGGCGTAGGCGCTCATCTTTTTCAGTTTACTGGGATGGCGCTCCAACGGTTTTTGCTTTTTTGCGGCAGTTGCACGCATTGTTCCGCACCTCCTTAATTATCCTTGTTGCCCAGCTTGAACTGGACAGCAGACAGAATGGCGATGATCACCGCCAGCACCACGCCCATGGCGTTGCCGTAGCCGTACTTGTACTGCTTAAAGGCGGTGTAGTAGATGTAGTACATAATGGTATCGGTCTTATGGTTGGGGCCGCCGGAGGTCAGCAGCTGGATCAGTGCAAAGCACTGGAAGGAGTTGATGGTGGTGATGACCAGAATGTACAGGGTGGTGGGCATAATAGCCGGCCACTTGATCTTCCAGAAGCACTGGAAGTCGGTCGCGCCGTCCACCTCGGCAGCCTCCACGATGGACTGATCCACGTTGCCCAGTGCCGAAACATACAGCACGATGGGCTGACCCACGGAGGTAGTGAGCAAAATCAGGATGATACAGCCCAGTGCGAACCGCTCGTCACCCAGCCAGTTGATGTTTTTGTCCAGAATGCCAAGGCTCTTGCCCAGATAGTTGAAGATGCCGTAGTAGTTGTTGTACATCCACTTCCACACCACGGTAACGGCGACAGAGCCGGTGACCACGGGCAGGTAGAACACGCAGCGGAAAAGGCTGGTGGCCCACTCCGGCAGGTCTACGATGGCGGAGGACACCCACAGCGAGAAGATGCAGGTGATGGGCACCGACACGATAACGATGACGAAGGTGTTCTTTAATGCACCAAGGAAGATGGGGTCGGCAAACAGGGTCTTGTAGTTTGCCATCCCCACAAAGATATCCGCGCGGTTCATGGTGGAGTCAAAGAAGCTGGTCACCACGCAGAGGATCATGGGGTAGATGACGAAGCCCAGAAAGAAGATCAGGCTGGGCAGCAGGAAGCAGTAGGAGGCGAAGGTTTCGCGCCGTACCAGCGCACTGCTGCGTTTGGGCTCTTTCATTGCCGTCTTTGCAGCCAAGAGGATCACCAGACCTTTCGTTTGAGAGTGTTTTTTCCGTAAAAGGGCCCCTCCCTCACCCGGAGGAAGGGGCCTTGCGGTTCAGCTGTGATGCAGTTCAGAAAAAGTAGCGCTTATGCCTCGGCGGCAGCGGCTGCGTTTGCGTTGTCCACGAAGGTCTTGACGGCAGTCTCGACGGCCTCGCCGGAGCCCACGCGCTGCAGCATGTTCCACCACTCGGTGCGGGCAGTGGTCCAGCCCGGGGTGATCTGATAGTAGTCGCCCAGATAGCCCATGAACTTGCTGTACTCGCTCATGACCTCGTTGCCGGCGTAGATGTCGCCCACGCTGGTGCGGACGGGGAAGTAGGTGGAAGCCAGCACGCTGTCCTTGACCTGAGCGGGGTCGGCAGCGATGAACTCAATAAAGGTCTTTGCAGCCTTGATCTTGGCCTCGTCGCCGTTATCAAAGATGCCGAAGCCCCAGATGCCGCCGCACAGCTTCGGGTCGCCGCTTTCGGTGGGGAATGCCATGGGGAAGATCTCGTCGCCGCTGATGGTCTGGCCTGCGGCAGCGGTGTCAGCGTTCAGCTGCTGTGCAATGTTCCAGCAGAAAGCCATCTGCAGGGTGCCGTTGCGGAACAGGGTGATCTCCTCGCCGCCGTTGATGGAGGGATCGAAGTTGACGCCCTTTGCATCGTACAGCGTCTGGATGGCCTTGATGTTCTCGGCAGAGTCGGCGGTGTACTTGGTGTGGGCTGCATCGGTAAAGGTGCCGCCGTACATATTGTTGATGATGGCGCGGGTGCCCTGGTCGCCGCCCTGACCGCTGCAGTAGATGGCTGCTACGTTCTCGTAGCCGCCCTTGTACAGTGCGTCCACAGTGTTCAGGAAGCCCTCGGTGCTCCAGGTGTGCTTGTCGGTATCAATGTACTTGTCCGCGCCCACTTCCTTGACCTTGGTCATGTTCACGGCCATGCAGTGTGCGGTCATGCACAGGGGGTACTCGTAGTAGTCGCCCTTCTCGTTGTGGCAGGCAGACTCCACAGAAGCGTAGATGTCCTTCTTGGCGTCGTCGGTCCACAGGTCGTTCAGCGGAGCCATAACGCCCTTGGCACCCCAGTTGGCCACCAGACGCTCGGGGCCTTCCATGACCAGATCGGGTGCGCTGCCGCCCTCGATGGCGGTGTTCACCTGATCGTCGCCGTTGGTGTAGTCCAGATACTCCACGGTCACCTTGATGTCGGGGTACTTTGCGTTGAAGCTGGAGATCAGGTTCTGGACGGTATCGTCATTGCCCCAGCCGCCGATGGGGTATGTCCACAGCTTGATGCTTGCGCCGGTGCTGGCTGCACTTGCAGCAGCAGAGGAAGCGGTGGAGGAAGCAGCAGTGCTGGTGGAGGAGGAACCGCCGCAGGCGGCCAGTGCACCGGCAGCGCCCAGAATACCGGCAGCCTTCAGGAAGGAACGGCGGGAAATGCAGTTTTTCATGGTAGATTCTCCTTGTTCATCTTCTTCGATCCATCGGGGGATCGTACTCCGTTTTGCTCGTAGCGGCTGCTCGTGTCCGCAGCCGTTGTTTGTAGCCTAATTATAGAAAATTATTTTCATTTTGTCTATTCGTTCTTTTCATAAATTTTCATTTTTAAACCCGGCAGTCTGCACAAAATTGTGGGATATCAGAAAAAACACAATATTTTCATCCACTTTACTTGTCAAAATAGTTACAAAATGGTACACTTTCCCCGGCTGTTCTGAAAATCACTTTCAGCTTTGAAATTGTAAAAATGAAAAGCATTTTCACTATTTGGGGCATTTTTTCCTTCAAAACTGTGCCCTCTGCACAGAATCGGCGGGTAAAATGTGTTCATTACGCCTCTTGCACAGCGGCGCGGTTTCTCTTATACTTTTATATAAGAAGGTAAGCACGAACACGGCACCGGCACCGCCGGCGGCCTAAGTCAGGAGAGAGAAGAATGTCTACAAATTTTTGGGAGCTGCTGCAGCAGCATCAGGGCGACCTGACAAAATCCGGCCGCACGGTGGCCGAATATCTGGTGCAGCACGCTGCGGAGGCACAGTATCTGTCCATATCATCACTGGCCAGAGAGTGTCAGGTGGCCGAGGCCACGGTGTTCCGGTTCTGCCGGGCGCTGGGCTTTGAGGGCTACCACGAAATGCGCATTGCGCTGGCGCAGGCCAATGCCACCGGTGTGCTGGTAAACCAGCAGGAGCCCGCCCCGGACGCCGACACCGCCACCCTGTGTGAGCACGCCTCGGCGCTGTTCATGACCGCCATCAACGGCACCCAAAACGCCCTTTCGCCGCAGGCAGTGGAGCAGGCTGTGGCGCTGCTGCACAGCGCCCGGCAGGTGTTCTGCATGGGACAGGGCGGCAGCATGGCCGCCGCCAAAGAGATCTGCGCCCGGTTCGCCTGCATCACCAACAAGTTCCGCGCCGTTGCCGACAGCCACATGCAGGTCATGGCGGCCAGCCTGATGACCGAGCAGGACGTGGTGCTGTTCGTCTCTTACTCCGGCGCTACCCGGGACCTGATGGAGACCCTGCGCACCGCCAAGGCCAACGGCGCAAAGATCATTCTGATCACCCACTACGAGGACTCCCCCGGCGCAAAGCTGGCAGACATCGTGCTGCTGTGCGGCGCACAGGAAAGCCCACTGGACTCCGGCAGCATCCCCATCAAGGTGGCGGTGCTGTATGTAGCCGAAGTGCTGGTGCTGCGGTACATTCTGGACGATAAGCCCGGCAGCACCGAAGCGCAGGAGCGCACCACCGAGGCGCTGGCTGTAAAGATGCTTTGAGCATCGAACTAAAATTTTAGGGATAACGGAGCATCCGGGGATGCTCCGTTATCCCTTTTTTACGCAAAAAAATCGGTCAGACCCGCAGGCCTGACCGATTTCCAGCTTATCAATGATGTTGCAGCGCTGTACGCTTAGTCGCGGCGGCGGCTATTCAGACCCAGCAGACGCACCACATACAGGAAGATGTTGATGAAGTCCAGATACAGCGTCAGTGCGCCGTAAATGGAAGCCTTTTCGGCCAGCTCGCTGTCCCCTGCGTAGTAGGAGTACATCTGGCTCAGCTTCTGGGTGTCGTAGGCGGTCAGCAGCATGAACACCACCAGACCGATGCCGGAGTACAGCACCGTGCCCATAAAGCCCATGCCGAACAGCACACCGACGAAACCGGTGATAAGCAGCGCAAACAGTGCCATCATCAGCTTGGGGCCCCAGCCGGACAGATCTTTGTGGGTGGTGGTGCCGTAGACTGCCATCAGACCGAAGTACAGCGAGGTTGCAAGGAAGGCCAGCACCAGTGTGCCCAGATCAAAGGCAAGGAAATAGTAGCTCAGCACCATGCCGTTGAGCAGGGCGTAGCCTAAGAACACCCCTCTTGCCGCGCCCACAGACATATTCTGCACCCGGGCACTCAGCACGAACACCAGCGCCAGCTCGGCAATGGTGAACAGCAGGTACAGCGAGTTGACCACATAGAACAGCGGGGTGGTGGCGGTGACAAACGCCGCCGCAAAGGTGATCAGCAGTCCCAGCGCCATCCAGCGGTAGGTGCGGGTCATATAATCAGCCGAGGTCATTGTAGGCTCTGCATAGCCACGGTTGTAATTGTTATAACTCATCTGGGTTCCTCCAGTCTATTCTGCGGAGCATTTCTCTCTTGCTCCGGTCTACGGAATATAGTATACTGCATAGAAATGAACGTTTCATGAAAAAGGCTGTGATATTGTATGTCCCTTGGACTTTATCTGCATATTCCCTACTGTTTTTCCAAATGTCGGTACTGCGATTTTTATTCCCACCCCGGGGAGCGGGGCGTACCGGACGCCTATGTGGACGCGCTGCTGCGGGAGCTGCACCGCTTTGCGCCGGACGCGCCCCTGCGGCCGGACACCCTCTATTTCGGCGGCGGCACGCCCAGCCTGCTCACCCCGGCGCAGGCAGAACGGCTCATCCGGGCAGCAGACCCCGTGCCCGGTGCTGAGATCACCTTGGAGGCAAACCCCGAGACCGTCACCGAGGAGAGCCTGCGGGGCTTCCGGGCGGCAGGGGTGAACCGCATCTCGGTCGGGGAGCAGTCCGCCCGGGACGCCCAGCTGCGCACCTTTGGCCGCGCG